>Ga0114946_10000484_pt1 | contig 26854 bp, 27 predicted proteins | sample WalLakDeSediment_FD_88676 | JGI IMG/M metagenome (GOLD analysis project Ga0114946, IMG submission 88676) | Lake sediment microbial communities from Walker lake, Nevada to study Microbial Dark Matter (Phase II) - Walker Lake 11/02/13 Deep Sediment | ecosystem: Environmental > Aquatic >... | reverse complement strand
CGTAGCCCTGGCGGAAGGCGGTGGTGACCGCGCCGGATGTCTGGCCGAAGCCCTCGGCGAAGACCAGATAGCCGAGCACCTGGGTGCCGGGGCGATACCCTATCAACACGAGGAACAGCTGCCACGCCTGGAGCGAGCCGATGATGTTCAGAAGGAGGTTGGTGTTGACCGCCGGCGTGAGCTGGGGCCAGGTGATGTTCTTGAACAGCTGCCACCCGGTCGCGCCGTCGACCTGCGCGGCCTCGTACAGGTCCTGGGGGATCGTCTGCATCCCCGCGAGGAAGATCACCATGGTGATCCCGACGTTGGCCCAGACCTGCACGATGATCACCCAGGTGAACGCCTGCGGTCCCCCGAGGAACTCCGACTCCGTCCCGAACCAGCCGAACATCGTGGCCATCGGTCCGCCCCGAGGCAGCAGGAAGAGCTTCCACATCAGGCCCTGGACCACGACACCGAGGATCACGGGCACGAAGAAGATCGTGCGGAAGATGGTGCGGCCCCGGAGCCGCTGGTTGAGCAGGACCGCCAGGATCAGCCCGAACGTGAACTGGACGGTCGTGACGAAGAAGCAGAAGGTGAGCGTGCGGCGGAGCGCGGCGAGGTTGTCGCGCGACGCCAGGCCCTGGAACAGGAACTCGTCGTAGTTGGCGAAGCCGATCCACTTGATCGGGATGCCGCGCACCCCGGTCGCGTTCGTGAAGGAGTAGATGGCGGTGGCCAACGACGGCCCCACCCCGATGAGTATGTAGAAGAAGAGCCCTGGAAGGAGCAGCAGCCAGGGGAGCGAGCGCCCTCGGCCACCTGCGAAGAGATACTGCTGCCGTGTCGCCATCGTCCCCCTCGTGTCGACCGTGCACCCGGCGGGTCAGAGCGGCACGTGCGAACCGCCCGGACCCGCCGGGTACCGACTCAGACGGTGTGGGTCAGAGCCCGGCCGCGAGGTCGGACTGGGACTGCGTGGCGAGCGACCGGTAGTCGCTCCACTCGTTGAACGGCTGGAACCACGACGCGCCCTGGGAGCCGTCGGCCCACTGGCCGGCGCCGCTCGGCATCACCCAGTACTGCTCGAACCCGACGCGGTAGTTCTCGATGTAGGGCGCGACCGCGGCACCGAGCTTCGAGTCGAGGGTGGCGGTCGGCTGCGTCGGGAGGAAGCCGACGGCGTTCACGAACGCCTGGTAGTTGTCGGGGTCGGAGAAGGCCGACAGGTAGGCCAGCGCCGCCTCCTGGTTGGGTGAGTCGGCCGCGATCGCCCAGCCCTGGTCGTACTTGCCGAACAGGTACTGGTTGTCGGCGGGATCGTCGCTCCCGGGGAACGGGACATACGTCCAGTCGAACGCCGGTCCGGCGTCCTCCAGCGCCGGCGCCTGCCAGACGCCGGTGGGGGCGAAGGCGACGTCGCCCGCCGCGTAGCGGGCGATGGCGGCGTCGTGGGCGAGGCCGGTGACGCCCTGCTCGAGCATCTCCTGGGCATAGGTCTGGTACCGCTCCCACAGCACGAGGGTGGTCTCGTCATCCCACGCGGTCTCGCCGGTCCACAGTGCCTCCACGAATTCAGCCTGATCCGGGAACATCGCGCCGAGCAGGCCGTAGGACCCCACGAAAATCGGCCAACCGTCGGCGCCGCCGACGGTCATGCACTCGTAGCCGGCGGCCTTGACGGTGTCGCACGCGTCGACCAGCTCGGTCCAGGTTGTCGGGGTCTCGACGCCGACCTCCTCGAGCAGGTCGATGTTCACGAACATGCCGCTGTAGGAGACCCGGCCCAGGTTGACCGCGTAGACCCGACCCTCGTAGGACCCGGCGTCCTCGATGGTCGCGGTGTCGTAGTTCTCGACAAAGGGCTGGTCGGTGATGTCGAGGAGGAGGCCCGCCTCGATGAGCGTCTGCCAGTTGGGCGGCACGACGTCGGACATGTAGGGCTGGGCTGCGTTGGAGAAGCCGAAGATGTCGATCACGTCGACGTCGTTCGCGGTGAGACGGGTCTGGGTGACCGTCGACAGGTCGGATGCGTTCACGACCGACATGCTGACCGTGATGTTCGGGTTGGCGTCCTCGAACTGGCTGTTGAAGTCCTCCATGAACTCCACCATCGGCGGGTTCTGGTGGACGAGGACCCGCAACGTGACGGCCTCGCCCTCTGCCGCCGTGTCGTCGTCTCCGCACGCTGCGGTGAGCAGTGCCAGGGCGACGAAGATCGCCAGCAATGGTCGCTTCGTGTGCCTCATGGTCGGTGGTCTCCCTTCAGGAATGGCGGGTATCGATGGCCCAACGGAGTGATGACCTCGTCGCCGACGCGCGGCCCGGCGCGACGCCGGGCCCCTTGTGGGCCCGGCACGCCGCGCGCCGGCAGCGCTGAGCTGACTCGTGAGCAGGTCGATCACCGACCAACTGGCGAGCTGGCAGTCTTCACGTGCTCAGAGCGCATCCTTCCTGGGAACGCTCCTGGGAGCGCTCCCAGGAACGACGGTACGCTCGTCCGGCGGGAGAGTCAACGAGTATTCCGGGGGCGCGCCGTGGTCGCCGGCGGCGACCACGACCCATGGGGTCGCCGGCGCCGGCTCCGAGACGGGGTCCGGTCACCTCGCCGAGGCGCTCCCGGTGTCGGGGCATCGTGCGCCACGGGCACCGCGGGACCTCGACCATCCCGGCGCGGCTGTCTGGGCCGGGTCCGCCCCGGCGGCCGGCCGTCGTCGCGACGTCAACGGGCTCCGGCGTTGCGGTCCCGGGGCTTCCATGGGCACGCCCCTCCGGGGCGCCCGTGACCTCGTCGATGCCATCGGCGGATGGACCGCAGGCGGGAACGACGGGTCTGCTGGCGTCGAGCGTTCCCCCGCCGGCGCGACGGCTGGCGCAGGTCCGCACCGTTGCGACCTCCTCGTTCCGGGCGCGACAGCAGCCGGTCGCCGGCTGCTGTCGCGCCAGGAACGAGGAACGGGGATCGTCAGCGAGCGTCGGCCCGCTGGGTGGTGATCCTCTCGTCATCCGCGACGACTCGCACCGGGACGCAAGAGAGGCGGCCGCCGCAACCGGGGACCGCCTCTGACCGGCATATCGGTCCAGCGCGCTCGGAGGGACTCGAACTCCAACCTGCTGATCCGTCGCGGGATGTCGGCGGCGGTCGATGGTTGCGGTCGCCCGCCAGAGTGAGCGTGCTCGGCGAACGGCCACGCTGAGGACCCGCTCGGGCCCGGCGCAGCGGTAGCCTCCGGCGATGGCCGATCTCCTCGAGCTGTCGTCCGGCTTGCCCGAGGTGGAGCTGGCCCCCGGTGAGGTCCTCGTCGAGGACGGGACCCGCACGGGCTCCATCTGGGTGCTCGTCTCGGGGCGGCTCGACGTGCGCAAGGACGGCGTCCTCATCAGCACCATCGAGCGGCCCGGCTCCGGGTTCGGCGAGATCGCCGTGCTGCGGGGGTCGGGTCACACCGCCACCGTGGTGGCCGCCGAGCCGTGCCGGCTGCGCTACGCGGCGGACGGCCAGGCATTCCTCCACGGACAGCCCGAGGTGCTGTTCGTCCTCGCCCGGGGCCTCGCCGAGCGGCTCGACCTCATCACCTCCTACCTGGCCGACCTGCGCAACCAGTACGCCGGTGCCGCGGGCCTCGAGATGGTGTCCGAGGTCCTCGGCAAGCTGCAGGGAGCGCCGCCGATGACGGTGCAGCCTGGCTCGGCCCGCGATCCCGACCCCGACGACTGACCCGCCGGCCGGGCCGGGCTCACACGACGGTGCGGTCCGGCGCCCGATCGGCGTCGAGGCGCACGAACTCCCGCCCGAGCATCGACCACCACATCGCCTCGCCGGCCGCGAGGTCGAGGTCGATGTGGGCCGGGATCGGGCCGATCTGGCGGCCGGGGTTGAACACCCACGTCGGCCCGATCCGGTCGGCCCACGAGCCACTGCGCTTGAACGGCGGTTGGTGCACGTGCCCGGTGAGCACCAGGTCGGGGCGGTGCGCGTCGATCCAGCCGACCAGGTCGTCGTCGCCGTAGTGCCGGTCGCCGGTCCAGCACGTGGGCGAACCCGTGGGCGGCCAGTGGTACACCCAGATCCACCGCTCGGGCCGGCGGGCGCCGTCGACGGCGAGCTGGGCGGCGACCGCCTCGCGGCCCACCGGTCCGTCCCACCACGGGCACACGGTGATCAGGGTGTCGCCGACGCCGAGGGAGTCGCCGTCGGTCGGGATGCCAGCGGTGCGGGCCTCGTCCAGCCACAGCGCCGCCTGCTCGCCGTGGTCGTCGGGCCCGGTGAGGTCGTGGTTGCCCGAGCTCACGACCACCGTGCCCGCGGCCTGGAGCCGTCGGAGGTACTCGAGGATCACCGTGATCTGCGCGGGTAGCGGCACCGGTGAGGCGATGTCGAGGTGGTCACCGGCGATCACGACGATGTCGAACTCGGTGGCCTGCTCGACCACCCAGTCGAGCTGCGGGAGCGTGTAGTGCAGATCGGAGACGAGGAGGAGTCGCATCACCGGCCGTCCATGGTGGTGGCGCACCCTAGCGTCGCCGTGGCCGGTGAGCTGGGCGCGGAGCGGTGGTGTCCCGGTGCCCGCCCCCGCTCGCGGTCGACCGTCGAGTGACGCACCCATGGGTCCTCCCGCCTCCGTCGGAGGCCTCACGGCGCGCGACGTGGCCGGGTTGGTGCGGGACCGTCAGGACGGCGCGTCCGCAGGTCTGTGACCTGGGAGGTCAGCGCGCTCGGAGGGACTCGAACCCCCCCCAACCTTCTGATCCGTCGCGGATGCTGTGGGGACTCGAGTCTCCTGAGCACCCGGGGCTTCGACCACCACTGGCTCGGTGCAACGGTCCTGGTCAGGGCTCTCAGGACCCCGTTCGGCGCCACGTCCCGCGAAGGTCGATGGTCCCGTGGGGTCCTCGTCTTGCACTCCGGAGCCCTCCTGGTGTGGGGCCCACCAGGCCCGCCGACTGAGCGCAGGGGCCCGGGCCCTGCGCTCTTGATGGCGAGCTCCTCGATGGGGTGGGCGGCGCTGCAGCCCCTGCACCACTTGGTCTGGACGCTGCTGTCGCGGCTGGTGGAGTCGCCGGCGTCGTGGCCGATCGTGGCCACGGCTTTTGCCCCGGTGACCCTGACCCAGTCCGAGGTGGCCAACCCGCTCGATGCCGTTCGTGCTGGCGGCGACATCGACGTGATCCGCGAGGGTGTCGAGTTCCTGAGAGGCAGCCGCGTTGGACCGTTCGGCGAGTCTCAGGACAGGGGGGTGAGTCACGTGACAACGCCGGGACCGCACGTCAGCGCCGAGGACGTCGTCGAGGACGCGATCATCGGGGGGTTCAACGCCGAGAGACCGTCCGATCGCGCCGCCGAAGCCGAGCCGTCCAAGAAGGCGTTCCCGTCGCCGCTGACCATCCTGACGCTCATCCTCGTGTTGGTGTGGGTGGCGGCGTTCTTCATCCCGTCGGGCCAGTACCGACTCGATGACGCCGGCTCGCCGATCGCGGGCAGCTACGAGCGGGTGGACTCGCCGCTGAACTTCGGCGAGCGGGTCCAGGATCTGCTCTACGCGCCGATCAACGGGCTCTACGGCATCCAGGACCCCGAAACCGGTCTCGTCAGCCCGTTCGGCACCGGCCGCCTGTTCGGCCTGGCCCAGGTGTTCCTGTTCATCTTGGCCATTGGCGGGTTCATGACGGTGGTGTTCCGCACCGGGGCGCTCGACATCGGCATCGCGCACCTGGCGAAACGGTTCAGCGCACGTGGTCCGGTGCTCATCGTCGCGATGTGCATCCTGTTCGGTCTCCTGGGCTCGGTGATGTCGTGGAGCGACGAGACGCTCGGGCTCTACGCGCTGATGATCCCGTTGTTCCTGGCGCTCGGGTACGACCGGATGACGACGGTTGCCGTGGTGACCGTCGCGCCGTTCGTCGGGATCATCGGGTCCACCGTGAACCCGTTCCGCATCGGGATCGGGTCCGAGGCTGCGGGGGTGTCGATCGGCGATGGGATCGTCCTGCGGGTCGTGCTGTTGGTTCTCTGCATGGCGGCGATGATCTGGTACACGCTGCGCTACGCCAAGCGGGTCAAGCAGGATCCATCCGCGTCGCTGGTCGCGTCGGGGTCTGCCGATGCCGGCTTCGTCGAGGACAACGAAGACCTGGAGGTCGAGCCACTGAGCGGTCGCCACAAGGTGGTGATCGGCGTGGTCGGCCGCCTCGGGGAGGCGGAGACCGCCGGCGCGTTCGTCAAGGGTGTCGTGGACTTCACCGGACCGGCGATCCTGGTCACCGTCGCCCGCGGGATCTCGGTCGTGCTCACGAACACCAAGACCATCGACACGGTGCTGAACGCCACGGAGGGGTTCGTGAGCGGGCAGTCGAACGCCGTGTTCGTCCTGTTCTTGTCGGTGGCCTCTGTCCCGCTCGCCTTCCTCGTCGGCGCCGGCGCGGCCGGCAACTCGCTGGTCATGCCCATCCTCGCCCCGCTGGGGGACTTCGCCGGCATCGACCGGTCGTTGGTGGTCAGCACCTACAACGCCATCGGCGGATGGCTCAACCTGGTCCTGCCGCTCAACGCGATCCTCGTGGCCGGGCTGGCGCTCGGGAAGGTCGGCTTCGATGCCTACGTGAAGTTCATCGTTCCGCTGATGGGCATCCTGCTCGTCATCATCCTCGCCGTTCTCATGGCCGGCGTGGCGCTCTGATCACCCACGAGCCCCCCGACAGAAGGAGCTCGCCATGCCCAACTCCGCGGAGTTCTCCCCGATCCCGTCGCTCGCCGCAGCTCCGATGGTGACCGCGGCCACGGCCGCGCCAGAGGCCACCGTGCTCGGCGTCCCCGTCGGCACCAGCGGTGAGCTCCCGTCCGAGGCCGGGTCCGACCGAGCGACGCTCGCGCGCGCCGGCTTCGACGCGACGGTCGGCTCCGTGTTGGTCCTGCCCCCGGCGCATCGACGCCGAGCGCCTCGCCAACGAACTGGTGAAGCGCCGCCACGACGGCGAGGACACCACCTCGGATCGCTCGACCCTCGGCGCCTACCTGACCGAGCGCTGGCTGCCGCTCCAGGAGTCACGCCTGCGTCCCCGCACCTACCGCTCCTACCAGAGCGTGGTCGAGCTGTACGTCGTGCCCCGCATCGGCCGCATCAAGCTGGGCAAGCTCCAGGCCGCCGATCTCGACGGTCTCTGCGTCGATCTGCTCCGAGACGGCAACCGGCGAGGCAAGGCAGGGGGAGGGCTCAGCCCGGCGTCGGTGCGCTATGTCCACCGGGTGCTGCGCAAGGCGCTCGGCGACGCCCAGCGCAAGGGCATCGTCACCCGCAACGTCTCCACCCAGGCCGACCCGCCGGCCCCCTCGGCCGATGGTGAGCCACCCGGCATCCAGGTGTGGGAGGCCGACGAGCTTCGCCGGTTCCTCGATGCCACCGTCGACCACCGCCACCACACCCTGTTCACGATCGCGGCGAAGACCGGGATGCGCCGGGGCGAGCTGCTCGGGCTTCGTTGGCACGACATCGACGTCGAGCGCTCGACCATCACCATCCGCCGGGCACTGGCGGTGGTGGGCTGGACGCTGCACTTCGCCGACGTGAAGACCCGCACCGCCCGCCGAACCATCGACATCTCCGGCACCGCACTCGATGCGCTGCGACGACGACGGGAGTCCCTCGAGAAGGATGCCGCTGATGCAGGCGCGGACTTCGACCCGAAGGGCCTGGTGTTCGCCCGGCCCGACGGTGATCCGATCCATCCCGGTTACGTGACCCGGACGTTCGATCGGCTCGTGGCCAAGCACGGGCTGACCCGCATCCGCTTCCACGACCTACGGCACACGCACGCCACCCTGCTGCTGAAGGCCGCGGTCCCTGTGAAGGTGGTCTCCGAGCGCCTCGGCCACGCCAGCCCGGGGTTCACGCTGAACGTGTACCAGCACGTCCTCCCTGGCATGCAGGCCGAAGCGGCGCTGGTCTTCGATCGGCTCCTCGACGCGGCGGTCAGCTGATCGCCGAGCGGAGCTGCGCGACCGACTCGACCAACCCGACCGCTGCGAGCCCATCGAGCAGCTCGCTCGTCGTCATCGGCGGGATCGCGAGTGCGGCGGCCTGGGCCTCGATGACCTCGACCACGACGTCCAGGTCGTCGTTCGCGAGCGCGAGGACGAACTCGTCGGGGGAGACGACTTGCAGCCCTTCCGGGATCCGCCCTGCGGGGAAGTCATCGAGGTTGTCGGTGACGAGCAGCGACGCTCCTGTGGTCACTGCGGCGGCCAGTACGTGGCGGTCGTCGGGATCGGGCAGGTCGTACTCCTCGATCCGGTCCTCGTAGCCGGCCACGGCCGCATCCGGCAGGGCGGTTGTCATGAGTCGACGCGTGCGAGCGAGCTGGTCCTCGGTCAGGTCGGGCCGGTTCTCGATCAGGTTGCCGAAGCACTCGTCGAGGATCTGCTCGCTCCACCGAGCCTGGTAGAGCCCCGCGATGGCGAGACGGATGAGCAGATCCCGAAGGCGCGCCGGGTAGAGCACGTTGGCGTCCAGCAACGCCACCGGAGGAGCCATCCGGGTCAGTAGATGCCGAGCTCTTGGGCTTCGGCGGCGAGTGCGTTCACCGCGTCGATGCGGCGGGCCTGGTCGACCTCCCGGTACAGGAGCACGTCGGCGAGCTTGAGTCGACGTCGGGTGCCGACCTTGCGGGAGGGGATCTCGCCACGGTCGACGAGCCCGACGAGGTAGGGGCGGGAGACGTTGAGCAGGTCGGCGGCCTGCTGGGTGGTGATCTCCTCGTCATCGGCGATCACCCGCACGTGCTCACCGCGACGGGCGTGATCGAGCACCTCGGCCAGCACGCGCACGACCGACTCGGGCACCTCGACCGGCTCGCCCTTGCGTCCCCGTGGCATCACGACCACTCGACCCTTGACGAGCGCGCTCGCGGCAGCGTCTGCCTGTTCCACCTCGGACTGGATGCTCATGATCCCTACCTCTGAACGAAGCGAACGAAACCAACGAAATGAGCGTAGCACCGGAGACGGCGTTCAGCACCCCCTACCAGTGCGCGTCATGACCTCCTGGAACGTCCAGTCCCAGCCGGTCGTGGCCCGTCCCCGCCGATCCGCTAGAAGACCCGTTAGAAGCCGGCCCGATCCCGGACGCGACAGAGGCGGCTCCCGAACCCGGAAACCGCCTCCTACCAGGGATCCTGGTCAGCGCGCTCGGAGGGACTCGAACCCCCAACCTTCTGATCCGTAGGCGCATCCGACGGGTCCGGCTGGTGTTGTCTCCTGCTGTTGTAGCAGGTCAGGTGGGGCGTCCGGTCCGGCGAGTGCTGCGGAATCCGGCTCCGTGACGCCTGGTGGATTGCCAGCGGGATTGCCAGGGATCACGTCCCGACGTCGTCTCCATCCACTCGCGTGATCAGCGAGCGGACGGCATCGAGCAGAGGTCCGAGCTCGGTGTCGACCACGTCCTGCACGATCGCGTGGTCGGTGTCGAAGTAGTGGTGGGCCAGGTGGTCGCGCATGCGAGCGATCTCTCTCCACGGGATGCTCGGCGCCTCTTCCAGCAGGTCCGGGCTGATGGCCTTGACGGCCTCGCCGATCTCGATGAGGCGAACACGCACCGCGTCGTAGATCAACCCGTCGTGGAGGTCGCCTCGTTCGAGGTATCCCAGGATCACGCTGATCGCGTCGGCAATGTCGTCCAGACGTGCCCTGTCGTGTCTGCTCACAGGGGCACGGCCTCCGCGAGGACCTGGTCTCGCAGCCGATCCCTGAGCGAGTCCGGTGTACCGACGTCGACCTTCACCCCGAGCGCTTCCTCGAGCTCGGCACCGATGGACAGGATCTCGAAGGGTCGAGCTCCAGGAGCGAGCTCGACGAGGAAGTCGATGTCGCTGCCAGGCCGCTCGTCCCCGCGGGCCACCGAGCCGAAGATGGCGACCGACCGGCCGTGGTGACGCGCCACGATGGCCTTGATCTCCTCCCGGCGAGCCTCCACCAGCTCCCGCAGCGGGGTCGCCCGTACGTCGGTCATGGGTGACAGGGTACGGGCCACGAACGCTGCGGTACGGTCCGAGTCAGGCTTCGGTGACGCTCGGCCTATGAAGCCCAACGCCCAGACCCCGGCGGTAGGAGACAGGCCGTCATGTTCTCGCAGCGGCGAGACTGGTGATGTGCGCAAGCAGTACCACTTCTGGCCGGGTGACGACGGCCTTGACGCCTGGGCCGTCGACCGCTTGATCAACTTGAGCGCTTCGCTCACCGAGGAGGAGGTGCCGGTGGCGACCATCTGGGAGGTTGACACCGTGTACTGGTTCGATGAAACACAACAGCCGACCGTTCGCAAGGTGCTCGAGCACGTCCGGCTGATCGAGGAGGTAGACCTGTCGTACCCGATCATCCTCGGCCCCGACGGTCGGGTGATGGACGGGATGCACCGGGTCGCCCGGGCCATCCTGGAGGGGCGAGAGACGATCACTGCGGTTCGATTGCCTGAGCTGCCCGATCCCGACTTCCGGAACTGCCGTCCCGACGAGCTTCCGTACTAAGACTGGGATCCGGCGATCAGGGCAGGATGGACGAGTGGGGCTCACGAGCGTTCAGCTGGCCGGAGGACGCGTGGTCGACGTCGTCCGGCGCGGTCGCCCCAGCGGTCGGCCGGTTCTGTACTTCCACTCGCCCGCCAGCTCCGGCGAAGAGCTGGACGGAGCTGGCGAGGAAGCGGCCCGTGCACTGGGCATCGAGCTTCTCACCATCGTCCGACGCTCAGTCGCCGCACACGACGCCGGTCGTAGCTTCATGGCCACGGTCGCATCCGACGCACACCTGACTGCCCAGGCGCTCGCCTTGGAGTCGGTCGCCGTGCTCGGTTGGTCAGGTGGCGCCCCCTACGCGCTCGCCGCGAGCGAACGGCTCGGGCCCGTGGTGACAGCTGTCCATCTCGTGTCTCCTCTGCCGGGGCCACTCACCGGTCCTGACGCCGTTCCGGATCAGTCCGAGAGGCTCCAGCAGATCGCCACGACGTCGCCGACATCGAGTTGGGTGACCGCGCCGGGCGCCCTCCGGGACTACCTGGCCGTCGTGGCGCCTTGGCCCTTCGATGCGTCCTCGATCGTGCAGCCCGTGACGATCTGGGCGCCGACCAGTGACGACATCGTGCCGCCGCCGCTGGTCGATCACCTCGCCCATCAGTTGCCGCACGCCGAGACGGTCAACGTGTCTGGCACCCACGACTGGATCATGGACAACTGGTCGACGGTCCTCCGGCGGATCACCACACCCTGACCGAGTGCTCGTGCCCCTCAAGTGCCGTTGGTGGCGAGGCTGGCGGGCTGTCCCCGAGCGCCCCCGACGCGCTGCGGGTCACCCGGTCAACCGCACCGGACCATGAGCCGTCGAGTGGCTCCGCCGCGGTCGAGCTGCCAGGAGAACTCGGTCGCTCGGGCACCGAAGGAGAACTCGCGATCAGCCGGTCCGGCGCGCACACAATGACGGTGTTCCCTTCGGACAATCTGCTGGCTGTCGCGCTGGGCCACCCAGTGGGACGCGACGATCAGAACAGCGTTGGGGTCTCCGCCGTGGCCGAGGGGCGTGGACTGCTCACCGGCGTGCGGGACGGCGCAACCCGGGGCGGACCCTCCAGCGCGGGCGCGGCATCGGTGAGGATCGCCCACACGACGTCGCGGTCGACCCCGAGGGACTCGGCGAGGTGGGCGACGGGGACGACGATGCGGCGTCGGAGGCGGATGCTCTTGAGGTCGCCGCTACGCACGAGGTCGTAGGCCGTGGAGCGGCCGACGCCGAGGACCCCGGCGGCTTGCTCGACGGTGAGGGTGAGGGGCTGGTTGGTGCTCATGACCTTGTAGGCCCATCGAGCGACCCGAACGTCGCGGGCCGGCGGAATCCGTGCTGTCCATCACGCTCGGTAGCCGTGGTCGCCGAACGGGAGGCCCGGCGGGAGGTCACCAGGTTGCCCGAAGGGAAACCTGTCAATGTGTGCGCGCCGGACCTGCCTGTGAGCACCGACGCTCACCGTGGCCGGCGGTCTGCGGCCAGAGGGCCCTGCCTTGCGGCCAGCAGGCTTCCGAGATAGGCGGCGGCTCGCTGATCGGTGGCGGGGATGGCGTGGGTGTACAGGTCGAGCGTCGTGGACAGCTGGCTGTGCCCCAGCCGGGTGCTCACGGTGCCGATCGGCACCCCGCCGTCGACGAGCACGCTGGCCACGAAGTGGCGCAGGTCGTGCAACCGCACCCGCTCCAACCCCAACCCCGCCCGCAGGCGGCCGAAGCGGTTCGTGCACACGTCGGGCCGCCAAGGACCACCTTCGGGCTCACCGAACACGAACGCGTCGTCGGCCACCCCCACCCCGAGCGCCAGGGCCAGCTCCCGCTGCCGAAGGCGATGGGTGCGCAGCACCCCCACCGTGCCCTCATCGATGGCCATCCGCCGGGACTGGTGGGTCTTGGTGTCCTTCTCACGCAGCTCGCCGGCGACGAGCGAGATCGACCGTCGGATGGCCACCTCGGCCCGCTCGAGGTCGATGTCGCTCCACCGCAGGGCGCACGCCTCTCCCCTCCGGCAGCCGGTGGCGGCCAGCACCCACAGGTACGCACCGAACGCCGGGTCCCCTGCGAACGCAGCGTCGAGGAGCTGCAGGACCTGGGCCGGCGTCGGTGGGGTCACCTCGGCGCGGCGCTGCGGCGGTGGTGACGCGTCGATCGCCGGCGAACGGGCGATGAGCCCCCACCGGCGGGCCTGCTCGAGCGACTGGCGGAGCACGGTGTGACAGATCCGCACCGTCCGGGTCGACAGGCCCCGTGCCGCCAGTTCCGCGTAGGGCAGGTCCAGGTCGATCGGTCGCATCGACCCGACCTTGCGGTCACCCAGCGCCGGGCGCACGTAGGTGCGGGCGATCCACTCGTAGGACGCCACCGTCGACGGCTCCACGGCCAGGGCCTTCACCTCGAGCCACCGGTCGAGCAGCTGGTCGACGGTCATCACCGCGGTGGCGACGTGACGGCCCTCGTCCACCTCCACCACCACCCGCGAGACCTCCCGCTCGGCCTCCCGCCGGGTGCCCGACACCGTTCGCTGCACGTACCGCTTCGTGCCGTTCGCATCGCGGCCCACATAGACCGAGATCCGCCAACTCGTCGCGCCTCGCTGCTGGATGTGGCCTCGCATCGGCATCTCCTCCTCAGGCTGGTAGGCCCTTCGGATTGCCAATGGATTGCCAAGTCGAGGGAAGTTCTTCCGACGACTCAGTCCGCAGGCCTGTGACCTGGGACTTCAGCGCGCTCGGAGGGACTCGAACCCCCAACCTTCTGATCCGTAGTCAGATGCTCTATCCAATTGAGCTACGAGCGCCGGTGGTGACTCCGAGACGATACAGGCTCGCCATCACCGGGCGAAACGCGCCCGGAGGCCCGCTCACTCGTCGCGTCGCTCGTTCCAGAGCACATCGCCCTCGGGGTGGACCAGCTTGCCGACGGTGTCGTGCACCCAGCGCTCCACGGCCGGGTGCAGCTGGTGGAACATCACGCCGTAGTAGGCCTGGCCCTCTTCGTCGGACTCCGCGACGCGGCGGACGATGACGATGCCGTCGTGGTCGCGGAAGCGGATGCCCACGATCGTCCCCGCCTCGAGGCCGAGGTCGCCCGGGGCGACGATCCCCGCGCCGGAGACCGAGAGGTCGACGATCCGTCCCTCGCACTCCTCCTTGGTGAGCCAGATCTTCCACCCGGGCGGGTCGACGATCCAGGTGACCGGTTCACCATCGATCTCGACCCGGCGTCCGACCCGTCGTTCGTCCATCGCGGCGCTCCTCGTGGCGGGCCCGGTCCCGGCCGGGCCCTCCGGCGGTCGCCCGATGCTACGCCGTGGCGGCTGTCCGGCCGGGGTTCCCCCGCATACCCCCGTCCACGCTCGGCGCGAGGCACACTACGGGGGGTGCCGCGCCGTTGGGGCCGGGGCCGGGACGAGCAGCCCGGCCGCCACATCGGTCAACCCCGGGGAGGTGTCGAGACCGTGACCCATCCGGCCGAGGACGCCGTCAGGATCCTCGACTCGCTCGTCGACTCGGTGGTGGTCGTCGACGACCACCTCGTCGTCAGCTGGGTCAACCCCGCCGGGGCGCGGCTGCTCGGCCGGCCGGCGTCGTCGATCATCGGCCAGTCGGCCCTCGACCTCGTCCACGAGCCCGACCGCATCGACGCCGCCGATCGCCTGGCCACGCTCCTCGGCGGGCTGCAGCCGGCCCCGGTGTCGCTCCGGCTGGTGCGCGAGGACGGCAGCCTCATCTGGGTGGAGGTGTTCGGCGGACCCCTCGCCACCGCTGACGGCCGGCCGCACCTGCTGCTGTCGCTGCGCGACGTCGGCTGGCGCAAGGCGGTGGAGCTCGGATCGCTGCGCGAGGTCGGGCGGCTCGGGCTGCTCGTCGACATCGCGACCCGGTTCCTCGGGCTGCCCGCCGGCCGGCTCGACGAGGTGCTCGACCAGGTCCTCGCCGACATCGGCCAGGTCCTCGACGCGACCACGGTGGCCCTGCACGATGTGAGCTCGGCGGGGGACCGGGTCACCGCCCGGTCCCGGTGGGTGCGGCGCGGGCCGGCGGGGGCGGCGGTCGCGGGGCCGTCGGTCCCGGTCGGCGAACCGGTCGCGGTGGAGCGGGTGAGCAGGTGGTTGGCGTCGGTGTCGGGGCGCGACGGCGCGGTGGAGGCGGCGGCGGGCTCGCCCGAGCACGAGGACCTGGCCCGGATCGAGCCGATCGACGCCGGTTCGGCGGTCAGCGTCGCCCTCCGCACGGGTGAGCGGCTGGGCGGCGTGCTCACGGTGGGGTGGGCGGCGTCGACACCCGTGCCGGCCGAGATCCGGGCGTTCGTGGAGCGCACCGGCGCCCTCCTCGGCATGGCGTCGGTCCGCGAGCGGGCCCGGGCCGAGCTGGTGGAGCGCGAGGCCTTCTTCCGCGACCTGTTCGAGGACAACAGCGCGGTCATGTACCTGGTCGACCCGGGGACGCTCATCGTGGAGGACGCCAACGCCGCCGCAGCCGACTTCTACGGCTACTCCCGCGACCGGCTCCGGGGCATGGAGCTGCACGAGCTCACCGTGCACGACCGCGACGCCCTGCGCCGGATGATCGCCGGCGTCCACATGGACGGCGCGGTCGTGATCACCGAGCGCCAGCGTCTGGCGTCGGGCGAGGAGCGCGACGTGGAGATCCGCTCCACGCGGATCCGGGTGGGCGACCACGACCTCGACCTGGCCATCGTCACCGACGTCACCGACAAGCGCCGGGCCGAGGCCGAGCTGCGTCGCCTGGCCGACACCGACGATCTCACCGGCGCCCTCGACCGCCGCCGGTTCCTCGAGGTGGCCGAGGAGGAGATCGGCCGGGCCCGCCGCCACGACCGCCCGCTCTCGCTGCTCATGATCGACCTCGACCACTTCAAGGCCATCAACGACCGCTTCGGCCACCGGGTGGGCGACGAGGCCCTGGTGCGCTTCGTCGCCACCTGCCGACCGGTGCTGCGGGCCCACGACCGGCTCGGTCGCCTCGGGGGCGAGGAGTTCGCGGCCCTGCTCCCCGAGACCGACGTGGACGGGGCCGTTCGGCTCGCCGAGCGCCTGCTCGAGGTGGTGCGCGAGATCGTGCTGCCCGACGCCCCCGACGTGCACCTCACCGCGAGCGTCGGCGCGGCCGAGCTCGGCCCCGACACCAGCCCCGACGACACCGTCGACGACCTGCTCCGCGTGGCCGACCGGCGCCTGTACGGGGCCAAGTCGGGCGGCCGCGACCGTGTGGTGGGCACCGACGGGTGACCCGCTGCGGGGCCGGCGACGGCGCCGCCGGACCGGGCGGTAGCGTCATCGGTCACACCGGGGCGCCGGACCGAGGTTCGAGGGTTCGCCAGGCCGGCCACCGGGTAGGCGTTGATCCGACCACTACGTGACCGACGGAACTCCCATGGCTGCGACAGCACGCGACACCCCACCGCACGACGACGGGCTCGCGACGCGTGCGGCCGCCACCGTGCGCTCGGTCGAGCTACGTGTCGGCGCCCGGACGGAGTCGGTCCCGGTCGTCCGCAACCTGGTGGCCTGCTGGTTGGAGGCGCTCGGCGCCGAGCGGCGGCTGATCGAGGACGTCCTCCTCGTCGTCACCGAGCTGACCATCAACGCGGTGGAGGCGTCGCCCTCGCCGGACGCCGAGGTCACCGTCCGGGCCTGGGTCGACGACGACGTCGTCGTCGAGGTGGACGACGAGGGGGCGGGGTTCACGCCCGACATCCCCGAGACGCCGCCCTCGCCACGGGCGCGGCGCGGTCGTGGCCTCATGATCGTGACCGCCCTCACCGACGGGGTGGAGGTCGAGCGGCACGACGGTCGCACCCGGGTGACCGCCCGTCGGGCCATCGCCGGCGACCACGTGGCCTGAGTCGCCCGGACTCGACGAGACCCCGGATCAGACCTCGAGGGACGCGTCCTCGTCGGGGTCCAGCGTCCGGCGGAGGTGGTCGAGGGTGCGGCGCAGCAGGCGCGACACGTGCATCTGGCTGATGCCGACGCGCTCGGCGATCTCGGCCTGGGAGAGGCGTCCCTCGAACCGGAGCCGGACGATCTGCTGCTCGCGCTCGGGGAGGTCGGCCACGAGCTCGGCCACGGTCACCTGATCGGCGACCCGCTCGATGGACTCGTCGACGGCCCCGAGGCCGTCGGCGACGGTGGCGTCGTCGCCCTCCGCGTGCGCGCCGCGGGCCGGGGCGGACAGCGACACGGCCGTTCGTGCCCGGCCCGCGTCGAGCGCGAGGGCCACGTCGTCGGCGTCGGCGCCGACCCGCTCCGCCACCTGGGCGATGGTGGGAGCGCGGCCGAGCTCATCGGTGAGCTCGTCGGTGGCCCGGCGGGCGGCCAGGTGCAGGTCGTGGGTGCGTCGCGGGAGGCGGATGCCGCCGGCATGGTCGCGGAGGTGCCGCTTGAGCTCGCCCATGATCGTCGGCTCGGCGAACGACGAGAACTGGAACCCCCGGTCCGGGTCGAAGCGCTCGACCGCCCTCACCAGGCCGAGGTAGGCCACCTGCAGCACGTCCTCGGGCGGGAGCGAGCGGTTCGGGAACCGCCGGGCCGCGTGCTCGGCCACCGCCCGGTGGTCCTCCACGAGCGCGTTGCGGAGCCGGCGATCCCGCGTCCGGCGGTACTCGGCGAAGCGGACGTCGACGGCGGCCGGGTCGGCCGGGCCGCCCGGGTCGGTCACGTCCGCCGCTTCCGCAGCCGGAAGCGGCCCTCACCCTCCTGGAGCCCGACCTCGTGGGTGTCGACCACCGCGCCCAGCAGCTGGGCGGCGAGGGTGCCGAGCTCCACCGCCGACGGCGGTCCGGCGTACGTGCACGAGCCGGTGACCTCGACGGTGTCGCCGTCGACGCCGACGACGATCTCGATCGCCTCGGACTCGCCGGCGTCGAGGAGGGCGAAGCACAGCTCGTCCACGGCGAGGCGCAGGTCGTCGATCTCGTCGAGGTCGAACCCGATGTCGTCGGCGATCGCGGCCGCCACCAGTCGGGCGATGCGCACCCGTCCGGTGTCCGCCGGGATGCGCAGGATCACGGTGTCGGCCACGACGGCGGTCTCCGATCGGACAGGACCGTGGACCACGGTCGGATGGTCGGCTGGGGGAACGGGACCGGGCACCGGGGGCGCCCGGTCCGGGTCATGTCGCGGCCTCGGGCGGCTCGACGCCGAGCGCCTCCACCAGGCCGGTGATCTCGACGACCCGCCGCACCGCCGGTGTGGGGTCGCGGAGGACGAACGTCCCCCCGCCGGCGGTCACGCGCTCGCGGGCGTCGAGGAACGTGCTGATGCCGGACGAGTCGATGAACGCCAGCCCGGCGGCGTCGATCACGAGATCGGAGATCCCGCCGTCGAGCACCTCGCCCAGCGCGGCCGCGAGCACGTCGCACCGGTGCGCGTCGAGCTCGCCGCTGACTCGGACGACGGCGGCGGTGCCGTCGGTGGTCACCTCGATGTCCATGCGGTGGGCTCCTGGCGGACGGTGGGAGCCGCGCGTCGGTCGACGCCAGCGGCACGAACGGGACGCCAGAGCGTACCGATCCCGGGCGGCGCGTTCGACGAAGGTTTGGATCCGGCGATCACGGGTAGGGAGATGAGCACCGACCGTCCCACCGAAAAGGAACCATCACCATGACCGTTGTCATCGCCCTCCTCCTCCTCGCTCTGCTGATCGGCGGCGTCGGCCTCGCCGTCGAGGGCCTCAAGTGGCTGCTGATCATCGCCCTCGTGCTGTTCGTCGCCAGTGCCATCACCGGCTGGTCGGGGCGCTCCCGCACCGTGGTGTGACCCCCGGCGTCCGATCGGACGCCGGACAGCAGCTCCCGACGGACCCGCTGCGGCGGGTCCGTCGTCGCGTCCGGGCCGAGCTCACCGGCGCGGAGTTCATCGGGCCGTCACGATCCCGAGCCGACATCGCCGACGGGCAGCCCGTAACGTCATCGCCGTCCGCGGCACTCGGAGGTCGGCATGCGCACTGGGGTCTTCTGCTTCGGCGGGGTGGAGATGGACGACGCGTCGGCCGGCCCGCCGGCGCCCACCGACCGCCGGTACACGCAGAAGGAGATGTGGCACGCGGCCGAGCGGATGCTCGACGTGGGCGTCCACGCCGAGAAGTGCGGTTTCGACAGCTACTGGCTCACCGAGCACCACTTCCAGTACGAGGGCTACGAGGTGGTCCCCAACGGCATCTTGTTCGGGGCGATCCTCTCCCAGCGCACCAGCCGGCTCCGGATCGGCACGATGTTCAACATCGTCGGCCAGTGGCACCCGCTCAAGCTGGCCGAGGACTTCGCCACGCTCCACAACATCTCGGGCGGGCGGGCCATCCTCGGCGTGGGGCGGGGCACCGTGCCCCGCGAGGCGCAGTCGCTCGGCACCCAGATCGGCAGCTTCGACAACCCCGACAAGGCCGCGGCCGACGAGCTCAACCGCAAGCAGTTCGACGAGGCCATGCAGGTCGTCCTCGCCGCGTTCGAGAACGAGCAGTTCTCGTTCAGAGGCGAGATCTTCGAGTTCCCACCGCCCGGCATCCCCGACCGGGGCGGGTTCGTGGAGACGCTCACCCTCGTGCCCCGACCGCTGTACCCCTACGAGATCTGGCAGGCCGTCACCTCGCCCCCCACGCTCGAGGTGGTGCCCCGCAAGGGCTGGGGCGCGGTGTTCTGGCTGCAGCACCACTCGTTCATCAAGCGCTTCTGGGAGCGCTACGAGGAGCTGTACACCGAGACCCACGACACCGAGCTGGCCCGGGGGGAGAAGCGCATGCTGGTGCTGAACGTGCGCATCGAGGACACCCGCGAGGCCGCGGTGGCCTCGGCGCGCGACGGCCACGACGAGTTCTGGAAGTTCCTGGGGCCCTACGGCTGGAGCCGGGGCTACATGGGCGAGGGCGGCAAGCCCGCCGCGCCCGGCCTCATCCCCACGCTCGAGGAGTCCATCGAGAACAGGGTGTGGATCGTGGGCACGCCCGAGGACGTGGCCGAGGGGATCGGCTTCTACCGCGACGAGCTCGGGCTGGAGAACCTCACCCTCTTCCCGAACTTCCCCGGCGACACCTACGCCAAGACCGAGGAGCAGCTCAGCCGCTACGCGGAGCAGGTCGCCCCGCTGCTCGGCTGATGCCGCTGCTGCGCGGGGGCCGGCTGTCCGACGGTCGCGTCGTCGACATCCGCACCGCCGACGGCCACATCGCCGAGGTGGCCGACGGGGGTGCGCTGGCGGGCCGGCCGGGCGAGGAGGTCGTCGAGCTGGCCGGCCGGCTGGTGCTCCCGGCCCCGGTCGAGCCCCACGGCCACCTCGACAAGGCGCTGACCGCCGACGCCGTGCCCAACCCCGCGGGCGACCTCCTCGGCGCCATCGACGCCTGGGTGGCCAACCTGCCCGACCTGACCGGCGCCGACATCGCCGACCGGGCCCGTCGCGCCGCGCTCATGGCCGTGGTCAACGGGTGCACCGCGATCCGCACCCACGTCGACGTGTTCGGCGAGTCGGGGATGCTCGGGGTGGACGCGCTCGTCGCGGTGCGCGAGGAGCTGCGGGGGATCGTCGACCTGCAGCTCGTCGCCCTCGTCGCCACCCCCACCACCGGCGCCGATGGCGCCGCCAACCGGGCCGCCCTCGCCGACGCGATCCGCGCCGGGGTGGACGTGGTGGGCGGCTGCCCGCACCTCGATCCCGATCCGCTCGGCTGCCTCGCGGTGTGCCTCGACGCGGCCGGCGAGGCCGGGCTGCCCCTCGACCTCCACGTCGACGAGACCCTCGACCCCACCGTGCTCGGCCTGCGCGACCTGGCCCGCCGGGTGCGCGAGACCGGGTTCGACCGCGGCGCCGTGGCCAGCCACTGCGTGAGCCTCGGCATGCAGCCGCCCGAGGTGCAGCGCGATGTGGCCGCCGAGGTGGCCGAGGCCGGGGTGGCGGTGGTCGCCCTGCCCCAGACGAACCTGTTCCTCCAGGGCCGGGCCCACCCGGTGGCCACCCCCCGGGGGCTCACTGCGCTGCGCGCCCTGCTCGACGCCGGCGTGGTGGTGGCCGGTGGCGCCGACAACGTGCAGGACCCGTTCAACTCCATGGGCCGGGCCGATCCGTTCGAGACCGCGGCCCTGCTCGTGATGGCCGGCCACCTCCTCCCCGACGAAGCGCTGCACGCCGTCACCGGGGCGTCGCGCCGGGCCCTCGGGCTCCCCGAGGTGCGCGTCGAGGCCGGGGCACCGGCCGAGCTGGTCGCGGTCGATGCCGGCACGCCCCGCGAGGCCATCGCCACCGCCGGTGCCGACCGCATCGTGGTGCACCGGGGCCGGGTGGTCGCCCGCCGGACCGTGTCGGCCGAGGTCGCCGACCCGGGGGCGGGACGCTGACCCCCGCGGGGCCGCACCGGCCCGGCGGACGGTCGGACGGGCCGACTACGGTCTCGAAACATTCCATTCATCCGCCTGACACGCCGTTCGAACCGCGGGTCGGTACCGTCACGCCGACATGGCCGCGACCAACGTCCCCGACGTCGTCGATCTCCGTCCTGGGAGCGCTCCGATGACCGACCCGAGCGCCGCTGACGTGGTCGCCGTCCCGGGGCCCGCCTCGCCGCGCCCGCCCCGGCTCGCCTTCCGCGACGTGACCAAGACCTTCCCCGACGGCACCGTGGCGCTCTCCGGCGTCAGCTTCGACGTGCGCCAGGGCGAGTTCGTGACCGTGGTCGGACCGTCGGGCTGCGGCAAGTCCACCCTGTTGCGCATCGCGTCGGGCCTCGAGCCCCACACCGGCGGCGAGGTCGACATCGACCGCGACAAGCTCGGGTACGTCTTCCAGGACGCCACGTTGCTGCAGTGGCGCACCGTCCAGCACAACGTCGAGCTCCTCGCCGAGCTGCACGGCATCCCCAAGCCCGAGCGCCGTCAGCTGGCCGACGCGGCCATCGAGACCGTCGGGCTCACCGGCTTCGAGCGCCACTACCCGAAGATGCTCTCGGGCGGGATGCGCATGCGCGTGTCGCTGGCCCGGTCGCTCACCCTCAAGCCGCCGGTGTTCCTGTTCGACGAGCCGTTCGGCGCCCTCGACGAGATCACCCGGGAGCGGCTCAACGAGGAGTGCCTGCGGCTGTTCCAGCTCGAGGGCTTCGCCGGGCTGTTCATCACCCACTCGATCTCCGAGGCCGTCTTCCTCTCGACGCGGGTGCTCGTGATGTCGGCCCGTCCCGGTCGCATCGTCGGCGACTTCGACATCCCGTTCCCGTACCCGAGGCCGCCCGAGCTGCGCTTCGAGCCGGCCTTCGCCGAGCTGTCCGGACGGGTCTCGGCCGCGCTCAGGGGGGCCTACGAGTGACCGCGCCCGAAACGGAGCTCATGCACCCGCCGGTGGAGGAGCTCGACCTGCCCACGCCCCCGGGGGAGGCCGGGCCGCTCGACCTCCCCCCTCGGGGCACGCCGCACCGGCTGGCGATCGCCGTGCGCAACGCCGTGCCGCCGGCGCTCGTGCTGCTGGGCGCCATCGCCCTCTGGTACCTCATTTCCTACCGGCTGCTCGATCCCAGTCGCCGGTTCCTGATGCCGCCACCCCACCAGGTGGTCCAGGAGGGGTTCCTCGTCTGGTCGACCTTCACCGAGATCATGCGAGCGCTGTGGCTCAGCGCCCAGGTGGCCTTCGTGGGCCTGGCGGTGGCCATCGTGCTCGGCATGTCCCTCGCCATCGTGATGAGCCAGGCCCGCTGGATCGAGCGCTCGCTGTTCCCGTACGCGGTCGCGCTGCAGGCGGTGCCCATCCTCGCCCTCGTGCCGCTGCTCGGGTTCTGGTTCGGGTACAACTTCACGTCCCGGGTGATCGTCTGCGTGATCATCGCGTTGTTCCCGATCGTGACCAACACGCTGTTCGGGCTGCTCTCGGCCGACCGCGGCCAGCACGACCTGTTCACCCTGCACGGCGCGTCGCGGGCGACCCGCATGCGCAAGCTGCAGCTGCCCGCCGCCCTCCCCGCCATCTTCACCGGCTTCCGCATCGCCGCCGGCTTGTCGGTGATCGGCGCCATCGTCGGCGACTTCTTCTTCCGCCAGGGCCAGCCCGGCATCGGCCAGCTCATCGACAAGTACCGGGCCCGGCTCATGTCCGAGGAGCTGTTCGCGGCGATCATCGTCTCGTCGATGCTCGGCATCGTCGTGTTCTGGCTGTTCGGCTTCCTGCAGCAGCGGATGATCGGCCACTGGCACGAGCAGGCCCGCGACCACTGAGCCCCCGCCGGCGCACCCCGTGACCCGCCGCGCCGCGCCGCACCCCGTTCCCCACCTGTACCCACCTCCAGAAAGGCTCCACATGCGCAGATCCCGATGGTTCCAGCTGCTCGCCGCGCTGTTCGCGCTCGGCCTCGTCGCCGCGGCGTGCGGCGACGACGACGGCGACACCGCCACCACCACGACGGCCGCCCCCGACGAGGGCGACGGCGGCGACGAGGGCGACGGCGGCGAGGAGGCCTCGGGCGTGCTCGCCGACGTCTGCCCGAGCCCGATCATCATCCAGACCGACTGGAACCCCGAGGCCGAGCACGGCGCCCTGTACGAGATGGTCGGCGACGGCTACGAGGTCGACACCGGCGCCAAGATCGTCACCGGGCCGCTCGTGGCCGCCGGCGAGCCCACCGGCGTCGACATCCAGATCCGCGTCGGCGGTCCGGCCATCGGCTTCCAGCAGGTGACGGCCCAGATGTACCAGGACCAGGACATCCACCTGGGCTACGTCTCCACCGACGAGGCCATCCAGAACGCCGGCGACCTGCCCACCGTGGCCATCGTCGCCCCGCTCGAGATCAACCCGCAGATCATCATGTGGGATCCCGACACCTTCCCCGTCGACACGATCGCCGACCTGCCCTCCGACACCACCATCAACGTGTTCGGGCCGGCCGTGTACCTCGACTACCTCGTGGGCGCCGGCATCATCCTGGAGTCCCAGATCGACGGCTCCTACGACGGCACCCCCGCCCGGTTCATCACCGAGGCCGGTGCCATCGCCCAGCAGGGCTTCGCCTCGGCCGAGCCCTACAACTACGAGAACGTGTTCGAGGAGTGGGGCCGCCCGGTGGCGTTCCAGCTCATCCACGACGCCGGGTGGGTCGCGTACGCCGCCCCGCTCGCCGGTCGCCCCGACGTGATCGCCGACAACGCGGCGTGCTGGGAGGCGTTCGTGCCGATCGTCCAGCAGTCCCAGGTCGACTACGCCAACGATCCGGCGGCCACCAACGAGCTGATCGTCGAGCTCGTCGAGGCCTACGACACCGGGTGGGTGTACGACGCGGGGATCGCCGAGTGGTCGGTCGGTCAGCAGCTCGACCTCGGCCTCGTCGGCAACGGGCCCGACTCGACGCTCGGCAACTTCGATCTCGAGCGGATCCAGAAGGTGATCGACGACTACATCGAGGCCGCCGGCGTCGGCGAGGGCCTCACCCCCGAGGACCTGGTCACCAACGAGTACATCGACGACTCGATCGGCCTCTAGCCGGTCGACGTTCCCCACCTCACGAACTGGTAGCGGGATCGTGGCCCCAGGGCCACGATCCCGCTACCAGTTCGCGTGCGAGGGCGTTCTGGCAGCGGGATCGCGCCCGTAGGGCGACGATCCCGCTACCAGAACGGGAGGACGTCCGGGCGCTCAGGCCTCCGGCGGGGGGATGGCGCCCCGCTGGGCCGTGATCCGGCCGTAGTGCTCGATCCGACGGTGCCGGGCGAAGTCGAACACGCTCGTGGCGTACGACCGGCACAGGTCGAGGTCGCAGCGGGCCACGGCCACCTCGTCGCCCTCGGTCACGCAGCGGGCGGCGATCTCGCCGGTGGGGGCGATGATCGCCGAGCCACCGATCGCCGGCACCCCCTCCTCGTCGCCGGCCTTGGCCACGCCCACCACCCAGGTGGCGTTCTGGTACGCGCCGGCCTGCATGACGAGGTGGTTGTGGAAGTCGCCGAGGCGGTCGTGCTCGGGGGCGGGCGGGTTGTGGACCGGGGTGTTGTACCCGATGAGGATCAGCTCCACGCCCTGCAGGCCGAGCACCCGGTAGGTCTCGGGCCAGCGCCGGTCGTTGCAGATCGCCATGCCCACCACGCCCCCGAACGCCCGCCACACGCCGAAGCCCTCCGGGCCCACGTCGAAGTACCGCTTCTCGAGGTGCTGGAAGCGGCGCCAGGGCTCGTGCTCGTCGTGGCCGGGCAGGTGGACCTTGCGGTACCGGCCGATCTCGTGGCCGTCGGGGCCGACCAGGATCTGGGTGTTGAAGTGCCGGACCTCGCCGTCGAGATCGGTGAGCTCGGCGAAGCCCAGGGAGAACCCGACGCCGAGCCGCGCCGCCTCGGCGAACAGCGGCCGGGTGGCGGCGGAGGGCATCTCGGTCTCGAACCAGGCGTCGATCTCGGCCTGGTCGGTCATGAACCAGCGGGGGAAGAAGGTGGTGAGGGCCAGCTCGGGGAACACCACCAGCTCCGCCCCCCGGCCGTGGGCCTCGCGCAGCAGGCCGATCTGGCGCTCGACCACGTCGACCCGGCTCTGGTCACGCGGGATCGGACCCATCTGGGCCGCAGCCACGGTGACGGCGCGGCTCACGCCCCGACCCTGTCGTCGATCGTGGCCAGGTCGAGCAACACCTGGAGCAGCACGTTCGCCCCGGCGGTGAGGTCCGCGGGGTCGGTGTGCTCGGCCGGGTTGTGGCTGATGCCCCGGTGGCTGGGCACGAACACCATGCCGGCCGGGCACACCCGGGCGAGCATCTGGGCGTCGTGCCCGGCGCCGGCGGGCAGGCGACGGGTGGGCAGGTCGAACCGCCCGGCCCAGCGCTCGACCGCGGAGATCACCGTCTCGTCGAACGCCACCGGCTCGAACCGGGCCAGGCGGCGGTGGCCCGTGATCGTCACGCCCTCGCGCTCGGCCAGCGCGGCGATGAACTCGGCGAGGCGGCGCTCCGCGTCCTGCAGGATCGCCTCGTCGGTGTTGCGGATGTCGACGGTGACGGTCGCCGACGCGGCGATCACGTTCACGAGGTTCGGGTACAGCGTGGTGACGCCCACCGTGCCTACCTGGTGGCCGCCGATGTCGGTGACCATCTCGCGGACGAACGTGGCGATCGCCGCTGCGGCGTAGCCCGCGTCGTGGCGCATCGACATCGGCGTGGTGCCCGCGTGGTTGGACTGCCCGGTGATCGTGAGCTCCTGCCAGGAGATGCCCTGCACCCCGGTGACCGCGCCGATCGTGAACCCCTCGGCCTCGAGCACCGGTCCCTGCTCGATGTGCAGCTCCACGAAGGCGTGGGGCGCCGGCCCGGGGCACGGGTGGGGCCCGGCGTAGCCGATGCGGTCCAGCTCCGCGCCCACCGAGGTGCCGTCGGCGTCGGATGCGTCGCGGGCCTCCTCGACGGTGAGGCCGCCGACGTAGGTGAGGCTGCCCATCATGTCGGGGGCGAAGCGCGAGCCCTCCTCGTTGGTGAAGAAGGCGACCTCGATCGGACGGTCGGTGACGATGCCGGCCGTGGCGAGGGTCTCGACGACCTCGAGCCCGGTCAGCACGCCGAGGTTGCCGTCGTAGCGGCCACCGGTGCGGACCGTGTCGATGTGCGAGCCGGTCATCACCGCCGGGCCATCGATGCGCCCGGCCCGGGTGCCGACCACGTTGCCGATCGCGTCGATGCGCACGTCGAGCCCCAGCTCGCGCATCCACGACACCACCAGGTCGCGCCCGGCCCGGTCGGCGTCGGTGAGGGCCAGGCGGTTGGTGCCGCCGTCGCCGGTGTCGCCGATGCGGGCCAGCTCGGTGAGCCGGCCGAGGAGCCGGTCGCCGTCGATCCGCAGCGCGGCGAGCGCCTCACGGTCGCTCACCGGTGCGGCTCGGCGGTGTCGGTGGGCACGACGTCGGTGCCGACGGCGGTGTCGGGGGCCATCGGGAGCGCGAAGGCGGCGATCTCGCGGCACGCCTCGGCCAGCGCGGCGACCGATCCCTCGAACAGCGCCTCCCCGTGCGCCGCGGTGGCGCCCGTCGGATCGCCGATGTGGCCGTCGGGGCCGAAGTCGTCGGACAGCCAGCCGAAGCTCACCCGGCCGCCGAACCGCACCGCCGCGTTCTCGGTGAGCGCCGCGGGGATGTTGCGCTGGGCCACGGTCATGTCGACCAGGTCGGGGCGCAGGTGGAGCACCAGCGCCGTCTCGTCGTGGCCGCCGTGCACGCCCATGCCGTGCTCGCCCGCCGCCGACGTGCCGCCCTGGTCCGGGGGGACGCCGGGGTGGGTGAGGAACGTGGTGAGGCCGTGACGGAGCCGGAGCTCGCGGCACGCCACGTTGAGCAGCGAGGAGTTGCCGCCGTGCCCGTTCAGGAAGACCAGCTTGG
>Ga0114946_10000483_pt1 | contig 26873 bp, 10 predicted proteins | sample WalLakDeSediment_FD_88676 | JGI IMG/M metagenome (GOLD analysis project Ga0114946, IMG submission 88676) | Lake sediment microbial communities from Walker lake, Nevada to study Microbial Dark Matter (Phase II) - Walker Lake 11/02/13 Deep Sediment | ecosystem: Environmental > Aquatic >... | reverse complement strand
GGCCTTCATCCGGTAGTTGCGCGTCAGCGCGCACGCCTCGTCGAGCGCTATCGTGTGGTCTTCGAGACCGGTGAAGACCGGGCGGGTCCGCTCGCGGACTTCCGGTTGTGCCGGGGCGACGGGGACGTCCACGCGCAGCGTGTCAATCTTGGGTGTGATGATGGTAGAGTTTGCATTCACTGTTTCCATAGTTCACTCCAGAAAAAGGAATTGTTGTAAGGCGATATGTGGTATGATCTTACATGTCAGAAAGAGCTTGCAATGAGATTGTCATTATTCCGCGATAATTATTAAATACAGGATGATTATATCTTGTTATAAAGCTGTTACACGGAACCGGTAGTCATCAGAGCATTCGAAACAGTGTAGTACGCTACTGGATTCGACGTGCTGCCAAGTGTTGCTGCCGGCAATACATCGATGCTTATGAGACAGTGATACTGCAAATCAGATACAAACGCGTGCTTTGTCTTCATAAGCGACTGGAAGCAAAGAAGCTCACAAGGGTACACCTGTTGCAACGCCTTAATATACTTCGCTACCACACGAATTACGACAATTAGCACCTCAATTCAGTGATGGACTATTCGTACAGGTGCCGATACGATGGAAAAAAGCAGCGACCTGATGTCATGCGCAGACAAACTACTACTGCACCTCATGAAATGAACTTTACTTAACTCAACCTTGCAAACACATTAAAAATATGTAATGTATGGCCCATATAGGGAAAATATTCCCCATGAATTGGCGATATGGTGTTCGATATGTACGATAAAGAGACAGCATGTGGGAAATGCATTCCGGAGCAATCTGTTGAAAACAGTAAGGTTGGAACGACTAATTAAAAAAGCAAAAAAACACTATCGAATAGCCGTTACAAGCCTCGCTTCATCTAAGGAATGTACCGGATGGAATCGAGACATAAACTCCTGAGTGAGCAATGACGAGAGGGGGGAAGCGGGGCGAAGCTGAACGGCCTGTTGCCTCAAAAAGAAATCTCACCGTGCGTCCGACGAAAGGAGAGTAGCACCGTTTTCTGGGATTGGAAGTTTTCAATTGTCAACGTAGTTTTCTTGCTATGCATAAACTGCTGACAACGATAACGCTGTTCCTGTTTCTCGCTTCCCTGATGAGCGGACAGTCGCTTCCATGTTCCGAGCCGCCGTTCATCAGGGATTTACGCGTGTATGGTGGAGATGACGAAAGAAATCTCCCGGTGTTCGTTCGTCCCGACACGGCTCGGCGTTCCGGGGGTTCGGGGCTTCCGCCGTACATCACCATCCGCTTCGATGTGGACGAGCAAGCGCCGCCGAGGCTCAAACTCATCTTCCGACATTGCGACAAGGATTGGAACATCGACACGGATTATTTCGTTCGAGATGATTTTTTCACTTATACCCGTATGCTTTTCTACGAAGCATCTCCCGGTGGCAGCAGGGGGTACTCGTGGCGATTCGAGAATCGCTTCCCCAGCGAAGAACATCCATTCGTTCGTTTCCTCTACTCGGGCAATTGGATCGTCGATATCGTGGATGAACAGGATGACGATGCCATATATGCTTCGGCGCGCTTCATCTGCGTGGAAGATATCGTACCAGGGAGTTTGCGGGTATTCAACGATTACTGGACTGAATGGGATATGCCGCTGGATCAGGTTCATCGTCTGCAACTGGCGATGAAAATTCCGGACGTGCTATTCGCTGATTATCTCACTACTGTCGATTTCTACAAGAACTTCAATTTGTTCGACTCCTATCGTGTCGGAAGCTACGATTTCAGCCGTAACACATTTGTCGAAGGAATAGGGTTACGGGAAAAAACATTCATTTATCGCAACATCCTGCCGGGAAATGGGTATAGAGTGTTCGATTTCACGCGGCCCGGCGTATACCCCAGCGGAAACATCGTGTCCAGATTCGGCGGCCCGGATTTTACTCGCTATCGGTTTTCAACAGAACTTTCGGCGCATTACGGCGCCGCTGTAACACTACCGTTGCGATCATGGGATTCCGAGTACCTCTGTGTACGATTCGAGCTTGAGCATCCCAGAATCCGGGGTGGCGACGTGTTCGTTGCAGGCATTTTCAATAGCTGGGATCCTCAGGAAGCCGACAAAATGGAGTTCGACGAGGATATTGAGCACTACGTGCATCATCGTTGGTTGCTTCGGGGATCTTACGACTATCAGTACGTGATTGGCGTGTACGACGATGAAGCGGGGTACGTTCGTGAGGCGGACTGGACCTTCGTCGAAGGCAATTCCTGGGCAGCGCGGAATCTCTACTGGTGCATCATGTATTACGACGATGATCAATTCGGTGGAGTAACGCGGGCGGTCGGATTCGCCCGGGCGGTCTCCGGACAGTGAGCGAACGGCGCTTCGGCATGTACACCGGACGCTCGAAGTGTGGAAAAAAGGAGTCGAACGTCACATGCGACATCTGACGGCATACCCCGTTAGCATAGCCATGAAGGCGACGAGCATGCTTTTCGTCGTCTCGCTGCATATCATGATCGCGCGTTCAACGTCCCCCGAATCGTATGCGGCTATCGCGCTGTTCCAGGTGCTGCTGGCTATCGGCATCATGTTGTCGGATTTCGGAAATGAAACACGACATATTCGGGAAGGATGGCAACAAGCCGAAGCGACGATGTCGACGTTCACCTGGTCGTTGCGTATTTCCCTGCTGCTGGCTGCGGTGTTCGTTATCTGGGGCGGACTGTTCGAAAGCATATTCGATTTCGAGGGGCTTGGTCACTTGCTCCGCTTCGGTGCTGTAGCCCTGCCTCTCGCGGCTGTGCAACTTCTGCCACGCGCCGATCTCATGCGACGTCAGGAATTCAACACCGTTGCGGTGAATGACGCTCTTGGCAGCGGAATCGGTTGGATTCCTGCTCTTGTTGCGCTGCATTTTTTCGACGGTTTGACGGCGTTGATCATCTTTGTTCTCCTGATGCATGCATCGCGGGCGGTTCTGCATTGGCGTGCCAGTGCGTTGTCCGTCAATGTGGTGTTCCGATTGAAGGCGAAATTCTCCAGCTTCGCCAAAGGAGGAGTGCTTTTTTCCATTGCAGCGTTGAATTTCATAGAAATCCATTTCGACGATCTCATTGTTGCTGCGAATCTCGGCGGCGCGGCGCTTTCCGTGTATCAGCTTTCGTATTACGTCATTATGCTGCAGCAGGACTTCATCTCGGGTGTGATGAAGAGAATCGCATATCCGGTATACGCTGAAAAGGCGCGTAGAGGTGTTGCGCACGTCTTGCGTCAACTCTCGTTCGACACGCGCTTTGTCGTAGCTGTCTCGGTGCCGTTCCTCCTGATGTGCATACTTGCTGCCGAGCCCATGGTTGTGACATTGTTGAATGAAGCGTGGCGCCCGGCTGTTCCCGTCTTTCAACTGCTCTGCTTGGAAGCCCTCAGACAGTCACTTTTTTCCTTGGCAGCGCCCGCCTTGGTCGCTCTCGGCGAGGAAGGTCGCTTGTTGAAATATGCCCGTGCATCGAGCGTCGTACTGCTTCCGTCGTTCATTCTGCTCTCGTTCACGGATATCGTTACGTTCACGATCGGCTTCGTGTTCGTGAACACGTTGCTGAATTGGTACTACTACACGATTGTACGTGATGCTTTCGCCGTCCCGATTCGAATGCTTTTCCTATCCTGGCTGCCTGCTCTGTTGGCGTCAATCGTCGTTGCCGTCGTGTATGGCATTCTGTATCCGACTGGAGCCCGGACGGTGACGTTGTTCCTCATCGTGGCGTCGTGCGTGGCGGGGCTTGTTACATACGCGTCCAGTGGAGAAATACGAACAGCTTTGCGCCTGTTGCTCTCCCGCACCGGCATGCGGAGGGGGCACACTGCGAGTGAGGCGCTTGTGCATTCGGATTCCGCCTTCGACGAGTACAACCCGCATTTGAAAATGCTGCACGAACGCATCGAGAGCGATGTTCCGGAGCTTCGCTTTACATCACTGCATTTCAGATCTCTGATTCTCTCTCTACCACGTAGAATGGCTTGCTTGCTAAGCGGGAAACGGCGACAGCGATCGGAAATAGTGCATATGCACTTTCCGGCATTCATCTATGCCTCACCGAATCACTTCGCATCATGCTTCCGTGCCGCCAAGTATCTCTGCATGATGGCATGTTTCACATTGGCTGGTATGCGATTGTTCGTGACGTTTCACGACGAGCGCGCGCACGATTTCACCCGATCGCGTTTCGAGTATATCGTTCTGCTGCTGCTGATAACAATGGCAGATCGTGTGTTGACTCTTTCGAAAACCGCGTCGGGAATTCTGGAAACTCGCTTTGGCAGAAGCTCCGGTGTTTCCATGACTCCTCATCCGGTATATACGGGTGCGTACCCCGACGAGTTGTGCCGGGATACAGCCAGACATCGATTGAACATCGATGAGAATGAACGAGTGCTGTTGATGTTCGGAAACAACAAAGCATACAAGGGATATGGTGACGCCATCGCTTGTCTTAGCACGTTTCAGGACACGCATTGTACGCTGTTATGCGTCGGCACCGGAATGTCGTCACTTGCCACGGACACATTGCCTTCCAACATCACATGCATTGTCGTGGATGGCCATATTCCGATTGAGGATGTGCAGTTATATATGCGAGCATCGGACTATGCTCTTTTACCGTATAGAAGTATTCTTCATTCCGGGAGCGCGATGCTGTGCGCTACATTCGAACTTCCCATTATTGCACCGCGTATGGGTGTTTTCAACGACATTGCCTCCATGTATGACATCGGTCTCATGTACTCTGTTGAAAAGCACTGCGGAATGCTGGATGCATTGCGGATCGCACTCGGAACATCGCCACGGGCATTTGCTGCGGAATTGCGCCGCTTCAAGGAACATCATTCACTGCGTAGCGCCAGCGAAGCCACCGTAGAAGCGTATGCGCACTACGTGCACATCGACGGAGGGAAGCCGTCGCGTACCTCCGAAGCATTATCAGAGTCGAAGTAGACATGAACGATGTTCACAGTTACGAAGACTGGAGCGGAGCACCGCGTGTTCTCGAAAAACATTCGATGCTTTCAGCATCAACGTGGAAAGCCCACAATGTAGCGCGAGGGCTGCGATGATGCAGCCAGGAATTCATTCGGTAGCGATGCTGAAACTTTCCACTTGTTCCCGAATCCGTTTCTCTTCAGGTGTTTCGTGAATAGAGTAGGAACCCTGCTGGACGGACTGTATTCCGGGAATTTTTTCTATCGAGTGAATACGACAACCTAGTGTGAAATGCGGATGAAGCCGGAGCGTTAGCTGCCACACTGCGCTGTCCATGTACACGAAGAAACGACGCGATACTCCCGCATCCGTTTCGACCGACAGAAACGATTTCCATATACGCAGAGAAACGACTGTTTTTTTGTGATGTTTCCTCGTACATTTCCGTATATGAGAACTGCACAGAAGCACAGGGCCGAAGCGCTGACGACCGATGTTGTTATGCAACACCCGCGGAATGCCACTCGGGTTATCACGGAAAAACTGAAATCAGGTAGTTTTCCTTACACATTAGTGTCGCATCTCGTTCCAAAGAACATTGGACATGTACAAGCTAGCGTGGAGACGCAGCGGAGTGGGATACACGGCTACGTGACAAGAGTCGTCCTTCAACGTTTGCCGGTGGACAGTTGTGGGGAGCGCACATTCGAAAGCAGGCAAGCTGGAGCCGCGCGAACCGAACAATCCAGCATGTGCCGCTTGGGAACCCTAGCTGGAGGAATGAGACCGTTTCCGCGCGTCATGAGATGCGAGATTTGTCCAAGTGCAATTCTCTTTAGACTGATGAGCCTGTATGAATGGCCGTACGTGGTCTCCGGCTGTGCTTCACAAGCGATACCGGAAAACCCTACTCCTGCCGATTTCGACTTATCAGACACGATTCGTGTCCGTTCGAATGCCCCTCCCCCCGGTTGCCAAGTGCCATTTTCTGCTGGATTCCGTAGTGATTCTGAATCGATACATAGCCGATTGAATCGGTATCATGAAAATGAATGTTGAATCCGAAATGAATATGCATCTCACCTTGTGTTCAGCGTTCCTGACAGTAGCTGTCGCATTGTTTCTGGCTGTTCCGTGTCGTGCGCAAACAGTAGTCATCAACGAATTCATGGCCTCGAACAGCAATTTTCTCTTCGACGAGGATGGAGACGATCCCGACTGGATCGAGATATATAACGACTCGGAATATGCGGTCAATCTATCGTGTTACAGTTTGACTGATGATCCCGGAGATTTGACGAAGTGGATGTTTCCGGATACTGTTCTTGCTGGTGGTGCTTTTCTTCTGGTGTTCGCTTCCGGGAAGGACAGATCGGTCGCCGGATGCGAATTGCACACGAATTTCAAGATCAACACTGACGGGGAAGACGTGATTCTCGGCTGTACTGGCATTGTTCAGCAGCACATTGAACCAGTTCGCTTGAACACCAATGAAAGTTACGGCGCAGTGCCGGATGGAAGCGGGAATTTTTTCGTCTTCACCAGTCCCACACCGGGTATGCCCAACAAAGGGTATCATCATAAAGACGTCGTGGTATTTTCCCAACCGGGAGGTGTTTATCCGAGTGCATTCGAGTTGACGCTCAGATGTCTCGATCCGAAGAACAGGATGTTCTTCACACTGGACGGCAGCATCCCGAGTGCTTCATCGAACGAATACACCGAACCGCTTCTTCTGGACAACTCGCTGACTTCGCCTGCTGATATTGCATGGATTCAGATAGCGCCCGTTGAGAGATTCAAAGAACCACGTGCTCCGGTCCGCAAATGCATACTCATTCGTGCTGCCGTGTTCAACCGTAACAGCGAAAGAATCAGCGAGGTGGAGACGCACTCATATTTCATAAAGGAGCTAGGAGTCGATCATTACAACCTGCCGGTTGTTTCCATTTCGGCGGAATACGAGGATCTTTTCGATGAGGTGACGGGGATAATGGTTCCAGGGATACACTGGGATCCGACCGACCCGTTCTGGACGGGGAACTACTTTCATCGCGGATCGAATTGGGAGCGGAAGATCTACATCGAGTATTTCGAACCCGACAACACGCTGGGATTTCGTCAGCAGGTGGGGTTGAGAATTCACGGCGGGGGTACGCGAACATTGCAACAGAAAAGCTTACGCTTGTACGCGAGGAGCGAGTATGGAAGGAATACCATCGATCACAAGTTTTTCGACGATCGCGAAACCGCCTCATTCAAACGCCTCATATTGCGTTCATTTGTTTCTTCTAGCAGTCTCGCGGGAACCGAGGATCATATTTCATCCGTACTCTCCTCGAGCATGAATATGGAGTGGCTTGCCAGCAGGCCCGTCGTGCTGTATCTCAACGGCGAATACTGGGGTGTCTATTTCCTTCATGAGAGATTCGACGAACGATACCTCGACGAGTACTTCGAGTTGCCCGAGGAAGGCGTGGATATTATTGCAAACTGGTTGGGAGATGTGGATCAAGGAGACGCGGTAGATTATTGGAATCTCTACAGATTCATCGCGGAAAACGACCTGAGTACGCCATCGAATTACGAAACTGTAGCGAGGTGGATAGATATCGACAGTTTCATCGACTATCAACTGCTCGAGATTTTCTGCGCCAACGAAGACTGGCCTGCGAACAACATGAAGTTATGGCGACCTCGCAGCGACGACGGAAAATGGAGATGGACGTTCTTTGATGGTGATGCCACATTTCTCAATGTAGACTTTCCCGGTTTCGAAGTCGCCATGAATACATCGCACGACCCGTGGCCGACGAATGCTCGCTCCACTTTGTTTTTACGAAAGCTGTTGATGAATGAAGACTTCGCACAGCGGTTCTTCGACCGGTTGGAGTATTTGTTGAACAATGAATTAACCTACGAAAACACGTCGGTGGTTTGGCGCAGTATCACTGCGGAGATCAGGAACGATATCCAAAACATGTACGAGCGCTTTTCATTGCCGCATTACGATTACTGGCTTCATGTTTCCAACAACATTCATCATTTTCTCCGCTTCCGGCCATGTGCCATGGAAGAACAAGCGTACGAACTCTTCGACAGAACTATTCTGATTCCCCCGTGTCTCCCGCTTACGATACCAATATCGGATGAAGCGACTCCGTTCATACTCGATGGCAGCGTGTATCCCAATCCTTCCAATGGCATGTTCACACTCGCGCTGAACGCGACAATCGACGAAAAGGCGACATTTTGCTTGCTGGATATACTCGGGCGTCGCGTTCTGCTTCGTGATGATATGATTTTCAAGGGAGATAACAGTTTTATTTTCAACGGACGTACTTTGTCCCCCGGAATGTATCTCATTGTCGTACAAAGTGGGGAGAAGATTTTCACGACGAGATTGCTGATGAAATAGTGAAACGTCTTTCGCCTTCGATACGCTTCGAACGATTGAGGACAGTGTACCAGGGCAAGTTCGCCGCTTGTATTCGGAATCGTATAAATCCCATTCCAAGGTTGGCCCCGAAACCGATGCGGCTACGAAGAGACAACGAGTACCGCGTGTTTGAGCTAGCATGCGTTTTCCCGAAGCAGCGTATTGGGGGGGACGAGGGAATGCCTTTCATGCGAGCTTTTCACACGCTAAGTTGAAGCGAGCACTGTGATTTCGCGTTTCATAGGGAGAATATGATGCAACAAAAAATCGCCGAAACAGCCATCATCACCGCTTTCGTATGCAGACACCTGCCCGTGAAGGGATGTGTGCTGTACGGTAGGAATTCGACCATGACAAAGATTGGAAACACCTATTCGTATACGATCGCAATGTATTCCCGATGCGCATCGTATTCGGACTCTGGCAGAGCGGCAAAATGCATCGCATCGGCCCCATGCTCTGCACCGAGTCCAGAACCAAGCGGCAACGTTTCGCGTAAAATATGCATGGAAGCGTATTTCGGTTTCCATATCCTCCCATGCTGACATGCAGTGACATGAGCATGCAGCACTTTCGGAATCACTTCAAGGCTCAGATACTCGCACGAACCGCGGCATTGTTCGATGCAGCAGGCATCAACGATTTGCGTAACATCGGAAATGCATGTGTAACTTTTTCCGGCTTCAAGGGTTATATATATAGTGCCGTAATGAAGCGGCTTTCGCTCAGAAAATCGAAAGGCAACAATCGATGCAGGACGAGGTACAGAGCAGAGGAGTCTCACGGATTCATTCGATTTGTGCTTCCTGAGGCAACATCGGACACGCGAGACGAACATATTCGCTGGAAACGAAAAAGCAGAGTTGATGTTTTTCCCGCACAACAAACTTTCTATCTTTCTATACCTTCGCTGTCTCCACAGTTTTGTAGTGAGGAGTGTTTATGAATTCTGTACTTCTTTGCACGCGAGCTGTCTTCGTCACACTTCTGCTAGCATCGCTTTCAGCGCATGCCCAGCTAAGCTGGGTGCAACAGCCCACGGCTTTGCAATCCAACCCCACGACACATGTACAAGTTGGCGGATTGTGGGGTATTGCGATGTCGGACACCGGGACGGGCTTCGCCGTCGGGTACGCATCGGTCGCGAACGGATTCTCTGGTGTATTGCGCAAATTACCGGGAAATCCCACATGGTTCGTGCTGCCGGCAACAAGTTTCACGGGTCTTCCTATCGGTCACAACCTCTGGTCGGCAGTGTCCGTCGTCGGTCAGAATATCTGGGTGTGCGGTTCGAACAGCCGGGTGTACAAAAGTACGGACAATGGCAATAGCTGGAATCCCTCGGACAACGGAATCACGGGTAATTTCACCCTGTTCGACATTTATTTCAAAAATGCCAACGAAGGAATGCTTGTCGGGAGTACGGCCAGATTGTACTACACATCCGACGGAGGCGCGAACTGGATTCCGCAGTCTGTGCCATATCCCTTGCCTGTCAACACTGAACTCTATGCAGTTCACAGTGCGGGTGCGTATTGGTACATCTCCGGCGGCCCACGCGTCATGCTCAAGGGAATGCCGCAGATAGCCCCGACGAATTGGTCCGACATGAGTCAGAACCTCCCTGGGAATATTGTCGATATAGAGGGACTGCAGTTTCTCGACGACAATGTCGGGACGACGGCCGGCGTTACTATGTCGGGCAGTCCGCTACACAGAACGACGAATGGGGGAAACTCCTACACGACTATCGGGGGCTCACTTCCAGTCGGCGCCTATAATACAGTGCATTTTTTCAATGATTCCACAGGATGGACCGGAAACGCAATTCCCGCACTCTACCACACCTCTAACGGCGGAGCTTCGTGGTCGAACGCGTCTATCGTCCCACTGCCGTCACAGTCGATCAGCAATCTGTTGACGAAAATGTCCTTCGTCAATCCCCAGCTCGGGTATGCCGCCGGCGGAGCGCCCGGAGGATCCTCCACGGGGTGGATTTTGCGATATGCAGCGGCGTTGCTGCCTGATATTTCCTCAACACCGACAGTGCTGGATTTCGGACGTTTCTCTTGTGGCAGTTCGACCAGCCGGCAATTCACGATATTCAACAGCGGAACCGCTCCCCTGAACATACAGTCCATAGTGTTTTCTTCTCCCGAGTTCAGTTTGCTTGGACCGATTCCCGGCCCCGTCCCGGTTTCCGGAGGCGCTACCATCAACATTCGTTGGACGCCTGCACAGCCCGGTCCGATACCCCCGAATACAAGTATGACAATACATAGCGATGATGCAACTCATCCAACATGGGTGGTCGATCTCACCGGCATCTTCAACACAGCGATATTGAATCTCGCTTCATCGTACACCTTTCCTACAGTCTGCGTCGGCGATACGGCTGAAATAGCGACGAATGTTACGGTACAGGGGTCTGCGCAACCCCGGCTGATCGCCTTCGAGCATGTCAGCGGGGTACAAGGGATCACTCTGTCCGAACCACCATTGGGGAGCGATATCGACGCATTCGCGTTGTTTCGCTTCCGATATGCACCAAGCATTCAAGGACCGTATTCAGGTGTCTACCGACTCATGTACGGCGATCCATTGTGCCCGAAGGAGGCGATCATACACTTCGACGGCATTGCGAATTCGTCATCGGTAACGGCATCACCAGTAGTGGTGGATTTCGGCGAAGTATGCATTGGAAAGTTCAAAGACATGATTATCATGATGTCCAACACCGGCACTGTTCCAGCGCTGCTCACATCCCGAGCACTCGTTTCCGGACGCGACGCATTTCCCAATCAGCATTTCGCACCTTTCGGTCCCATACCTCAAGGCGACGGCTTGGCGTATACCGTCCGTTTTTCTCCTTCGCAAGCAGATACAGGCATTATCGAAGCTGTGTACAGCTTTCGAGTCGACCCTTGTGGCGAGCCGCTGCTTATTACGCTCAGAGGATTTGGAGTCAAAGCCTCCATCGTCTTCCACCCAACGAGTATTCTGGTGTTGGGGCCCGTTGCTGTGGGTCAAAACACGCAGGAGCAAGTGACGATACGTAATAACGGTACAGTAAGTATTGACATCGAATCATTGGCATTGATACCGCCGAGTCCGCGATTATCTCTTACCAATCTTCCATCCTTGCCGCAGACCCTCGCGCCCGGTCAAGCTACAACCGTGACCGTTCGCTTTACCCCCGACCGCATAGAAACAATATTCACGGAGTTGCTCGTGGTATACGGTGGCCTCTGCAGCGACAGTGCTCGTCTATCAATCACAGCGACCAGTGCTTCCACACCGACGATCGCAGTACCTTCGAGGCTTGATTTTGGGCGTGTGCAATGTCCGGGCGAGCATACTGATACGGTGTGGGTGAGAAATATCGGCGGCGGACCACTGACGATAACATCGTTGAACATCGAAGGAAGGGATAGGACGCATTTTCTGCTTCGGTCTCCTACGCCTCCGCGCACGGTGGCTGTGAACGATTCGCTTGCAATTATCATCGGGTATACTGCACCCGGACCGCATCGGAGCGAAGCCGAGCTTGTGATATGGCATGATGATGTGAAAACCTGGAACACCTCCATCGTGCAACTACATGCGGAACGCATTCATCACGAGTGGTCGATAGAGGGAGATAGCACGGCGATGCTCTATGCCTGCCTTGGCGATGCCTCGCAACGAAGCTTTCAGGTGCGCAATTCCGGGGCGATGGCCATCGAGTTGCAGGAAGTACGCGTGCTTTCCGGAGGCGATGAATTTCGGGTTGTGAACACAGCGTTGCCCGCCGAAATTCCGAGTGCATCAACGTATTCATTCGATATTATGTTCACGCCTACCTCGACTGGAGAAAGGATGTGCGTAGTGGAACTCGCAGTCGGCCCATGCGGTGAAACAGCGTTGCTCACACTGCGCGGTAGAGGCGATGCAAGCGAGTTGAGTTTCGACCCGCCATCAATCGATTTCAATGCCGTGCCTATCGGTGCCGATGCTGCTCGGACCGTGCGTGTCGGCAATCCCGGCACAGAGTCGATGACTGTCACGGAATTGCTGCTTCGTCCGTCCGACGGACCAGGGTCCGGGGTGTTCGTGATCACCCCGGCACAGACGTTGCCGTTCCGTATCGATCCGGGTCGAGAGCATGATCTGACAGTACGATTCACTCCCGAAGTGATGCAGGAATACAATGCGGAATTGTGCTTCGTCATCAGCACACCTTGTCCGGACACGTTATGCGTTGAGCTTCGCGGCGAGGGAATGTCGTCTGGGACGGGCTTGACCCGGAATCGTTTGATGTACATACTCGATCCCTGCGGTGTTGACGAGTTGTGTGACAGCGTTGAGGTCGTCAACGGCGGCCCAGAAGTCGTAAGTATAACAGCGGCAAGCATTGATCAGGATTCATGGTTCCGAATGGCATCACCACCGTCCCTGCCTGCGGATGTGCCACCTGGCGGGAGATTGAGCATTGTGCTCTGTGCCTCGGCGAATTTCACCGGCGAAAGGCATGCCTTGCTGCGTCTATCGACAAGTGATGCTTCGGTACCGGAACTGCACGTCTCACTTCAGGCAAGCAGAGACTCATCTTCGTACACCGTTCGCGAAACGCTGTTGGATTTCGGCGTCATCGCATGGTGCCAGACTGCCGACACGTTGTCGGTTACCTTGACGAATACCGGCGATCTCATCGAACGCATCAACACTTCGCAATCCTATGCGCCCTTCATATTCGATGACGGAGCAATCGCGCTTCCTCCGGGTGAATCGCGTGAAATACTTATCCGCTTCGATCCTGATGAGTTCGGTATGTTCGTCGATACTCTGTTACTGTGGGACGACCGCTGCACGCGAGTCGAACAAGTGATACTGCGAGGTGCCATGCCAGCGAGACCGGCGGTAATCGAGCCTGCTGAATTGCTGTTCAGTGGTGTAGTGATTGGAAGCACGGAAATAAAGAACATCACATTCGAGAACCGGTATTTCTCCATGATGCGAATTTCAGATGTCCGAATCACACCTGCGGGCAATTTCGAGTCATGGGGGGCGTATCCGAAAAACGTCGTCAGAGGGTCAACGGTCGAACTCCCGATTCTCTACAACCCCCGGGATGCTGGTCCACATGAAGCCATAGCCTGCATCATCATTGACACACCTTGTCCCGATACCATCTGCGTCACTCTGTCAGGTGTGACGAGCGAGGTCGCATTACATGCGGAACCATCCTCCTTGGAATATGGAATCCTATCCCAATGCGGGGACGTGACACGGACACTCACATTGCGAAATGAGGGGAACGATCGTGTACAATTACTTGAATCTCGCATCGAGGGAAGGGATGCTGCGTTGTTTGCCGTCGACGCGCACGTGTTTCCCGGAGAAGAATTGCCCGGACATTCGGAGCGTGTGTTCGTAATAACAGCACTGGCGAGCGCAACGCAGAACGATGGGATCATGGAAGCACGCTTCATCATCGACACCGACAAAGCCGGTCAGCCGTCCTTGGAAATCCCATTGCGATTCGACAGGCGCACACAAGTTCCGCCTGAGGATGTCCTTGTCGATTTCGGTATCGTGAATACCGGAATCCGATATGAGGCGACAGCACGTTTCATGAATACTGGCAGCATGGATATTCAAATCGATGCGGCTGATCTTCCCGGGGATTACGCCATCATTCCCGAACCTCGTTTTTCCATCGAGGCTGGGGAAACGATTGATATCGATGTACGCTTCACGCCATCGTACACCGGTGTGCGATACGACACGTTGCTGTTCCAATCCCACGAAACCTGCGGGATCAGCACGAGAATATTCGTACGTTCAGAAGTAATCGACGGTGTGTCTGTACATGATCTTGATATGGGCACGCTTCCACGATGCCTGAGCAGCATGGGATATGTCGTGGTACGCAATCTGTATCAGGAAGAAGTAACGCTCGTGACGCTTCGAATCGTCGATGGTCCGGACGCTTCGCACTTCGCCATCATCTCGCCTGTATCAGTGCCACTTGTCATCGCACCGTACGATTCGATTATCGTCGAACTTCTGTTCACTCCCGAAGCGACGCTTTCGCGTACATACCTCGCGGCGCTCACATTCGACTTCGACATCCCCGGAGAGCGCATGATCATCACATCCGTTGTCGAAGCGACTGCGGTGGATGCACTATTGGCTGGTCCGGCGACGCTGGATTTCGGGAGCGTTGAAGTCGCTGCGTTACCGGAATCGCGCACGCTCATGTTGACGAACGCAAACTCGTTTCCCATACGCGTCGAATCCCTCTCGCTGACGGGGGATGGATTCGCATTGGTCGATGCCGAACCGACGCTTCCGGCGGAGATTCGCCCGGGCGGGAGACTCGAATTGACTGTGTCGTTTCAGCCCCCAAGTGTCGGTATACACTCTGCTTCATTGTCGTTGGAATATTCCGCGCCATGCACTGATGAAGGGGAAATCGCGCTGACAGGCGAAGGGGTGGACAGTCGTTTTGCCGTGTCGTTACGAATGCCGACGATTTCGGGTGAACCGGATGATATCGTCGAATTTCCAATACTGATCGATCACGATATCGGATTGTCCATAGCGGAGTGGTCCGGTGCGATTCGTTTCAATGCATCGATGCTGTATCCGATCGCACTGCGCTCTCAAGGCACCTTATCCGAGCACATGCGAATCGATACGGAATACGAACATGGAAGCGGGAAGCTCGGATTAACGGCCTATGGTGGGACAATGCTTTCGGGGTCGGGAATTCTGGCCGTATTGCGTTTCATTGTACTCGTGGGCAATGATACAGTGTCGACAATGCGATTCGACGATGATTTTTCCTTCGGTCCCGGTGCACGAATCGATTCGGTTGTTGATGGGAAGTTCGTTCTTGAAGGATATTGCCTCGCGGGCGGGAGGCGTTTGATCGGCGAGCGACCGGGATTGCGTTTGCACGCGGGGCGACCAAACCCCTTCGCCGAACAGACCGTGCTGACATTCGAACTTGATGACGACGGCCATACCGAATTGCGATTGTTCGATGCTGCCGGACGCGAGGTGCTCGTTCTCGTGAATGCTCCCATGTTCGCCGGTGTGCACTCGATAGTACTCAATGGTATGGTATTGCCAACAGGTTCTTACACTGCGGTGCTGATGCAACGTGGTGGATTTGCGATTCAACGTTTGTTGAAATCGCGATGAATGACGTTTCTTTTCAACAGCGGGTATTTCCGAATGCTGTCGCACGAGCGACATCAGCGAAGAGATTGTTTCCTTCATTATTCTGCCGAGAAAAATATCCGTACATTACAATTTTGCAACCCCTTTTTATCGTCTATGAAGTTCTATCATCTCCTCCTGACTAGCATACTACTGTTTCTGAGCGCAGTCAGTATGAACGCGCAAAACGCAACCGTCGATGCGCGTGACGTGGTACGTTTCGGCTTTTTCGTCGGTCCGCAGATCAACATGCACCGCGGGACGTACGAATCCTTGGATCGCAATGCTATTTGCGGAATATGTGAATTCGTGAATGGTGGTCGTATGGGGCTTCGCTTCGAAGCACTAGTGGATATTCCGTACTCGCCTTCTCTTCTTTTGAATTTCCGGCTCGGAATGCACGATTACAGTGGCACTTTCGAGAGGAATAACTACCGAGTCGGTTCCGTAGCTCAAGACAACGGCCCTCCTGTCGATCTCATCGTTGATCACACATTCGACAATTCGCTGTCATACTTCGCATTTGCGCCGGGCGTATTGTATTACCCAATGCAGATGCCGTTGCATGTGGACGTTGGTTTCGGATTGGCATTTCCGCTTGCCAAGACGTATACATTGCGGGAGGTATTGGTATCACCTGCGGACAAACAATTCGCCGATGGCACGATCGATCACATAATTCGCGATGAGGAGATTCAGGAAATCAGCGGTTTCCGGGCGACAGTGGATGTCGGACTTGGATACGACGTATCATTGACCCGCAATCTCCTGGTAACACCAGGTCTGGGCTACAGTATTCCACTGACCAAGGTTACGGGCAGAGGCGATTGGAGCGCATCCGGAGTCGCTGTGGGACTTGGACTTCGGTGGGCGATGATCCCGATTCCCGAACCTCCACCGCCTCCCCCTCCTCCGCCACCTCCGCCACCACCACCACCGCCCGTCGTGGAGAAAATCGCACCGCTATCGATCGATCTTCTGCTCCGCGGCGTGTTGCCTGATGGTCAGGAGGCCGATGCGAGTTCGCTGATGATAGAGGAAATTCGTACAGTCGAGCAGTATCCGCTGTTGACATACGTGTTTTTTAACGAGAATGATGCCGGCATTCCTTTGAGACAGAATTTACTGATACCGGAGCAAGCGAAAGATTTCTCCATAGATGTTGTGGGGCGTCAGGAGCTGGAGATATACGGGAACATGCTTAACGTGGTTGGCCGTCGCCTCGTCGAACATCCTGATGCACGGATAACACTGACGGGCACGAATGCCGACGTAGGCGTCGAACGACGGGCGACTGGACTTTCGCGCAATCGTGCGGAAACGGTACGCGATTATTTTGTCAATGTCTGGGGCATCGACGGAAGACGAATCACCGTACGCTCGCGCAATCTCCCTGTGGATCCCTCAGCCGTGGATGATCCTTTGGGTCAGGAGGAGAACAGGCGTGTCGAAATCACTTCCACCAACGAAAACATCACCGCACCGATTCGTCGCGACGAGATCGAGCACAACACTTCACTCAGTGCGATGAAGTTTCGTCCTATCGTTGATGCTCCGAATGGTATAGACCGATGGTCGTTGACGGTGACGCAGGGTGGCAAGCTTCTCTATTCTCAGGAGGGTCGTGACAGCGCTCCGGCGGAATTGTTCCGATGGGATGTAAGCGGTGAGAGCTTCCAGCCCGGGAATGTTCCTCTTAATGTGAAATTCACGGCACGGGATAGACGCGATCAGGAAGAGGTCGTGGATGTGGATATTGCCATGTCAACGCTGACGCTGGAGCGGAAACGCGAGGAGCGTATCGGCGATATACGTGTGAATCGTAGTAAACTGATACTGTTCGATTTCGACAAGGCGACGATTTCACGTCGGAACCGTTCGATTATCGACGAAGTGTCGACTGACATCACACCCGGTTCGCGCGTGTCCATTCTCGGATACACGGATGCTCTCGGAGATCCGGAATACAATCTGAGACTTTCGCAGCAGCGGGCCGACGCCGTCCGAAATGCTTTCGGTGCGAAACTCAACAACGTCGAAGTTACCGCCAAAGGCGTCGGGAGTTCGCAGTTGTTATTCCCCAACGATACTCCGGAAGGGCGTTTGTATTGTCGCATGGTGCAGGTCATAGTAGAAACACCAGTAGAGGACTAGTTCACGAATGCGTTTGCTTCCATGCGGCTTCATATAGTCGGAATCAGCCAAGCAGCGGTGGTGGTGCCATAAGTACCGATTTCACTGGCAGTCTTGCAGGTGTACGTCGTTGCGGAGGCATGATAACAAGCGATACGTTCTCCGAGTGTCGCATCCGCTAGGCGAAAATTTTGGCTTGAATGACGGCGCGGATATTCCTATTATTCTTCATTGCACGAACCAACCCCGATGTGAGAGGTTATGGCACGCTCAACCCCCACTTTTTTTATTGTATTCTCCCTTTTCGTAATAATCTCCCCGGTTTTTTCGCAAAGCGGGTTATGGGTAGAACAAACGCTTCCCGGCAACACTCCAATGTTGTACGATATCGACATGCATTCGGCGAATTTCGGATTCGCGGTCGGTCGATCGAATATACAACCGGGGATCACCTATTCCGGTGTGATGTTCACAACGAATGGTGGCATTGCTTGGTTGATGATAGAAAGCCACTATCCGATTTTCGATCCCGAACTTCCCGATTACACTGTTTGGAGAGGAATAAGCGTACTGGACGATAAACATGCGATTATCGTCGGTGATAGCGCGATGGTGTACCGCACCACCGATGGCGGATGGTCTTGGAAACAGGATTCCGTCGTGCTCAATCCGGACTGGGCTAGTCGTCCCACGTTTCGCGATGTCGTCATGGTCAACACGCAGGAAGCCTACCTGGTAGGCGGGGATGTGGAGAACGCACATCATCCCGGTGCGGAGGTGCACCCTGCGGTTGTGTACATGACGGACAATGGTGGCGCCCACTGGTCGGACATATCGCCGACACCATTCGATATCGATTATTTCGACAGAGCACTGCTTACAGTCGCTTTCACACAGGGAAAGGTGCTGGCAGCAGGTGAAGCCGGTTTGTTTCTCAGATTGGACGATACGGCCGGCGACACGTGGAAACAAGTGAACATGGTTCCACCGACATTGCAATTCAATATGAAGTTCACCGATCTCGATGCCTTGAATTCGAACGAGTATTTCATCGTCGGGACGAACATGGTAACGAATTCCCCGATTGCCTATCGCTCCATGCGTGATGGCACGCGATTCGCCAACATCCTGCCATCGAATATTCCCGCAGGAGTACATGGCATTTGGGCTGTGGATTTCATCGACTCGTATTATGGCTGGATTGGAGCGAGACCACAATACACCGGCTTGACGAACAACGGTGGCGCGTCGTATTCCATTTTTTCGACTGGTACACTGTTCCCGAACTCACGCATGTACGCTATGGATTTCGTGGATGATTTGACTGGCTGGGCTTGCGGTGGAGACGAAGCGGCGAACACGAGTTGGATACTCCGCTTCCACGGCGCGCCTCCGCGACCTGATATCTCGACGTCGGATACGGAGATAGATTTTGGCACGATTGAATGTGAACGCAGCGTGGAGATGAATATTATTCTTCGCAATGGCGGTACCGGTCCCTTGAATATCGACGCAGGTGGCATCACCTTCAACGATCCAGGCTTGGAATTGCTTTCACCTACCACATTCCCCATTCGATTGCAACCCAGGAATCACATTACGCTTCGTGTTCGATGGACACCAACGCGAAATTTTTTCGGCAATGGCGAAGCGTCGCTGATCATCCACAGCAACGATCCGGACCATAATCCGTGGTATATCCGCCTGCTGCTGCGAAGAAATTACGGAAGCATCAATCATCCTCCGGAAACCATGCTTTCATACGGAACATGTTTGAACGACACGTTGCAGTATCCGACGAGTATCCCCACATCAGGGAACAGAACTCCCACGTTTATTGGGTGGGAATTCGTCAGCGGGCATGATGACTTCATACTGACCACGCCGACTCCGGGGACTGTCGCGGGTACATCCATTCCCTTCACGTACCGTTTCGCACCCTCCGATACCGCACTGCGACGAGGTGTATACCGTTTGATTGGCGGGAATACTGCGTGTCCTGATACGCAACTCGTAGCATTGAGTGGCATCGGCCAGCGCACTATTGTTCGTCCTTCTGTGAATGTAGTCGATTTCGGTGCCATTTGCGTAGGTTTGCAGAGAGACACGAGCATTCTTTTCACCAATTACGGCAACACCTACGCCATGGCTGGGTCGTTGGATCATGTGAGCGGTGACGCAGTGTTCGGTTCACACATTTATGGCACATTCATCCCACAGGACAGTACAAGAAGCCGGGAGTTGTTCTTCCGCGCGCTCATGCCGGGCGACTTCGAGGGGCATTACAGAATCGTCTCCGGCGTCTGTCCGGACACGATGTACTTCACCTTCCGCGGGCGGGGACTTGAAAGCACGATAGAGTTCAAGCCGCAGGGCCCGATACGTATGGGACCCATTTTCGTTGACAGGATCACGGCACAGTCCATTGAAATAGAGAATACCGGCCCGACTCCTGCAAGGTTGACTGATATCCGGTTGACAAACACCCATCCTTCGCTTCAATTCATTTCCAGACCGAATTTGCCGCTCACCTTGCTGCCGGGGCAGATCACGTCCGTTACGCTCCGTTTCGCTCCCTACAGTCTCGGCGAAATAACGACGCGACTTCTTGTGAGCTGGGATTACCAGTGCCCCGACACGGCTGATCTGGAAATAACGGCGATTTGCATTCCGAATCCTGAAATATCTGCACCGATGAGCGGCGATCTCGGAGTTCAACCTTGTCCGGAAGCGATTCGGGATACGGTATGGATTCGCAATCTCGGAAATGGTCCGCTGGTGTTTTACAGTGTTGGAATGACCGGGCCGGACCATGATCACTTCACGGTGATACAACCACAAATCAATGACACAGCGAAGGCGAAGAGCGACTACCCTGTTATCATTGAATTCAACAGACCTGTCGCTGGTCGCAGTTACGGTATTCTTCGCTTGACGCACAACGACGTCGATGCGGGGCGTACGGATATCGATATATTCGCCGAACGCACCGTGGCGGAGTTCGCCATCGAGGGTGATTCCACCACGTCGTTTTTCACAAGGTTGTTCGTGCCCGAAACGCGCGAATTCACTATACGAAACACCAGCGATCAGAACATGAGCATCACGGATATCGTGGTCGTGCAGGAGGAGACCGTATACTCCACCACTCCTTCACGGTCGCTTCCGGTGGAGCTTGCTCCCGGCCAGACCATGACCTTCGAGGTGACCTTTATTCCCGACGCTCGTGGACCGTTCCGCGGCAGAGTGCAAGTGTCCGGTGAGCCCTGTGCATTCAGCGCAACGCTCGGCCTGATCGGCACAGGCGATACTGACGGGTTGAGCGCTGACCGTGCGACGATCAATTACATACTCGATCCTTGTCGATTCGAAAGAGCGTGTGAAAGCATTGTGTTACGCAATCAAAGCCCCGAGGCCGTGGAAGTGCTGGCGCTGGATATTATTCAAAGTTCCGGGGTGTTTTCCATTGATCCTCCGATTCAAACTCCTTTCCAGATCGGACCGAATGCCGAGCGAACAGTGTACATCTGCGCTTCGCCTTCTTTGATCGGTCAGGATCAGGCAACAATGCAGATACTGAGCAATGACCCGGCGTATCCACAATTGAATATTGCCCTGCGAGCACAACGTGACTCTTCGGCTGTTTTCGTCTCGCATGACGAGATTGACTTCGGCCGTCTGGCGCCTTGTGATGTCATCACACCGGTTCGCGTGACGATGACCAATACCGGAACGTTGAGCGAGACTGTCGTGGCGACGCTGCTAGATGCGTCGGCCTATTCCGTGTCGCTGAGTGGCCCACAGACGTTACTTCCAGGTGGCACCATGACCTTCGACGTCATGTTGCAACGAGTAGGCTATGGTGTGTTCGACGATGTATTGGAGCTGCGTACTGCACGTTGCGATGCTGTTCATCGAATACAATTGCATGGTGAGCTTGTGGCACAGGAATATGCCGCGTCACCGGATCCACTTCTATTTCCGACAGTGAATGTTGGAGGAACGGCTACGCGTCAATTCACGGTGAGGAATGACGGCGGTTTCGACGCGCTCATCAGTTCCGTCGTGATTCTTCCCAACCCGGAATTCGTCCTTCAGGGTACTGCTCCGACCGATATTCCGGCAAACGGTACGAGGACGATTACGATTCGTTTCAATCCCGGTTCCGAAGGTGTTATGAGTGGAACAGCTTGTGTGATCGTATCGTCTCCATGCCCTGACACGATTTGCGTGGCACTTCGTGGCGAAGCTGTACGCGGTATGGTCGAGCTGCGACCGTCACTGCTTGATTTCGGTACACTTGCGCAATGCGAAGAGAACACTCTTGAAAATACACTCGTCAATGTCGGGACCGGCCCTATAACATTGTTTTCCGACGCGATTATCGGGCCATCAAGCGCCGCGTTTACGAATCTCACCCCGATCACGGCACCTGAACAGATAGATCCGGGCGATACGCGGATATTCCGTATACGCCATGTTGCGGCCAATGTCGCAGGCGACGGGCCGGTTATCGCGACTTTGCAAATCCAGACCAGTGACGTGGCGCTTCCTTTGATGGATCTCCCGCTGGAAGCCGAGCGGATCACGCAGGTTGTCGATCCAGGACAGTCTATCGCATTCGGTGTAGTGGAGGCCGGACAGCCCGAGAGCCGTATCGTGACCTTGCGAAACCGCGGAAGCACGAGATTGTGCTATGAGAGTGCCGTGTCACCGGTTCAGGTCGGTTTTTCACCGAGTCTCCCTATCTGTCTCGATCCCGGTGGGCAAATCGATTTGACCCTGACGCTTGTTGCGGACGCTTCGGGAAGCTTCGCCGAGAACCTGACACTTATCGCGCCCACGCCCTGTCTGGATTCGACCGTGTACTATCTCAGCGCGACTGTGCAGGAAGGGACGCTGACGCAAAGCGACTCGGTGTGGCTACCGCCTGTAAGCTGGTGCGACGGAGGAAGACTGTCACTCGAGCTTCGTAGCTCCTTCCTTGAAGCTGTTTCTGTGGATGCCATGCATTTCGAGGGCAGTGATGCCTCGTACTTCTCGGTAATTTCTCCCGATCCTGGCACATTGCCGCTAACGCTTCCAGGCGGATCGACGTTACCGATACACCTGGACTTCACTCCCGATCAACAATCACGCACTTTCACGGCAGTATTCGTGACAACGTCCACGGCATTCGGTGTTCAAATGCAGCGGCGCACTGTCGTGACGGCCGAGGCCGTCGTTCCGTCGCTTGCGATCGACGGGGGTACGTTCCCACCAACCGTTGTCGGCACATCCGGAGGGAATGTCGTTTTGAGTATACGCAATACGTCGAGTTTACCGGTTGAAGTAAGCGGTGTTTCCCTATCAAATCCGGCTTTCGTCATTCGCGGACAGTCGGCGACACCACCGGTTCTGTTACAGCCCGGCGGCGAAATGACGGTGACGGTGGAATTTTTACCAATGCAAACCGGAGTGATAAACGACAGTCTCATCGTACTCTCCATGAATCCGTGCGAATTTTCCGCCAATGCGTTGTTGACAGGCGAAGGCATACCTCAGCCGATAGTCGATGCGACGCTGAGCATCGGCGATATACAGGGCCGTGTCGATGACGTGGTGCATATCCCGATTCTTGTTGACAAGACGCTGGGAGGTGCCTCAGTTGCAGGTTGGACGGCGGAAGTGCACTTCAACGCGAGTATGCTCTATCCGATGCAGCTTGTCACTGATGGAACGCTCTGCGACGGAATGGACGGTACCTTCATCTGGGATCACGAAACGGGTACTGTGTCCATGCGTGTCAATGGAGGCATAATCAGGGATGGCGTGGGTCCATTGGGGTTGTTGCAGTGTCGCGTACTTGTTGGCGATGCCATCGCAACACCGTTACAACTGCAACATTTCGCATTCGGCACAGGGTATGCACGCGTGCTGGGAACAACGGATGGTAGCTTCGAACTGCTGGATTACTGTTTACCCGATGAGCGTTTGATGCATGACCGTCCGGGCTTCATCGTTTACCAGAGCATTCCCAATCCGGTTTCGCTTCATCGTCATGGCGAAGCAATTATTCATATCGCTTTGAACGAGGAATGTTCCGTACAGATGCTACTGTTCGACGCCGTTGGTCGTCGTATCGACAGGCGTGAGCTTGGTATGCTCTCGGTTGGTATGCACAGCCTGGTCCAACCGATTTCCATGCTTCGCCCTGGAGTGTACCATTACGTGATATTGGCGGGAGGTAGTTCAGCATCCAAGACGATGGTAATCATCGAATAGCGCAGTAGTTGTCTCTTCTTTGAACGGCCGGACGGAATTCACAAACGTCCGGCCGTTACGTTTCTTGGTAGACGCATGTGCGTTACTCGGTACCGATCAGGTTCTCGACGATTTTCGCCGAGGATAGAACACCCGGCAATCCTGCGCCTGGATGTGTACCCGCTCCGGTGAAATACAGATTGTCAATGTCCTCGCTTTTGTTGTGCGGCCTGAACCAAGCACTTTGCGTGAGAATCGGTTCAACGGAAAACGCCGAACCGAGGTGACTGTTCAGACGGTTCTGATAGTCATCCGGTGTGAAAATGCGGAGGGATGCAATGTGCTGCGTCAGACCCGGTAGGTGGTTTCGCTCGAGGAAATTCAGAATTCGGTCTCGGAGACGCGGACCTTCCACAGTCCAGTCTATGCCCGAGCCATTATGGGGCACGGGTGTGAGCACATAAAACGCGTCGTGACCGTCTGGGGCTAGGGATGGGTCCGTGGCTGTGGGACGATGCAAGTACAGAGAGAAATCCTCCGCGAGTATTTTTTTCGTGAAAATGTCTTCCAGCAGATCCTTGTAACGATCACTGAGAATGATGCTATGATGTGCGATGTCGGGATACTTGCGTGTTGTTCCGAAGTACACGACGAACAACGACATGGAATATCGCAAGGAGGAGATTCGCCGGTCTGTGTTTTTTCTTCGATGGATTCCGTCAATCATGCGCATGTAGGTATATGCGACGTCAGCATTCGAGACCACCGCATCGACTGGCAGAACCGCACCTCGGCTGAGACGCACTGCCGTAGCACGGCGTTTCGACACTTCGATTTCAACAACTTCGGAGTTGAGAAGAAGCTTTCCACCTTGCTCCTCGAAGAGTTTCACGAACGCCTCGATGACCCGTCCCGTTCCACCCATGGCGTAATGTACTCCCCATTCTTTTTCCAAGTAATGTATCATCGAATAAATCGACGTGGTATGAAACGGATTACCCCCGACGAGCAACGGATGGAAGGTGAAGACCATGCGCAATCTGGGGTCCTTGATGAATCTCGAGACATAGGAGTATACGCTGCGATGTGAGGAAAGCCGCAACAGATCCGGGACGACTTTCAGCATACTGCTGATTGTGAGAAACGGTTTATCGGCGAGTTCCACGAAACCTTTTTCGAAAATAGGTTTCGTCCTCTTCATGAATTCGCGGTATCCCGTGATGTCGTCGGGGTTGAATTTGCGAATATTCTCTTCGAGGAAGGAAGTGTCGGCGTTGTACTCGAAAAAGGATGTATCACTAAAACAGATTCGGTAAAACGGTGAAACGGGAACGAGTTGGACATAGTCCTCGCTTCGATTGCCGAACAATTCGAAAAGTTCGTGAATCAGCCATGGTGCCGTAATTACTGTCGGACCGGCATCGAATCTGAAACCGTCCTGTTCGAAAACATACGCTCGACCCCCGGGCCTATCGAGTTTTTCAAGTATCGTGACGTCATGACCCCGAGCCAATAGACGCAAGGCAGAGGCCATACCGCCGAATCCGGATCCTATCACCGCGATGCGACTCATTTGTGTCAAACTCCGGTATTGTGTATTGTTAATCGGTTGAGGTGGATATCTTGAATTCCACAAATAACAAGCGATACAGCACATGAAAAGTTCCAACATCTTCCCCAGCTACGCGTTTCTTCCGTTACTGTTGTTGTTTTTCTTCTGGCCGATTTCCGATCTCCGGTCTCAGCGTCAGATCGAACCCGAGCGTGTCGGCCTACTGGTCGTCGGAGATTGGGGGACGGGGGGTGCTGGCGCGCGCCGCGTCGGGAAGGCCATGACGGCTGTGTACGAAGAACATGGCGCGACGGCGGTACTCAGCACAGGTGATAACATTTACCCGTCAGGTGTCAGCAGCGTCGACGACCCGCAGTGGGATAGTAAATTCGAAAGGATTTTTCCGGCATCCGAATTGCCGCTGCCCTTTTGGGCGGTGCTCGGCAATCATGACTATCGAAAGAATCCGGATGCCCAGGTCGAATACACGGGACGAAAGCTCAAGGACGGATCGATCACACGCTGGCACATGCCCGGCCGCTGGTGGACGACGGTTTTTTCATCTCCCAACGATGCGGTGAGCGTGCGCGTCGTCGGAGTGGACACACAAGTGCTGATTCTTTCAGGTGCCAATCGCACGAGGCATCTCGCCTGGATCGATTCAGTGCTCGCAGCATCCAAGGAGCGCTGGATTATTGTCATGGGCCATCACCCTGTCTATTCGCATGGTCATTACGGAGATCATGCGGGGATGAAGCGCCACGTGGCGCCTCTACTCGAGAAGCATGGCGTTCATGCATACCTCAATGGTCATGAGCATGATCTTCAGCTCATTCGCCATGTAAACGGGGTCCGCTATGTCATCAGCGGTGGTGGGGGAGGCAAGAGACCGACCACTCCCGGAGCACGAACCGAATTCGCCGCAAGTTCACTCGGCTTCGTCTGGCTCGGTTGTGAACGGGATCGAATGCTGATCAAATTCGTCAACGACAAAGGTGAGCTGCTGTATGAGACCATTGATCCGCATGTGCGCGACAGAAGCGGTGCGGCTCGATGACGATGCCTAGCTGTGCAACGAAGTGTTCCGGGTTTCGGTAATCGGCAATGCGGCAAGCTCTCTCTGTTACCCATCACCCGCCGTTGATGTTGTGAAGAAGCGTGAATTGCAACCGTTGCGGCATTCCATTCTCAGAAACGGAGAGGAGATTGCTAACCTCTATGTTATGCAGCGCCGTCAAGCGATAGCCGTCAACGGATGCTCCGCTGGTTTGCATATTCAGGGATTCGCATGTCGAGCATGATCAAGTGATGAGCATTC
>Ga0114946_10000482_pt1 | contig 26895 bp, 15 predicted proteins | sample WalLakDeSediment_FD_88676 | JGI IMG/M metagenome (GOLD analysis project Ga0114946, IMG submission 88676) | Lake sediment microbial communities from Walker lake, Nevada to study Microbial Dark Matter (Phase II) - Walker Lake 11/02/13 Deep Sediment | ecosystem: Environmental > Aquatic >... | reverse complement strand
GAGCGCCTCGGTCAGCCCGAGCGCGCGGTCAAGGCCCTCGAGCGGACCTTGGCGATCCAGCCCAACAACCTCGTCGTCGCCCGCGAGCTGCTGCCGATCTACCGCGAGCAGGGCAACTGGGCCGCGTTGATGCGGACCATCAACGTGCTGCTCGAGGCCAGCGACAAGGTCGACGACAAGCTCGAGCTGATCGAGCAGCTGCGCGAGGTCGCGGCTGATCGCTTGCAGTCGCCGCAGCTGACCTTCCAATGGGCGGCCCGCGCCTACGAGCTGCGCCCGAGCGACGAGCAGCTGCGGGCCCAGCTCGAGAAGGCGTCGGCGAGCAGCGACAACTGGGACGAGCTCACGCGGATCTTCGAGCGTCGCATCGGCAACCGCCAGCTGCCCCAGACCGAGGGCGAAGCCGGGGCCGAGGGGGCCGGGGGGGCCGAGGCCGGGGCCGAGGCCAGCAGCGAGGTCGCCGTGTTGGCCGTGCGCAAGGCCAGCCATGAAGAGCAGCTCTTGTTGCTCGAGAAGCTCGCCGTGATCGCCCGCGATCACCTGTCCAAGCCCGACGACGCCCAGCGCTACTTCCGGCGGATCATCGAGATCGATCCGACCAACGAAGGCGCGATGTCGGCGCTCGAGGCCATCTACACCAGCACCCGGCGCTGGGACGACCTCAGCGAGGTCTACCGGCGGCGGCTCGACGTCGCGCCCGACGACGTCGCTCGGCTCGCGACCTTGCGTGGGCTCGCGCGCCTGCAAGAGGGGCAGCTCAAGGATCTCGACGCCGCCGTCGAGACCTACGATCAGATCCTCGCGCTCGAGCCCGAAGATCTCGCGACCCTCGACGCCCTCGCCGATATCCTCCGGGGTCGCGGCGAGTGGCAGCGGCTCGCCGACATCCTCCAGCGCAAGCTCGGATTGTCTTCACCCCCGGGCGACCGGCCCGAGGGCGAGGGCGCGCGGCCGATCTCGGTCGCCGACATCGTCGTGTTGTTCGAGCTCTCGCACGTCCGCGCCGCGCGGCTCAGCAAGACCGATCGCGCGATCGAGGGCTTCTTGAAGATCCTCGAGCTCGATCCCTCGCACCGAGCCAGCGTCGCCGCCCTCGAAGAGATCTACCGCGCCGATCCGGCGACGTCCGTGACGATCATGCGCGGGCTGCTGCCCTATTACCGCCGCGTGGGTGATCGGGCGCGCGAGGCCGAGGCCATGGAGGTGCTGCTCGCCGCCGTCGAGCACGGCGAGGTCGAGACCGACGATCCGGCCGCCCGTGAGCGTCGCCGCGAGCAAAAGTCGCAGCTCGCCGCGATCTACGATCAGATGCCCGAGCGCCGGGACGAGGCCCTGCGGATCTACGCCGAGCTGTTCAAGGGCGACCCCGCCGACTGGGAGGGCCGGCAGCTGCTTCAGCGCCTCGGTCGCCAGCTCGAGCAGATGGAGCTCGTCGCCAACGCCTACGCCGCTGCGTTGATCAGCATCAGTCAGCGCGCGAGCGAGGCCGAGACCGAGGGCCGGGCGCTCGAGCGCGCCGAGTCCAACCTGCGCCGCGACTTGCTCCTCGAGCTCGGCGCGATCTGGCGTGACGACCTCAGCCGCCCGCTCGAGGCCGAGAAGGCCTACGCCGAGATCCTCGAGCGCGACGAGACCCATCAGGCGGCCTACGAGGCCCTCGAGTTGCTGCTGCGCGGGCGCGCGGCCCATCAAGAGCTGCTCGATCTCTATCGCCGACGCGTCGACGTGGTCTTCAACCAACGCGAGCAGCGCGAGCTGCTCGGGCGGATCATCGAGATCGCCCGCGAGGTCCTCGGCGATCGCGACACGGCCGTGGTCACGGCTGAAGAGCTGCTCGACCTGATCCCCGACGACATCTCGACCATCGAGCTGCTCGCGCAGATGTACGCCGGCGGCGGCCAGCCCGAGGATCTCGACAAGCTCGAAGAGCTGCTCGGGCGCTGGGCCGAGCTGGTCGGCGATCGCGAGCTTCGCCATGAGCTCAGCTGCAAGCGCGCGTCGCTGCGGGTCACCCACCAAGGTGACGCGTTCGGGGCCGTCGATCTGCTCGGCTCGGTGATCGGCGAGAGCGGCGATCATGAGCAGGCCCGCGCGCTGCTCGAGGAGCTGCTCGACGTCGCCGACGTGCAGATGCAAGTCGCCGGCCTGCTCGAGCCGATCTACCAGCGCCGCGGCGAGCACCACGGCCGGATCCGCGTGCTGCACGTGCGTCGCAGCAACGCCGAGGCCGAGCATCGCCGCGACGACGCGACCTCCTACTTGCTCGAGATCGCCCGGATCCAAGAGCAGGAGATCGGCGACAAGGAGCGCTCGTTCAGCTCGGTCCGCGAGGCTTACCTCAGCGATCCTCGCCGGCTCGACTCGCGCGAGCAGGTCGAGCGCCTCGGCCTCGAGCTCGGCAAAGAGCGCGAGCTCGTCGAGATCTGGAACCTCGCGCTGGCCAACGACGAGGCCGACGACAAGACCTTGCGCATCGACTTGGTCCACCGCACGGCGGGGCTGCTCGATGACCGCCTGCGTGACTCTGCCGGCGCGCGCAAGGCTTGGCTCGCGCTCCTCGATCTCGATCCCCCGGACGCGGCCTTGGCCCACAAGACCGTCCGCGCGCTCGTCCGTCTGCACCTCGAGGCCGGCGACTTCGCGGCGCTCGTCGAGGCCCAGCGGGCGTTGCTGCGGTTCACCGACGCCCACCACGAGCAGGTTCGGATCCGCCTCCAGATCGCGACCATCCAGCTCGAGCAGCTCATGGATCGGGTCGGCGCCGCGTTGAGCTGGGCCGAGGTCGTCGACATGGAGCCGGCCAACCGCGTGGCCCTCGACGCGCTCGAGCGGTTGTTGCTCGAGGAGCAAGAGTGGCAGCGGCTGACCGAGGTCCTCGAGCACCGGATCAGCGTCGCCGACGAGCCCCGCTCGCAAGCGCAGCTGTGGCGGCGGATCGGCGACATCCGCCGGACCGAGCTCGACGCCAAGCAAGAGGCCATCCAGGCGTTCCAGTCGGTCCTCGATCTCAAGACCGGCCACGACGACGCCGTCTACGCCCAGACCCAGCTCGTCGAGCTCAACCGCGCGCTCGAGCGCTGGCCCGACGTCGAAGAGGGCCTGCGCCGGCTGATCTCGCTGGCCGACACCGACGCCGAGCGGGTCCGGTTGCTGGCCGAGACCGCCGAGGTCGTCGGCAAGAAGCTCGGGCGGCCCGACGACGCCCTCGACCTGCTCAAGCGGGTCCTCGACCTCTCGCCGACCGACGGGCGCGCGCGCTCGATGGTCGCCAACTACCTCGAGCCCGACGACACCCGCGAGCGCTCGATCCGGATCCTGACCCCGCTGTACGAGGCCGAGCAAAATTGGGCGGCGCTGCTCGAGCTGCAAGAGCTCCAAGCTCGCAAGCAGCCCAGCGGCCGCCGGCGGCTCCAAGCGCTGCTGCGCGTGGCCATGACCCAAGAGGAGAAGCTCGAGGATCCGGCGCGGGCGTTCGCGGTCCTGTGCGAGGCCATGACCGAAGCCGGCGATCAGCCCGAGCTCGCCGAGATCCTCGACAAGGTCGCGCGGCTCGGCGCGGTCCCGGAGCGCAGCGAGGCGTTGTTCGCCGCCTACGAGCGCACCGTCGATCACATCCTCGACTCGGACCTCCAGCAGCGGGTCCTGCGGTCGATGGGCGTCGTCGCCCTCGCTCGGCTCGGCCGGCTCGACGCGGCCCGCGGGGTCTACGAGCGCCTGCTCGAGACCCGGCCCGACGACGACGAGGCGACCGACGCGCTCGAGCAGATCTACGTGCGCCAGGGGGCCGACCTCGCCCTCGCGACCTTGCTCGTGCGCAAGGTCGATCGGACCACGGCGCCCGAAGATCGCGACAACTTGCTGATCCGCGCCGCCGAGATCCACCGGACCCGGCTCGACGACGATGAGGAGGCCATCCGCCTGTACGAGCGGCTGTCCGACGCCGGGCTCCAGCGCGAGGACGTCCAGGCCGTGCTCGAGCCGCTCTACGAGCGGACCGGGCGGTTCCGCGAGCTCGCCTCGCACCTGACCCGCAAGCTCGGTCACCTCCAAGGCAAGGCGGCCGTCGACAGCCACCTGCGTCTCGGCCGGCTCTACGGCGAGCACCTCGACGATCCCGAAGAGGGCATCCGCCACCTCGGCGCCGCGCTCAAGGCCGACCCCGATCACGCGGTCGGGACCGACGAGCTGTCGCGCTACTTGCAAGACACGTCGATGCGCAGCCGCGCGGCCGAGATGCTCGAGCCCGTGTTCCTCGCCGTGCAAGACTGGGAGCGGCTCTTGCAGATCCAAGAGGTCCGCCTCGACGAGGCCGTCGAGCACGGCGACCGCGTGCAGATCATGCTGCGCATGGCTCGGATGCAAGAGGAGCAGCTCGAGGACCTCGACAACGCCTTCGAGGCCTACGCGCGGGTGTTCAAAGAGGACCCGACCAACACCCGGGTTCGCGATCACCTCAGCCGCCTCGCCAACGTGCTCGCGACCACCGATCGCTACGCCGCGATCTTGACCGAGTACACGTCGAGCAACCCCGAGGACAACACCGACTCGATGCTCGAGATCGTCCACGAGAGCGCCCGGCTGTGGGCCGGCTCGCTGCGCCAGCCGGCCAAGGCCGTGGCCCTCTACGAGCGCCTGCTCGAGGCGCGGCCCGACGACCGCAGCGTGTTTAGCGAGCTCGAGTCGGCCCTGAGCATGGGCGAGATGTGGCGCGAGCTCGCCGACGCCTACTGGCGCGAGGCCGAGGACAGCCTCGACGAGGAGCGGCAGATCGATCTGCTCATGCGCCTGTCTCGGGTGGCCCTCGACGTGCTCGACGAGGCGCCGATCGGGGCCAAGGCGTTCCGCCGGATCCTCGACACCCAGCCCGACAACGATCGCGCGCGGGCCCAGCTCGAGCAGGTCTATCAGATGACCGAGAGCTGGCCGGAGCTGCTCGAGCTCCTGCGTGATCGGCTGTCGCGGAGCATCGACCAAGACGACCGCACGCCGGTCTACCTGATGATCGCCGAGCTCCAAGACGGGCCCCTCGACGACCCGGAAGGGGCCCTCGACTCGCTCGAGAGCCTGCTCGGCGAGGTCCTCAACGAGCCCAACGCCGTGGCCGCGCTCGAACGGATCGCCGACGCCCGCGTGCCCCAGCGCCAGCGCGTGTTCAACATCCTCCAGCCGATCTACGAGTCGACTGGCAACACCCCGCGGCTGGTCTCGGTCGCCGAGTGGCGCTTGACGATCACCGAGGATCCGGCGGTCCGCCACGAGCTGCACCGCGAGCTCGCTCGGCACCTCGAGAGCATCCCTGACGGGGCCCAGTACGCGTTTCGGGCCCTGGCTCGGGCGCTCCACGAGCCCGGCCCGGCCGACGCCTTGATGACCCTAGACGCCGAGATCGGCCGGCTGGCGACCTCGCTCGAGATGCCCGGGGCGCTCGCCGACGCGCTCGTCGCCGCGAGCGAGAGCGAGCAACTCGAGGGCGACGCTGATCGCCGCCTCGAGATGCTGATCCGCGCCGCGCGGATCCGCAGCGAGGACTCGCCCGAGATCGCCGTCGAGATCCTCCGCCGCGCGCTGCTGTTGCGCGACGATCAAGAAGAGGCGCTCGAGCTGATGGACGGCGCGCTGGTCCGGCTCGGCTACCACGAGGAGCTGCGTGAGGTCCTCGCCCGGCGGGTCGAGGTCGAGACCGGCGACGGTGATCGGGTCGACCTCCTGCGTCGGCTTGCGACGCTCTACGAGGACATCCTCGCCAACCCGAGCGAGGCCGAGACGGCCTGGCGGCGGCTGCTCGACATCGAGCCCAACGACGTCGAGGCGCTCCAGCGCCTGAGCCGGACCTACGCCGCGAGCGGCTCGACCACGGAGCTCATCGAGGTGCTCGAGCGCCGGATCGAGGCCTCGAACGACGGCGAGGAGCGCCGGTCGCTGCGCATGCAGCTCGCGAGCATCCACCGCGAGTCGGCCAAGAACCGCGAGGCCGAGATCGAGGTCCTGCGTTCGCTGCTCGCCGAGGCCCCGTCTGACGACGACGCGATGGCGGCCCTCGCTCGGGCGCTGCTCGCCGAGGACCGCCACGCCGAGGCCGCTGACGTCGTTCAAGATCGGGCGACCATCGCCCCGACCACCGAGCGCAAGGCCAGCTTGATGCTCGACGCGGCCCGGCTCTACGCCGGCCCGCTCGAGGATCTGCTCGGCGCCGTCGAGCGCTATGAGCAGGTCTTGCAGCTGCTCCCCGGGCAAGAGGGGGCGGTCGCCGACCTCGTCGAGCTCAGCAACAAGGAGGACGTGTCCGAGCACGCCGCCAACCTCGTGCGCCCGCACTTGCAGGATCACGGCCGCTGGCAGGACCTCGCCAAGATCCTCGGCGCACGGGCCCGGCTGTCGGCCGATCCAGACGAGGTGCTCCGCAGCCTGCGGGAGCTCGCCACGGTCCGCCATGAGAAGCTCGGCGACGCCAAGGCAGCGCTCGAGGCGACCATGCAGATCGTCGACAAGTCGCCGGTCGACGAGCTCAAGGGCGCGCTCGACGGTGCGATGCGCCTCGCCGGGGAGCTCGACGGCCTCGGCGCGCTGATCGACGAATTCGCCGGGCGGGCCCAGGATGACGGCCGCGATCCGGAGGCTCGCATCGCAATCGCGCTCGCGGCCGCCCACGCGGCTTCGGACTACATGGGCGACCCCGACAAGGCCCTCGCCGTGCTCGTCCCGTTACTCGACGCCGAGCTCGCCGATCTGCGGATCTGTGAGCGCATCGAGGAGCTGGCCGCGCGCAACACCGATACGGTCTTGGTCGAGCGAGCGCTGCGGGAGGGCTCGCGGCTCGCGGCCGGCACCGACAAGCAGGTCGCGATGCTCGTGCGCCTCGGCGACGCTCGCATCGCCAATGCGCAGTGGGGAGCGGCGGTCGAGGCCTTCCGCGACGCCCTCGACATCGAGCTCGGGCTCGATCCGGCGGTCCGCGGGCTCGAGACCGTGCTCGGTCAAGCGCTCGCGCAGGGTGACCAGGATAGTCAGGGCGCGCTGCCCGATGGCCTGCTCGACGCGCTCGAGACCGCCTATCAAGCGACCTCCAACACGGCCGGCCTCGCCCGCGTCGCCCAGGTCCGCTTGCGCACGGCGGAGGGCTCGGACCGCATCGCGCTCTTGCAGACCCTCGGGACCTTGCTCGAGCAAGGCGGCGGCGGGCAGGCTGAGGCGCTCGACGCCTGGGGGGCGTTGTTGGCCCTCGATCCCGACTCGGCCCTCGCGCTCGAGCGGACCTTGGTGTTGGCCGATCAGCCCGAGCTCGCGGCGCGTGCCGGTGAGCTGCTGACCAAGGCCGTCGAGGCTGCGCAGGCGTCCGAGCGCGTGAGCGCGGGTCTGTGCCTCGCCGCGACCCGCCTGTGGCTGGGCAAGCTGTCGGCGCCCGATCAGGCGCTGGTCATGCTCCAGCCCCTGCTCGACGACCAGGACGATCACCCCGAGGGTCTCAAGCTGCTGATCGAGACCGCGCGGGCCCTCGGCGAGCCCGCGCGGCTCCACGACGCGCTCCGGCGCGGGGCCGCGGCGCAGCCCGATCCGCTCGTGGCCGCGGGCTTGTGGCGTGAAGCCGCGAGCGTGGCCGAGTCGATGCTCAGCGACGCGACCAAGGCGATCGACGATCTGCGCCAGCTGATCGACGTCGACGAGTCGGACCGCGCCGGTTGGTCGCGGCTGTTGGGCTTGCTCGCGCAGGCCGGCGACCACGAGGCGCTGACCGAGGCCCTCGGTCGCCGCGTGATGATCACCGACGACGACGCCGAGCGCCGCGAGCTCCGCTACCGCCAGGCCAACCACCTCGTCGACAAGCTCGAGCGCTTCGAGGAGGCGATCGTGGTCTACAACGACATGCTCGGGGCCGATCCCGGGGACATGGTCGCGCTCAACGAGCTCGAGGTGCTGTTGCGTCGCTTGGGCCGCTGGCAGGAGGTCCGCGACCTGTTCGAGCGCAAGCTCGAGGTCGTCGAGGGTGAGGACCGGATCGCCGTGCAAGAGGAGATGGCCCGGCTCGCCGAGGACAAGCTCGAGGACCCCATGGACGCCGTAGAGGTGCTCTCACGGGTCGTCGCCGAGCACCCCGAGCGCGACACCACGCGGGCTTGGCTCGAGCGGATCTTGACCAAGGAGGAGCGCTGGCACGACCTCTCGGAGCTGCTCGGGACCCGCATGGATCGCCTGCGCGACGCCGGCGACACCGACGGCTACCGCGACCTCGGCTCGCAGCTCGCCAGCTTGTTGGCCGAGAAGCTCGACGACAGCGACCGCGCGCAGGAGATCCTGACCGAGCTGCTCGAGGTCGATCCTAGCTACGTCCCGGCGATCCTCTCGCTCGCCTCGGTCTACGAGGCCCGCGGCGACGAGGGGGCCATGCGCTTGACCCTCAAGCGCGCCGCCGAGCTCGATCCGCAAGGATCCACGGGCGCCCGCTTGCAGCTGCGCCTCGCCAAGCTCGCCGACGACGTCGGCGAGCGTCGGACCCACCTCGAAAAGGCGCTCCAGCTCGATCCCGCCAACGCCGAGGCCGGCCGCGAGCTGCTCGCGCTGTCGAAGTCCGAGGAGCGCTGGGAGCAGGTCGTATACCTGCTCGAGCTGGCCGTCGGTCGGGCCAAGACCGACGAGCGTCGCCGCGAGCTGCAGCTCGAGCGCGTCGACTTCATGACCAGCAAGCTCGCCGACATCGACGGCGCGCTGCGGGTGCTAGCGGGCATCTACGAGCACGTCCAGGACGACGTCGACGTCAACCGCCGGATCGCCGACGCCCTGTTCACGGCCAGCCGCTACGAGGAGGCCGTCGGCATGTACCACTGGCTCGTCGAGATCACCGCCGGCAAGCGCAGCAAGAAGCGCGCGCACTACCTGACGCGGCTCGCGAGCATCGAGATCGAGGCCGGCGACCCCGACAGCGCGCAAAAGCGGCTCGAGGAGGCCTACCGCCTCGACACCACCAACGTCGAGACGCTCTTGACCCTCGGCAACCTCCACGAGCAAAACCAGCGCTGGCCCGACGCCCTCAAGATCTACCGCTCGATGTTGCTGCAAAACGCCGACAAGTCCGGCCTGCTCCGGCGCGGCGACATCTACCTGCGGCTCTCGCAGGTCCACATGGGCCTCGGCGAGAAGCCCAAGGCCCAAGCGATGCTGCGCCGCGGCGTCGAGGAGGACCCGGATCACGCGGGCCTCAAGGCCACGCTCGAGTCGCTCGGCGGCTGAGCAAGCGGGCGCTCGCTCGGTCCGGCCGGCGCTGGGTTGGGTCACGAACCTGTCGGCTGGCGAGGCCTGCGCCTCGCGCAGCGATTGTGAGCCAACCCAGCCGGCTATTTCGAGCTCTACCACCTGTTGGTCGACTGGAACCGGGCCGAGCCCATCGCCCGAATCTCGGGCTACCTGAACGAGTCGCGCCTCGACGAGGAGCGTCGGGCGAACGCGTTCGCGATACGGCTCTTGTGCCCCGAGACGGTGGTTTACAACCTCCAATCCGTCGCACCTTCGGACCAGGCGATGACGATCGCCGAGTTTGGGATCCCCTACTCCGCGATACGCATCTATCTGAAGAACGAGGCCGGCGCCGAGTTGCCGTCGCAGCCGCCGCCAGACCGATCTGCGCGTCCACAAAGGCGAGGCGGAGGCCATCGCGTGGGGTGTTTGCACGCAAGCGGGCGGTCGGGTCGCGCTCGTGTCTCACGACGCAGGGCCCGTCGTGCGGCGGAGAAGTCGAAGCTCGAAGGCTGGGACTTGTTTGACCTGGCTCGAAGAAGGGCTGTTGAGCGAGGCGCAGTTTCGGTTGGTGTTTGGCGCCTGGGAGGAGGGGCCGCACGTGTTTTGCCGGCCGCCTGACTTCGACGGGATCGACGCCACCCTCCTGCGACGCTTCGGGGTCGAGCTGCGCGGCTTTCGTTCGACCCAGCTGGGCTGATCCGGCCGGGCGGCGTCAGTCCGGGCTGGGGACGGCGGCGCGGAGCCGGGCGAGCAGCACGTCGATCGCGACCCGGTTCTCCCCGCCCTCGGGGATGATCAGATCAGCCGTGCGCTTGGTCGGCTCGACGAACTGCACGTGCATGGGCCGGACCGTGGCGTAGTACTGCTGGCGGACCGCCTCGAAGTCGCGGCCGCGGGACTCCATGTCCCGTCGGATCCGCCGGATCGCGCGGATGTCGGCCTCGGTGTCGACGAAGATCTTGATGTCGAGCTCGCGGCGCAGATGCTCGTCGACGAACACCAAGATGCCTTCGACGATGATCACCGGGGCCGGGGCGAGGCGCTGAGTCTCGGGTCGGCGGCGGTGGACCTTGAAGTCGTAGACCGGGACCTCGATGGGGTTGCCGGCCTTGAGGTGCTGGAGGTGCTCGATCAGCAGATCGGTCTCGAGCGCGTCGGGGTGGTCGTAGTTGACGCGGCCGCGCTGCTCGAGGGTCAGGTCGGGGCGATCACAGTAGTAGTGATCATGGCGCAAGGTGGCGACAGAGCCGAGCGGCAGGGCCGAGGCGAGCGCGTCGGCGACGGTGCTCTTTCCCGATCCGCTGCCACCGGCGATGCCGATGACGAGGCAGGTCCGTAGGTCCATGATGTTGGATCGCCAGCGTCGCGGCGAGCGTCACTTGATGATTCCGGCGGCCCGGGCTTCTTGCTCGGTGATGCAGTCGTCGTCGACCTTGCCGTTGCAGTTGTCGTCGATGCCGTTGCAGATCTCGACGCTGCGGACGTGGGTGGCCATGCACTTGATGCCCCCGGCGATGCACTGCTTGGTCCCGACGCTGCACGCGCCCGGCTGCCCGGTGTTGCACTGATCGCCGGTGCCGGCGATGTCGCCGTCGTCGATCTTGCCGTTGCAGTCGTTGTCTTTGCCGTCGCAGATCTCAGGCGAGGGATCCTTGGCGGTCGCGCTGCAGACCGACGCGGTGCCGTCAGCGCTGCACGAGTAGGTGCCCTCGGCCCGGCACTCGCCTTGGCCCACGACGCACTTGGTCCCGGCGCGCTCGAAGCCGTCGTCGACCTTGCCGTTGCAGTTGTCGTCGATGTTGTTGCAGGTCTCGGTGGCTGGGAGCACGGCGCCGACACACGGGCTCCAAAACCCTTCCGCGTCGCACTGGCGCTCGCCCTCTTGGCAGATCCCGCGACCGGCCGTGCCCGCCGGCCCGGCGACCCCGTCCTCGAGGGCGTAGCAGGGCTCGGCGAGCCCGGGGTAGCACTCGGCGGGCTTGCGCTTGTTGGCCTCTTTTTTGGCCTTGGCGAGCTGCTTGTCGAGCTCGTCGGGCGCCACTGACGTGCAGCCGTAGGCCGCGAACGCGACGATCGCAGCCACGAAGACAGAGCAGGAAGCAACACCAAGGTTGCGGATCCTCCGGGGGGCGCGCACTGACATGGTCCGGAGGATACAACGCCGGCGCGCCTGCACACCAGCACGGTCGAGGCCCGGGCCGTTCGCGTGCTATGGTCCGCGCCCATCGTGTCCGTTCTCGGCAGGGCATATCTCGGCGTCAGCCTCATCGTCTTCATCCTCGGGCTGATTTGGTTCACGCTCGTGCTCCAGGAGAACCGCGCCTGGGTCGAGGTCGTGTTGTTGGTTCCGCGCTTCGACTTCGTCGATCCGCTGATCCGCCGCCGGTTTCAGATGAACGTCGCGGCGATCATGGCCGGGTGGGGCGGGTGCGTGAGCTTGATCCTGCTAGCGGGCATCGTCGCGCCGTTTCGGATTCGCAGCATGGCGTTGATGCAGCGGCGCTTGCGTGAGCTCGAGCGCGAGATCCTCGAGCTGCGGACCTTGCCGCTGCGCCAGCAAGAGGAGGACGAGATCCTCGCCACCGAAGCGCACCTCGACATCCGCGCCAAGAAGGTGATGACCGAGAAGATGCGCCGCGATCGGATGCTGCGCGAAGACGCCGCGGCCGACGATGACGACGCTCTCTCGCCGCTGATCGGCGCCGCGACCGTTGGCCTCTCCCGGCCGGCCGGGTCCGCTGGGCGGGCGAAGGGGACGTCATCATGAGCTTCGTGTTCGTCGCGTTGATCTGCCTCGCGGTCGGTTTTGGGGTCGGCTGGTGGTACGTGATCCCGCGCCGGCTCGACCGCGACAACGTCGCTCGCCGCAACCGGGTGCTCTACGAGCTCGCGGAGGGTGATCGTGAGAACGTCGCCCAGGAGCTCGAGCAGATCTGCGAGTCCGAGCCGGGCGATCCCACGGTGTTCCTCGCGCTGGCCGCCCTCGATCGCCAGCGTGGGCGGATCGAGCGGGCCAAGGCGGTCCACCGCACGGTCCTGGCTTCGGCCGATCTGCCCTCGGAGCAGCGCGTCGCCGCGCTCGTCGGCCTGGGCCGCGATCTCTTGGCTCAGGGCAACGAGCGAGCAGCCGTCGGCGCGTTGGTTCGCGCGGTCAGCCTGGCCCCGCGCAGCGTCGCCACCCTCGAGACCCTCGCTCGCGCGCTCGAGCGGGCAGGGGCTTGGGAGCGGGCGGCGGCGGCCTGGGAGCGGCTCGAGAAGCAGGTCGAGGGCCGCCGGGCGCAAGAGGCCCGCGCCGGTCGGGGCCACGCGGTCGCCGGTCAGGCCGTCGAGGCCCTCGAGGACGGCGAGGATCGCAAGGCCCGCAAGCTGGCCGAGCGCGCCGTCGACCTCGCCCCGGACAGCGGCCACTGCTGGACCGTGCGCGCGCGGGTCGAGTCGGCCCAAGGCGATCCGATCGAGGCCCTCGAGTCCTGGCAGCGGGCCTGGGAGCTGAGCCCCGTCGGCGCGCGTGTGATCGTCCCCGAGGCCTGGGAGTGGGCGAGCGAGCACCACCGCCAAGAAGATCTGATGGAGCGGATGCTGTCGAGCCTGCGCATGGCTCGCGAGCCCCAGCTGGTCGTGGCCCTGTCCGAGAAGGTCGCCCGCCAGCACTCGGAGCAGGCCGCCAGCGCGCTCGAGCGCGTCGCGGAGCGCAGCCCCTCGGCCCAGCTCGCGCTCGTCCGTCTGCGGCTCGCCCGAGGCCAGCGCGAGCTCGCCCGCGAGGCCGCCATGCGCCCGCCCAAGAGCGCCGGCCTGCTGTGCAACAAGTGCAGCGGCCAGATGGAGCGGTTCGCGTTCCGGTGCCCGCACTGCGGCGCGTGGGACTCGGTCGCGGCCGCCGGCGTCGAGTCTTGAGCGTGAGTCCGCGGGGCGCTCGCTCGGCCTGATAGCATGCGTCCGTGACCGACGAGCGCGAGCCCACGCCGAAGCCGGCGAGCCCCGGGGTGTTGGCGTTCATGCGCCCGTTTTGGCGGCTGTGGGGCTTGCTCGCCTTCGGCTTGCTGTTGGTGATCTGGTTTCGCGGGATCGTCCTGCCGTTCATCTTTGCGACCTTGGTCGCGTACCTGCTCGCGCCCTTGGTCCGGCGGATGGCGCCGAAGCTCGGCGGCCGGCGCGGGCTCGCGGTCGTGCTGCTGTATCTGACCCTGCTCGGGCTGACCCTTGGGTTCTTCGGCGGGGTGGTGCCGGGGGTGGTGTCGGACCTCTCGACCCTGCGCGAGTCGACGCCCTCGGCGGTCGCCAAGCTCAACGAGGACTGGCTGCCGCGCGCGAGCGAGTGGTTCGAGGACACCTTCCCGGGCCTGCTCGGCGGGTCGGGCCTGCTCGGCGGGTCCGAGCCCGAGCCCGAGCGGGTCAGCGAGCTGGTGATTCGCCCGCAGCCCGATGGCAGCTACCGCGTCGACCTCGAGCACGCCCACCTCGAGGTCCACGAGAGCGGCGGCGGGTGGGTGATCGAGGCTCGGGCGAAGCACAAGCAAAGCTTCGCCGAGCTGCTCCGCGATGTGGTTGCGAGCCAGGGCGATCAGCTGGCCGAGCTCGCAACCGCGGCGGTCCGCGCCGTGGTCACGGGCATCGCCTCGTTCCTCACCGACCTGCTGATCACGGGCTTGATCGCCGCGTTCATCCTGGTCGACCTTCAGCGGGTCCAGGACTTCATCCGCTCGTTGGTCCCGCTCGAGTTTCGCCGCGACTTCGAGGACATCGTGCGCGGCGTCGACGAGGGCATGGCCGGCGTGATCCGGGGGCAGCTGCTGATCTGCTTGATCAACGGCGCGCTCGCCTACGCCGGGCTGCTGGTGTTCGACATCCGCTACGCCTTGTTGCTGGCGATGGTCGCCGCGGTGTTCAGCATCGTGCCGGTGTTTGGGATCTTACTGTCTGCGATCCCGCTGCTGGGCGTGGCGCTGATCTCGGGTGAGGTCGGGCTCGAGGGGCTGGCCTTCGGTCGGGCCGCGGCGATCGTCGGCTGGATCGTCGGCATCCACCTGCTCGAGTCGAACTACCTAAACCCTCGGGTGATCGGCACCGCGGACATCCACCCGGTCGTGTTGGTGTTCGCGCTGCTCGCTGGCTGGGAGGTCTACGGGCCGATCGGCGCCGTGTTGGCGGTCCCCGTCGCGAGCATCATCCAGACCGTGTTCTTCTACACGCGCAAGCGTGCGTCGAAGCGCGCTCGCGCTGCCAAGCGCGTCGGCAGCCCGGCCGAGTCGGGCACGCTACGCTTGGACACCGCCCGTCACCGCACGCTCCCGCGCCCCGACGACGACGAGCCCGGCTCCTGAGCGCCTCAGCGGCGGGCTCGGGCGACAGCGTCCGCGATCACCATCGTCCAGCCCAGCATCAGGCACAGGCCCCCGATCGGCGTGACCGCGCCCAACACCCGCGGGCCGCCCAAGGCCATGGCGTAGAGCGTGCCCGAGAAGATCAGCACGCCCACGGCGAAGCCCCAAGCCGCGTACGATCGCCAGCGGCTCCAGTCGCCCGCGCCCCAGCCGACCACCAGCAAGGCCACGGCGTGGATCTGCTGGTAGCGCGCGCCGGTCCCCCACCACTCGAGCTGCGCGGGGCTGATCCGACCCTCGAGCCCGTGGGCGCCGAAGGCCCCAGCCGCGACCCCGAGCAGGCCCAGCAACGCTGCGATGATCGAGGCTCGTTGAGCGGTCATGGTTGGAGCTGTTGGTCGAGCCAAGCACGGAGCTCGCCGGTGGTGCCGTTGGCGAGCTCGATCTGGTAGGGGAGGTTGGTCCTGAAGCTGCGCGTGGCGATCTCATCGAGCCACGGGTCGAGCTCGGTCAGGTCGTAGCCGATCCAGTCCCACTTGGTGCGCAGCTTCGCGGCGAACTGCTCGGCGGTGTACTCGTTCGGGCGCGCGTCCGGGTCGCTCGGCGGGTCGACGAAGCGCAGCCCGCTGGCGCTGATGATGTCGAGGGCCCGCTCGATGTCTGGATCGGCGCGGGGGCGATCGGGCAGCACGACCGGCGCGAGCTCGGGTAAGAGCGCCTCATCGACGCGCGCGGGGGCCTCCGCTCGGGGCGGAGGCCGGGGTCGGTTCTCGGCCGGGCGCATGGGCTCGGGGCCGGGATCGCCGGGCGCTTCGGCTGTGCATGCGCCGAGGGCCACGATGGCCAGGGCGATCACGAGGGGCGGGCGCATGCGGAGCGTATCTTAGCCGGGTTGGATGGGTGCCGGGCCCAGGCCCGAGCGCGGCTCGAGCCGCGGGCCCGAGCTGGGGTCCGCGCGCGGACCCGGGTCGGCGCTCGGCACGAAGGTGGGATCGTACTGGGGGCTGCGATCGACCTCGGACGCCGCCCGGCGCTCGTCGGCAGCCTCGGCCCGGCTCTTCTCGGCGTCGCGGTCCGGCGGCCCGATCGGGCGATCTTGGCTAAACGCGTCCGGCTGGCTCGAGTCCCGGACATGCACGACGACCGAGCGGCCGAGGTCGGCGGGGAGGTAGCCGGTCCACCCGGCCGGGAGCGTGGGCCCGGTCCACTCGAACACCCAGCGCGCGTCATAGGGGGCCAAGTTGACGCAGCCGTGGCTCTTGCGGACGCCGAAGCGATCGTGCCAGTAGGCCCCGTGGAGGGCGTTGTGGCCCTGAAACAAGAGCACCCAGGGCACCCCTTGGACCATGTAGGGCTTGTCCTCGTAGGCTTGGTTGGCCATGGTCATCGACGCGACCTTGGCCCAGATCGGGTAGTTGCCGCGCGGCGTCGGCATCGCCCGACCCGAGGAGATCAGCGTCGCGAACACGGCTCGTTTGCCGCGGTAGGCGATCAGGACCTGCTCGCCGAGGTCGACGTCGATCCACTGATCATTGCCGGTGTTGACGGCGCGCCAGTCGTCGAGGACGTCGGGCGGCGGGCTCACCATGAGGTGGACCTCGTTGAGCTCGTCGGCGTCGATCCACAGGCCCTCGCCGACGCGCCAGAAGGTCTTGCCGGCGGCGACGCTGCGCTCGAGCAAGGCCACCCGCGTGCGCAGGTCGAGCTTCATGACCCGCTCGGCCTTGGGGTCCGGGGCCGCGCGCACGCTGGTCCCGTTCTTCAGGCTGGTCCACGCGAAGCTCGGCCCGGAGTAGTCGCCGCGCAGCTCGACGCCAGCCCACTCGCTGCCTTGACCGCTGAACCGCACGCCCTGCTTGGGCACGAGGGCGCCGTCGCCGGTTTGGATCCAATCGGCGCCGTCGTACTCGAGGGTCCGGGCGACGACCAGGCTCATGCCGTCAACCAGCGGACGACTGGGGATCCCGGCGTCGACGTCGGCGTAGCCGTTGTACATCGGCACGCCGTCGCCCTTCACGAACGCGTAGGTGTGGGGCACCCGATCGCCGGCCGCGAGGGTCAGGGCCGCGCCGGGGGCCGGCGGCGACTTGCTCGGCTGCACGTGCTTGGAGCAGACGAAGCCAAAGGGGTAGACCGCATACCAGGGCTTGCCGTCGCAGCCCTTGTTGTCGCGGCTCTCGACGACCCCGCGGACGACTAGGCGGGTGCCGTCGGACACCGTCGCGATCCGCTTGTGGGGGACCCAGGGGCGCCCGCGGATCACCGTCTCGGTCCAGGTCGCTTGGACGTAGGTGACGTCCGTTGGCTGGAGCGCGTACTCGTCTTCGGTGGGCCCGCCCTCTTGGGCGACCAACACTCGAAAGGTGTGGACGAACAGCTGCGCGGCGATCGAGATCATGAGGGCTCGGGGGGTGCTGGGCTGACGCTACCATCGCGGCGCACCCCGCCAAACCTTACGCCTGCCCCCTGCCTGCTATTTCGCCGCCGCTTGCGCGTTGGTTTCTAGGTCAGGACCGGCAGGCGAGGGCGCTCGGCCGCCTTGCCCCGACGACGGGCGACGAGCCACTCATCGCCAAACCGCAGCTCGCGAGGGCGGGGCTCGAGCTTCTCCAGCGCACGGACCCAATCGGCGTAGCGCGCCCCAGCGTGGACCGCCTCGATCGCGGCGTGGCCGACCTCGGGGCCGCGCTGGGCGAGCTCGTACTCGACCCATGCCCACTTGGGCGGCTGCGGACGCAGCTCGACCTTACCCTTGAGCCCCTGCTTGATCCGCGCGAGCCGAGCCTCGGCCGGCTTGATCCCGATGAAGGGCATGCCATCGAGGGGCGTGTTTCGCTTGGCGACGAAGGTGGAGAAGGTCAGGGTCAAGCGGACGATCTTGGCGAGCTCGAGGGCGAAGCGGACCAGCTCGTCGGCGTCCGCGTCGGTCTCACCGGGGGCGCCCATCATCTCGTAGACCTTCATGCGGTGGAAACCATGGGCGCCGATCAGCTGGGCGGCGCGGAGCAGATCGGCCTCGGTGATCTTGCGGTCGAGGGCCAGGCGCATGCGCTCGCTGATGCCATCGGACGCGACGGTGATGGTTCGGTAGCCGCCCGCGGCGAGGTTGTGCAGCAAGCTGGGCGTGAGCCGATCGGCGCGCAGGCTCGAGATCCCGATGCCCTTGCCGCGGGCGACGATCGCCGCGACGAGCTCCTCGAGCTGCGGGTGATCGGTGACCGCGGCGCCGACCAGGCCGACCTTCTTGGCGTGCTCGGGGATCAGCGCCAGCGGGGTCTCGAGGTCGAGCAAGCGCATGCCCCCGGTCGTGGCGCCGCGCATCACACAAAAGGTGCAACGCCGCGAGCAGCCGCGCTCGGGCTCGATCAAGAACATCTCGCTGAGCTCGGTGTCGGGCGTGACGATCGCCGAGCGGGCTGGCAGCCGCTCGATCGGGGCGTTGGCCATGGTTGGGATCGCCTCGAAGTGGCCCGGCTCGATCTCGCCGCGGATCGTGTGCGGGAGCTCGGCGACAGCGTCGATGGCGGCCCGGCGATCGCTTGCGTCGAGGATCCGCGTGACCGCCTCGGGCAGCAGGGCTTCGGCCTCGCCGACGATCAGGAGATCGACGAAGGGCAGGATCACGCTGGGGTTCGAGTTGGTCAGCGGGCCGCCGCCGATGATGATCGGATCGCGGGGCCCACGATCGGCGGCGAGCAGCGGGATCCCGGCGCCCTCGAGCAGCCGGATCAAGCCGCTGACCTCGAGCTCGTAGGCGACCGAGATCCCGATGATCGAGTAGCTCGAGACCGGCTGCTCCGACTCGTAGCTGAGGATCGCCTGCTTGGGCTGAGGCCAGGGCAGGGCCATGCGCTCCCAGCCGTCGGGGAGGAACGCGCGGTGGCAGCCGGGGCCGTCTTCGTTGAGCTGGCGGTAGAGGGTCTGAAACCCGAGGCTCGACATCCCGACCCGGTAGGGGCTGGGGTAGGCGAGCACGATCGGCGCCGGCTGGCCGAGCCCGAGCGTGCCGAGCTCGCGCGCGCGCCGGCGCTGAATTAGCGCGCGCTCGCTCCCTCGATCACTTCGGGCCACGCGGGCTCCATACTGCCGAAATAGCCGCCAAGCTAGCCGCCAAGCTAGCCGCGATCAAAAACGGATGCCGGCCATCGCTCCGCCGCCGCCACCGGGCAGCAGCATCGGGCCCGCGCCCGTGAGCTGGACTGCGCCCTGGTTGAGGTTGTGGAGCCGCGCGTTGGCCCCGCCACCCTTCTTTTTCTTGGCCATGTGCACGGCGATCAGCGCGACGCCGGTGACCAGCAGCGCGCCGCCAGCCACGAAGCCGAGGGTGCCGATCAGCTTGCCGGTCTCGAGCCGGCTCTCGAGATCCGGCGGGCAGTCGCCGCCGCCACGGCACGCGTAGTCGCCGTTGGGGTAGCCCGTGGGCGTGTTGCTGGATGAGAGGCCGTCCAGGGTGCTGCCGGCTCCAGACGCCATCGAAACCCCAGCCGCCCCCGCACCGATGCCACCGAGACCCAAGACCATCAGCACGGCGCCGCCGACCAACAAGCCCTTCTTCTCTTTGGACTTGGCGGTGTCGCCCTTGGTCTTGTCGTCGAGGGGGTTGTCGTCGAGGGGGTTCTCGTCCGCGGTCGGCTCGGCGATGGGCTCGGGCTCGCGCGCGGTCGCGCACTGCCGCTCTTCGATCTGAACGAGGATCGCCTGGGCCTCGGCGACCTTCTCGGCGTACTTCTCCCCTTCGGCGTAGGTCACGAAGTGGGTCAGGTACTCCTTGGCCTTGTCGCAGTTGTCGACCTTCCAGGTTGCGATGCCGACCTTGTGGGCGAAGCCGTGCTTGCCCGGGACCAGGTAGTAGGCCTGCTCGTAGAGCGGAACCGCGTCAGCCCAGTTGCCGTCGGCCGCGAGGCCCTCGGCGGTGAGGTAGAGGTTCTTGGCCTTCTCTTCTTTTTCGTCCTCGCTCAACTCCGGCTCCCGTGCGGCGGGTTCCGGCTCGGTCTTGGCCGGCTTTTTGGGCGGCGGGGGAACCTGGGCGAAGGCGACGCCGGGGACGGAGAGGGAGAGGACGAGGGCGACGGGGACGCGGAGCAAACGCATGGATTTGTTGATCCTGGGAGATGACGGTTTTAGAAGCGGATCTCGGCCATGGCGCCAGCGCCACCGCCGGGCACGAGCATCGGACCCAACCCGCTGAGCGCGACGCCCGATCCGGCCCGCGCTGTCTCGAGGTTGTTGCCCTGCTTCTTGCGGTTGACCATGTAGATGGCGAGCATCACGGCGCCGCCGATCAGCGCTGCCCCACCGACAGCGAGACCGACTCCTCCGAGCACGTTGCCGGTGCTCATGCGGCGCTCGAGATCAGACGGACACTCGCTGCTGGGGACGCCGCGGCAAGCGTAGTCGCCCACCGGGAAGCCAGACTGGGTCTGGTTGGTCGAGAGCGCCTTGAGCGTGTTGGCTGAGCCGTTGGCGATGGCGAGGCCGGCGATGCCCATGCCCAGCCCTGCGACGCCGATGCCCGCCAAGACCGCGCCGCCGAGCAGGAGGCCCTTCTTCTCGCTCTTCTTGGCCTCGCGCGCGCCCTTGGCCTCGCCTTGGCGGACCTCCGTGGTGCTAGCGCCGAGCGGGTTCTCGTTCTCCGAAGGATCGACGGTCTTGGTCGTCGTCGTCGTCGTCGTGTCTTCGGTCGCGCAGCCCGAGACCGAGATGTCACCCAAGATCTGCTTGGCCTCGGCGGCCTTGTCGGCGTTCTTCTCGAGGTCGCCGTACTTGATGAAGTGCTTGAGGTAGTCGTTGGCCTTGTTGCAGTCGCCAGCGTTCCACGCTGCGACGCCAACCTTGTAGGCGAAGCCATGCTTGCCCGGCACCAAGTAATAGGCCTCTTCGTAGAGCGGCACGGAGTCGATCCAGTTGCCCTGGGTCGAGAGGCCCTCGGCTCGCATGTAGAGCTCCTTGGCTCGCTCTTCCTTTTGATCCTCGCTGAGGCCCTCGGTCGGGGCCGGGGCCGGGGTCGTCGTGGTGGTCGTGGTCGCCGGAGCGGGCTGGGTCGGGCCCGTGCTGGGAGGCGGCGGGATCTGAGCGAAGAGCGGGTCAGCGAACTCGCTGCTGATCGGCCCCGATGTCCCCGCTGCGAAGGCGAGGCTGGGGACCGTCAAGTTGGGGACCGTCAAAGAGAGGAGGATGACGACGGGTACACGGATCGAGCGCATGAGTCTCAGCTGGTAAGGCTACGCGTACGCGGCAAGGACGAGCACACGCACACGCAGAAAAGCCCGGAAAGGAAGCCAGTACGACGCCAGAGCATCGCTACAGATCGTCGAAGGAGTCCTTGGGCTTCTTGGCCGTCGAGGTCGACGTGGTCTTGGTCTTGGTCCGCTTGCGGGTCCGCTTTTTGGGCTTTTTGGGCTCTTCGGCTGCGGCGGCTGCGTTGGGGTCGACGGGCGCGTTGGGATCGACGGCCGCGTTGGGATCGACCGGCGCGTTGGGATCGACCGGCGCGTTGGGATCGACCGGCGCGTTGGGATCGACCGGCGCGTTGGCAGCGACGGCGGCGGGATCCCCCGCGACCGGCGGCGTGGCGCCGGGGGGCTGGGGCAGGGGCTCCTCGGCCTTCTCCTCGGCCTTCTTGTCGTCGGCCTTGTCGCTTTGGGCGACCTTGTCGCTGTCCGACTTCTCGTCGTCCTTGCTCTGGCCAAACATCATGATGACCGCCGCAAGCCCGACCACCACGATCGCGCCGCCGATGATGGCCGCGATCGCCATCGAGTTGCTCTTGGCCGGAGGCGCCACCATCATCTCGAACTGAGCATCGGGCGGCATTTGGTTGGCCGCCGGCGCAGGGATGGGCTCGGGCTCGGGCTCGGGCTCGGGCTCTGCGGCCGGGGTCATCGCCAACTCGTCTACGAGCTGACCGAGGAGGTCATCAAAGGCATCAGCTTCTTTATTGGCTTGATTCACGGCCGCGAGTCCTTTCGAGAGACAGGTCGAGCGCCTGCCGGCCTGCCCGTCACGGGAGGCGCGAATCGATCGGGAGCTGGCTTCGACGCGCTCCGATGATCCGTGGGCTGAGTGTAGCGTCACGCATGCAGCTCACACAAGGGACTATCCCAGAACGAGCGTCGCCGGCTCGGTCCGCGCTCGTCGAGCTCCCACGGGTCCGCATTGCCAGTTTGCGGATGCATGCCAGAGCCCGAACACAGCAGCTTTGTGACCTATCGCGAACTACTCGGCCGCCGCGCGCTCGGCTCGATCGTCGGATGGATCCGCCGCTAGATCCTCGCGGACGCGGCTGAGCTCGAGCACGAGCGCATCGATGGCGCTCACGAGCGCCGCGAGCCGCCGACGATCCCGCTGTTGGGCTTGCGCCCCACGCGACCAGGCGTTGTGGCGCGCTCGCTCGAGCTCGGTCGGATCGGGGATCGGGCTGAGATCGCAGCGGTACTCGTCCATGTACAGCGCCCGGCTGATCTCGAGCTGCAGCGCATGGACGTGGTTGGTCGGGTCGCCCAAGCTCGCGACTAGGTGGCCGCCTTGGTAGGGATCGTCGACGGCGACGGACAGCGGCCAGCGCGATCCGAACCGGCCGTGGATCGCAGCGGATCGGCCGTGGAGCGCGTCTTCGGCGACCGCTCGCAGCTGCGGTCCGCAGGCTCGACCGGCGCGGGTCCCAAGCACGAGATCTCCGGCGACCGTGCCCGGCATCGAGTGGGCGTCGAGGACCACGGCGTAGCCAAAGCGTCGGCGCCGACGCTCGACGAGGAGCTCGAGGGCTCGGTAGTAGGGCCGGTAAAATTGAGCGATCCGCTGGGCGAACTGCGCGTAGGTGATCGTCGTGATCAGCGGGATGTCTCCGACGGCGCAGCGCCACACCACGCCGCGGTTGGGGATCGGCCGCCGACGGTCGCCGATCGACGCGGAGCTGAGCGAGGCCCGAGGCTGCGGCGCGGGATGATCAGGGACGATCTCCGCGCTGACGTCGTCCGGCGCGCGGTTGAGATCGACGACCAGCCGCGAGTAGCGGGCGCGCACGGTCGCGGCGCCGAGGGCCTCTGCGCGCACGTACAGCCGATCGACGGCATAGTCGGCGTTGCGCGGGAAGTTGACCTGCGGCCGGGGCCCGAGGCTCGCCGGCCAATCGAGGCCGACGTGGGGGAAACTGATGATCAGCGGGCTCTCGCGCAGGGCCGGGCGGAAGTCGAAGGGCAGCTGCTCCTTGCCCTCGACGCCCACGGCGCTCGCCTCGATGGTCTCGGTGCTGCCGTACTCGCCCACGGATCGCACTATACAAATTTGCGGGCGACCGTCATGCGGCGCCGTTGGAGCCGGCCGCGGACCGAGCCGAGTTAAAAAAAAAGGGGCCCTCGCTGGTGCGAGGACCCCTTTGACCCTGCCGGGACTTGAACCCGGGATTGCGGCGTGAGAGGCCGCCGTCCTAACCGCTAGACTACAGGGCCGTGCGGGAGTGGCTCGTGTACGAGAGAACGAGCGCGGTCAGGGGAGTAAGTTCGGGTACAAGGATTCGAACCTTGATTGGCGGAATCAGAATCCGCTGTCCTACCATTAGACGATACCCGAACGAGGCCATCGCTGTGGACTGGAGTCCCGTTCGGGGACGCGAGGCGTTGGTAGGAGCCCTTTCGAGGCCGACGGAAGATGGACTAGCGGCCATCGGCTGTCAAGACTGTTTATGCGGCGCCATCGACGCTGCATGATGTTTTGGTGTGAGAGTTCCCGCGGGATATCGCGCGATCGGTCGGGCTGCTAGGAATGGGCCATGCGTCGCACTCGCTGGAAGTCGCTCCCGTTCTCACTCGCGCTGCTCGTCGCGTGGAGCTTGGGGGCCGGCTGCAAAGACCAAAACGGATCGAGCGAGCTCCCGCTGGCCAAGCCCGAGGGCGACTCCAAGTCGATCACGAGCGAGCCGGGCACGAGCGAGGCGCTGGTCTCGTGGCTCGAGCCCGTCGGCGATCCGGCGCCGGCGATGGAGCAAGTCGAGATCGCCACGGGCTCGCAGGGCGCGGTCGCTAGCGCCGAGTCGAACGCCAGCCGGATCGGCGTGGAGGTGCTGCGGGCGGGCGGCAACGCCGTCGACGCCGCGGTCGCGGTCGGCTTCGCGCTCTCGGTCACGCACCCCTCGGCGGGCAACATCGGCGGCGGCGGCTTCATGGTCCTGCGCTTCCCCGACGGCAAGGCGACGGCGCTGGACTACCGCGAGACCGCGCCGGGAGCCGCGAGCGCGGACATGTACCTCGACGAGTCGGGCGAGCTCACCAACGAGAGCCGGGTCGGGGCCAAGGCGGCTGGGATCCCGGGGGACGTGGCCGGGTTTTGGTACGCCCATCGGCAGTGGGGCAAGCTCGACTGGGCGCAGGTCGTGACCCCGGCGGTGATCCTCGCCCGCGATGGCTGGACCCTCGACGAGGACCACGCGGCGGATCTAGCGAGCGGCAGCAAGCGCATGGTCGAGGCCGGCTTCGAGGCCAGCGCGGCGATCTTTCGCAAGCCCGACGGCGGCGCCTACCAAGCCGGCGACGTCTGGCGCCAGCCCGAGCTCGCGGCGACGCTCCAGCGCGTCGCCGACGAGGGTCGCGTGGGGTTTTACGAGGGGCCGTTCGCGGCCCACATGGTCGCGCAGGTCCAAGCCTTGGGCGGGATCTGGACGGTCGAGGATCTCGCCGGCTACCGGGCGATCGAGCGTGAGCCCTTGGTGTTCCCCTACCGCGGCCACGAGATCATCGCGATGCCGCCGCCTTCGGCCGGGGGCGTGGTCCTGCGCCAGATCCTCGCGGCCAGCGAGGCCCTCGATTTAAAGCGCTACCCCTGGCACTCGCCGGAGCAGGTCCACTTCTACGTGGAGATCCTCCGGCGAACCTACGCCGATCGCAACCTCTTGCTCGGCGATCCGGACTTCATCTCGATCCCGATGCAGACCCTGCTCGACGTCAGCTACATCGACAAGCGCGTCGCCGACATCGATCCGAACAAGGCGACGCCCTCGGATCAGATCAGCGCCGGGGTCGAGATCCAAGAGTCGGAGCAGACCACCCACTTCTCGGTGGTCGACGGCGACGGCCTCGCGGTCGCCAACACCTACACGCTCAACGGCGGGTTCGGGGCCAAGCTCGTGATCCCTGGGACTGGTGTGATCCTCAACAACGAGATGGACGACTTCACCGCCAAGATCGGATCGCCGAACATGTTCGGCTTGATCCAGGGCCCGCAAAACGCGATCGCCCCGGGCAAGCGCATGCTCAGCAGCATGACGCCGACGATCGTGGTCAAGGACGGGCAGCTCCGGGCCGTGCTCGGCTCCCCAGGCGGGCCCACGATCACGACCACGGTCGCGCAGATCATTCTGCAGCTGATCGATTACGGCCGGCCGCTCGCCCAGGCGGTCCGCGACCATCGGATCCATCACCAGTGGAAGCCCGACAAGATCTGGCACGAGGCCGAGCTCGAGCCCAAACTCAAAAAGGCGCTCGAGAAGAAGGGCCACACCCTCGAGACCCGGGGCTGGCGGATCGGCCACGCCAACTGCATCGCCGTGGATCCCAAGACCGGCGCGTTCGAGGCCGTCGCCGACACCAGCCGCGACGGGGGCTCGGCCGCGGCCTACTGACTCCGGCCGGCTGTCAGGGCTCGAGCACCAAGGTCTCGAGCTCGGTCAGCGCGAGCTCGTAGGTCGAGGTCTCGGTCGCGCTCATCGGCGCGAGCACGAGCTCGTCGAGGGTCGCGTTGAGCGTCAGGCTGCCATCGGCCGCGGGGCTGATCAGGACGGTGATCTGGCCCGTGATCGCCTCGCGCCGCTCATCGAGGCGCCAGCTCCCGCCCGTGTCGCGCCCGCATTGGTGTTGATAGACGTTGTTGCCGGCGACCCACCGGACGGTCAAGCGTGAGTCCGGGAGCTCGTAGGTGGCCTCGGTCGGCGCACCGGAGGCTCGGGCCGCGGCCGCGAGCCCGTCATCGATGCCGACCAGCAGCGCCTCGCTTCCGTCGGGCGTCGCGGCGACCAAGGTGAGGTCGGCGCAGGCGAAGCGCTCGGGCAGCTCGTCGAGGTCGAGGGCGCGCAGCTGGTCCGGGTCGTCGCAAGCAAAGATGAGGGTGAGGCCGAGCAGGGGCAGGGCCAGCAAGGGGCGAAAAGCCATGGTCGCAAGCTAGCGCTCGCGTCGAAGCCCGCAAATTGGTGAATTCGGGCGCTAGGACACCAATGTCGTGGGATTGAGACGGATCGAGGCGGGCCCAGATGGCGCCGCCTCGCAAGCTCGTGAAGCCGGGCAACCACGGCTGGTTTCGCTGAAACGCTCGATCGGAAGCGCCCGCGGCAGCGCTGTCAGGGGTCCGCCAATCCGGAGCGAAAGCGCTCCGAGCGACCCCAGCAGCGTGCTCGCGCCGTCGTGGGCGCCCGGTCGTGCGCGTCTCACGGTACGACTTCGACCACGATCTGGAGCGTCTCGTCGCGGCGCTCGAGAACGACCGTGAACGAGGTCGCGTCGCGCAGCGCCGTATAGGCTTGGACCGCCGCGTCGAGGGTCCCGAAGGGGTGGTCGTTGATGCTGGTGACCAGGTCGCCGTTCTTGAAGCCGAGCTGGGTGACGAACGACGGGGTGCGCATGCCGTACAGGCGAAAGCCCCGCGACTCGCCGTCTTGGACCAAGGGGACCAGGCGAGCCTGGGTTGCGAGGAGCTCGGGCGACCGCATCAAGGCGTCGAGGGTGTCGCGGCGAAGCTCGCAGCGAGCGATCTCCGGCGGGCTACCCTCGACGCAACGCAGACCCTCGGCGAGCGTGGTGGCGGCGTCTGGCTCGACCGGCTCGGCCGGCTCGACCGGCTCGGGCAGACGCGGCTCGACGGGGTCGGTGAGCCGCGACCGGTCGCTCGTGGGCCAGGCGGGTCCGGGCTCGATCGTCAGCTTGGCCAAGCGGGCCTCGTCCCCACGCAAATAGGCGAGCTCGGCTCGCGCGGGCCTGCTCGTCCACAGGCTGCGCAGCTCGTTCTCACCCCCCATGATCGGCTTGCCGTCGACGGCGGTGAGCACGTCGCCCTCGCGCAGGCCGAGCTGCCACAGGGGCGAGCCTTCGCTGACGCCGCTCAGCCGGTAGCCTTGGCCCTGAACCAGCTGGATCGACGCTGGCCCGGTCTGGCGGATCAACGGCTCGAACGCCAGGCGAACCACGAGCCCATCGGCGATGACTCGATCACCCTCGATCCCAACCGCCTCGCCGAGCAGCTCCGCGAGCAGCCTGGGATCGACGAGGGGCTCATCGAGGGCGCTGGCGCTTCGAGCCTCGGCGTCCGAGGGCGGCGCAGCATCCTTCGCTTGGCAGGCCAGACCCAGCCCCAGCCCCAGCCCCAG
>Ga0114946_10000481_pt1 | contig 26896 bp, 23 predicted proteins | sample WalLakDeSediment_FD_88676 | JGI IMG/M metagenome (GOLD analysis project Ga0114946, IMG submission 88676) | Lake sediment microbial communities from Walker lake, Nevada to study Microbial Dark Matter (Phase II) - Walker Lake 11/02/13 Deep Sediment | ecosystem: Environmental > Aquatic >... | reverse complement strand
GCCGTGGTGGAGCAAAAGGGCACCGAGCACCGCGACGAGATGTCGCCGGCAGGCTTCCTGTCGAACCACGCGGGCGGCACGCTGGGCGGGATTTCTTCAGGGCAGGCGATCCGCGTCAGCATGGCGCTCAAGCCCACGTCCAGCCTGCGTCTGCCGGGGCGCACCATCAACGTGCGGGGCGAACCGGCGACGGTCGTCACCACGGGCCGCCATGATCCCTGCGTGGGCATTCGCGCCACGCCGATCGCCGAGGCGATGCTGGCGCTGGTGCTGATGGACCACCTGCTGCGCGATCGCGGCCAGAACGCGGGGATCGTGCCGGGAGCGCCGCTGATCCCTGATGCCCCGGGCTGACCCCACGCCCGACCTCCCGGCCGTCCCTGGCGGCGCCCCGGTTGCGCGGGGACTGCATTCCCGGTTGTCCGCTTTTTACCTCTGCTACTTCGGCGTGATCGGCGTGTTCGTGCCGTTCTTCTCTTTTTACCTGGCGCACGAAGGTTTCAGCCCCGTGGCGATCGGCCAGCTGATGGCCATCCCGATGGCGATGCGCGTGCTGGCGCCCGGTCTCTGGGGCTGGGCGGCAGACCGCAGCGGACGGCGTGATCTCACGCTGCGCATCGGGGCGCTGCTCGCGACCGGCGGCGCGGCGCTCCTTGCAGGCGCGACCGGGTTCATCGCCATGGCGCTGGCGCTGGCGGCGTTTGCATTGCCGTGGACCGGCCTGCTGCCGCAGTTCGAGGCCACGACCCTGAACCATCTCGGCGCTCGACCGCAGCGCTACGGGCTCATCAGGCTGTGGGGATCGGTGGGATTCATCCTGGCGGTGCTGCTGGGCGGCTTCGCCTTCGCCGGTGAGCGGATCGCGGCCGTGCCGCTGGCGCTGCTGCTGCTGGTGGCGGCCACCCTGGTGGCCATCTGGCGGGTGCCCCCGGCGCCGACGCCGGGCCTCCATCGCGACGAGGGCGGACTGCTGGCCGCGCTGCGACGACCCTGGGTGCTGGCGCTGCTGCTGGTCTGCGTGCTCCAGCAGGCGGCTTTCGGGCCCTACTACGTCTTTTTCACCATCTATCTCGACCGGCTGGGTTACGGCACCGGCACGGCCGGGCTGCTATGGGCGTGGGGCGTCGCCGCCGAGATCGTCATGTTTATCTATACTCCGCGGTTGGTTGAGCGCTTCGGCTCGCGCGCCCTGCTGGTGTTCGCGCTCGGGGTGTCGGTGTTGCGCTGGTTGCTTACGGCGTGGGCGGCGGCTTCTTTGCCGCTGCTCTTGTTCGCGCAGACCTTGCACATGGGCGCTTTCGGCCTGTTTCACGCGGTGGCGGTCCTGTTGATCCACCGCGCGTTTCCGGGTCGGCTGCAGGGCAGGGGCCAGGCGTTGTACAGTGCGATCGGATTTGGCATCGGCGGCGCGCTGGGAAGCCTGGGGAGCGGCTACGCCTGGGCAGCGTTCGGGCCGGCGGGCGCCTGGACGGGTGCGGCGCTGGTCGCCGCCTTGGCGATGGCGCTGGCATGGTGCGGATTGGCCGGCAGCGACGCCTTGGACAGGACCCGGAGCGAACGGCGCTGAGGGGCGCAACCGGGACGGCACACCACTTGGAGCGGGGCATGGGCGGAAAGAAGTCGTATTCGGTAGCGGTGGTCGGCGCCACGGGACTGGTGGGTGAAGCCATGCTTGCCTGCCTGGCGCAGCGCAAGTTCCCGATCCGTGCGCTGCACGTGCTGGCCAGCGAGCGCTCGGCGGGGACCCGGCTGCGGTTCGGCGGCCGGCAGCACGTCGTCGGCGACCTGGCGACGTTTGATTTTGCGGACGTGGACCTCGCGCTGTTCTCCGCCGGCGGGTCCGTATCGAAGGTGCACGCCCCGCGCGCAGCTGCGGCGGGGGCCATGGTCATCGATAACACCTCCTGCTTCCGCTACGACGACGACGTGCCGCTGGTGGTCCCGGAGGTCAACCCGGCGGCGCTGGATGAGGCCTTTCAGCGCAACATCATCGCCAACCCGAATTGCTCCACCATCCAGATGGTGGTGGCGCTGAAGCCCATCTATGACGCCGTGGGCATCACCCGGATCAACGTCGCGACTTACCAGTCGGTCTCCGGCGCCGGGCGGACGATGGTCGAAGAGCTGGCGCGCCAGACGGCGCAGCTCATGAATGGCCGGCCGCTCGGCAAAACCCTGTCGCCGCGCCAGATCGCCTTCAACGCCCTGCCGCAGATCGATGTTTTCGAGGACAACGGCTACACGCGCGAAGAAATGAAAATGTGCTGGGAGACTCGCAAGATCTTCGCCGATCCCGGGATCGGGGTGAATGCGACCGCGGTGCGGATTCCGGTGTTTTTCGGCCACTCCGAGGCCGTGCACCTGGAGACCGTGGAGAAAATTACCGCCGTGCAGGCGCGCAAGCTGTTGCGGGCGGCCCCTGGCGTCGAGGTACTGGACCGCCGCGTGCCAGGCGGCTATCCGACGGCCGTCACGGAGGCCAGCGGCGCCGATGCAGTCTGGGTCGGACGGATCCGGGAGGACATTTCTCACCCCCGCGGCTTGAGTATGTGGATAGTTGCGGACAATATTCGCAAGGGCGCGGCCCTGAACAGCGTGCAGGTCGCTGAGACTTTTGTAAAAAAATATCTGTAAGCTTATAGTTTAGGGCGCTGTCATGAAGTGTTTTCTCATGATGGTGGCGCTGGCCAAAGCCTAGCCTCGCGACGTATGGCGCGAGGTTGCATTCAGGGAGTGACAATGTCGCGCAAGCTGGTTTTACTCGGACTGCTATCCCTCATCCTCGCGCCAGGCGCTGCCTTGTCCCTCGGACTCGGCGAGATCCGGCTGGGTTCCTACCTCAACCAGCCGATGAATGCCGACATCGGATTGACGCTTGGCTCGCGGGCGGAGCTCGATACCTTGCGAGTGGAGCTGGCGTCCGCTGACACATTCGCGCGTTACGGCCTCGAGCGCCCGGCGTTCCTCGATGATCTGCGCTTCCAGGTACGGGCTACCGGCGCAACGTCCGCAGTCGTGAACGTGACTTCTTCGCGGCCGATCACCGAGCCTTTCGTGACCTTCCTCGTCGAGGCGCGCTGGAGCGGCGGCCGGATCCTGCGCGAATACACGGTCCTGCTCGATCCGCCGACTTTCCTTCCTGCCCCGGAAGCAGCGCCGGCGCCCCCGCCCGCGGTCGATGCGCCGCGGCCCGCCCCGGTCGAGCGTTCCGCACCCGAACCCGCGCCGGTCATGACCCCCACGCCGGTGGCGCCGCCGGCGCCCGCGGCCTACGAAGGGGGCGCGGACTTTGGCCCGGTGCAGCGCAACGACACGCTCTGGGCGATTGCCCAGCGGGTGCGCCCGGATGCCGGCCTGACTACGAACCAGGTGATGGTCGCCCTGTTTCGCGCCAACCCGGGCGCCTTCGACGGCAACATCAACCGCCTGCGCGCCGGCGCCATCCTGCGCGTGCCCAGCCGGGCCGACATGGCCGCCGCCTCATCCGCCGAAGCCACGACGGAGGTCCGCCGGCAGAACGAGGCATGGCGCGGCCCCGCGGCGCCGGTAGAGCGCCGCCTCGAGCTCGCTCCGCCGACCGAGGCGCCACGACCCGCCGCGCCGGCCGCGGACCCCGTGAGGGACCCTGCCGCCGCATCGCCGCAGTTACTGGAGGCCGTGGAACAGCTGCGCGGTGAACTCGCAGATACCCGCCGCCTGATGGAGGTCAAGGACGCCGAGATCGCTGCCCTGCAGGCGCGCCTGGCCGAGCTCGAGTCCGAGGGTGTACCCGTGCCGCCGCCGGTCGGAGTCGAGCCGGCGCCCGCCGAGGCCACGCCGCCCGCACCCGAACCTGCTCCCACGCCTGCCCCCGAAGTCGTGACCCCCGCGCCGGCCCCGGCCCCCGTCGCGCCGCCGCCGTCGCTGCTCGACCGAGTGCTGGCGTTGTTCGGCAGCATGTGGCTGTGGCTCGTTCTGGCTGGCGTGCTGATCCTGGCCGCCGTGGCGGTGTTCCTGCGCAAGCGCAAGGATGAAGGACGGTCGATCGAGGACGAGCTTGCTGAGACCGGCAGCTGGGCTGCGCTGGGCGACACCGGCAAGTCCAAGGCGGCCGCTGCGGGTGCTGCCGCCGCCATCGTGCCGCGGACGCGGCCCGAGAGCCCCGATGCCATATTGGTAGAAGAGACTTCGCCGCCGGCCGCCCGCGCCACGCCCGAGGCCGCGCCGCGCCCGGTGCCTGCCCCTGCACCTGCGCCAGCCCCTGCAGCTGCGCCTGCCCCTGCCCCCGCGCCGGAGTCTGGCGGCGAAGAGGCCTACCGTTATCCCTTCGAGGACACCATCGCCGGCGAGACCAGCATCAACCTGGACCAGGCCGATCCCCTGGCCGAGGCCGATTTTCACATGGCCTACGGCCTGTATGACCAGGCCGCGGAAATCATCAAGAAAGCCGTGGAGCGCGAGCCCGACCGCTACGACCTGCGCAGGAAGCTGATCGACATCTGCTTCGTGTGGGGTAATGCCGACGAGTTCCTCAACCAGGCGAAATCGCTCCGCGAACTGGGCGGGGACGGCCAGGCAATCGATTGGGCAAAGGTCAGCATCATGGGCCGCCAGATCTGCCCCGGCGAGCCGATGTTTGCCGCCGGAGCGGCGGCTGCGGTCGACGTCGATCTCGCCGCGACCCACGGCGACGTTTCCGGTGCCGCGGACAGCCTCAGCACGTCCGGCCAGTGGCTGGATTTCGACGTCGGCGAGTCTGACGAGCCGGCGCTCGAAACGCTGGGCGACACCAGTGAGCAACCGGCCCTGGGCGGCCGGCGGTCCATCGACCAGACGGCCGAACTGGACCTCGAGGAACTCGGCATCGAGTTTGACCTGGGTGAATCGGGCGAGCATGCGTTGAACGACCTTGGCGCGCTGGCCGACGAGGAGGAATTCACGGGCACCACCCGCCTTACGGACCCGCCGCGCTTCGGGCTTTCGGATGATTCGGCGGCGGCGGGCAAGGGCGATGACGACCTCGATGAGCAGGATGAGGCCGGCAACACGCTCCTCATGGACGTGTTAACCGCGCCGGGCGACGACCCGACCCGCGAGGGTGAGCGCCTCGACCTGTCCAGCGACGACCCCACGTTGTCGGGGATCGCCCGGATCGACGAGGCAAGCCTGGGCGACGACACGCGCATGGGTGAGTCCCGGATTCCCGAGAATGACGAGCCGACCCTGACCGGGCTCGCCGCCTTGTCTTCCGATGGCGACGAGGCGGACCGTACGCGTGAAGCCCCCTATAGCCCGCCGGACAGCTCGCAGACGATGGAATCCGGCGCGCTCGGCGACGAGCTTGATCTCGACCTCGACGACCTGACCCAGGCGATGGAATTCGACCTGGCCGCCCAGGACGAGCGGGCGTCGGACGATGACGATGCCACCATGATGGCGCCGGCGCTGGAACCCGGGGAGCGCCGTTCCTTCGGGGCTTCGTCCTTCGAAGAGGGTGACACGCGCGAGATGGCGCCACCGGAGATCAATGAGATCGGCACCAAGCTCGACCTCGCGCGCGCCTACATCGACATGGGCGATGCCGAGGGGGCGCGCAGCATCCTCGGTGAGGTGGTCGAAGAGGGTGACGAGGCGCAGCAGGAAGAGGCCCGCCAGCTCCTCGAAAGCCTCGACTGACCCATGCCTCCGGCGGCGGGCGGCACGGCGCCGGATGAGGGCCTGAACGGCTTTCATCCTGCGTTTCGTATCTTGCTGTTGCTCGTGATGGCCGGCATGTTGTTCCGCTATTCCCTGCCCGCCATGGCGCTGGTGCTGGCCGTGCTGCTGGCGGGCGCAGCCATGGCGGGTGGCGATACCCTGCGCGGCATCCTCAGGTCGGTGCGGCGCATCCGCTGGCTGCTCCTGTCCATCGTGGTCATCTACCTGTGGGTTGCGCCTGAGCCCTCGACCGACGGCCGGCCCTGGTTTCTTCCCGCATGGCCTGACCTGGAGATCGCCCTGCGGCGCAGCGGCGTCCTGGTGGTGCTGGTCGCGGCGGTCGAGCTGTTGCGACGCCGCACCGCCGTGGCGCAAATGGCGGCGGGGCTGGTGATGCTGTTGAGTCCGCTCGCGCGGGTCGGCGTGGATACCGGCGTGTTCGCGCGCCGGCTCGCATTGACGCTGGAGGCGGTGCCGCTCACGGCGGAGCGCGTCGCCCATGCCGCCGGGGAGCATCGCATCAGGCGCGGCCTGGCCGGTTGGGGCGATGCGGCGGCGGGGCTCATCCGCGATATCGAGACCGGCGCCGCCGGCGCGCCGAGCGCGGCCGAATTGCCCGCGCTGCCGCGACCGGGCCGGCGCGACTGGCTGCTGCTCGGCGCGGGCATCGCGGCCTGCGTGCTGGTCGGGCGGCTGTGAACGCCCCGTCGCCGGAACGGCGTCGCATCGCCATCGGCGTGGAATACGACGGCACCGGCCTGTTCGGCTGGCAGTCCCAAAAGGATGGCCCGAGCGTGCAGGGCGCGCTCGAGGCCGCCCTGTCCAGGGTCGCCGACGAGGCGGTCCAGGTGGTCGGCGCCGGCCGCACGGATGCCGGCGTGCACGCGTCCGGCCAGGTGGCGCACTTCGACACGCTAGCACTGCGCTCGCCGCGGGCCTGGGTGCTGGGGGCGAACAGCGCCCTGCCGGCCGGGGTATGCATCAGGTGGGCTCGCGAAGCCCCGCCGGGCTTCCATGCCCGGTTCTCGGCGCTGGCGCGCAGCTACAGCTACCTGGTGATCAACCGCGAGGCGCGCTCCGCGCTGTGGCGCGACCGCGCGTGGTGGGTACACCGGCCGCTGGACGAAGCCTTGATGCATGCTGCGGGCCAGGCGCTGGTGGGGGTGCATGATTTCTCGGCGTTCCGGGCCGCCGAGTGCCAGTCGAAGACGGCGCGGCGGCGGATCGAGCGCCTCAGCGTCACGCGACGCGGCGAGTTCCTCCGTCTCGACGTGACGGCCGATGCATTCCTCCACCACATGGTGCGGAATATCGCCGGCACGCTCGCGGCGGTCGGTCGAGGGGCCAGGCCGGAGGCCTGGGTGGGGGACGTGCTGGCCGGCGGCGAACGCTGCCGGGCCGGCGCCACGGCGCCCGCGGCAGGCCTGTACCTGGTGCGGGTGGACTATGGCGAGCTCCTGCCGACGCCGCCCGTTGACCGGCCCGGGCCGCCGGGCTGAGCCGATTCGTTTATCATCGGGCCCTGATTCGAGACGGGCGCCGCGGGGTGGGCTGACCCGTCCACGGGGACACGAGGGGAAGGCATGAACTGGTTCGACAAGCTGATGCCGTCGCGGATCAATACCCAGGGAGGAACCCAGGGACGCGGCCGCTCGGTCCCGGAAGGCTTATGGACGAAGTGCCCGGCCTGCGATGCGGTGCTCTATCGCGCCGAAGTCGAGCGCAGCCTGTTCGTTTGCCCGAAGTGCAGCCACCACATGCGCATCGGCGCCCGTGCCCGCCTCAAGATGCTCCTCGACACGGGTTCCGGGCGGGAGCTCGGCGCGGGCTTGCAGCCCGAGGATCCGCTGAAGTTCCGCGACAGCAAGCGCTACCGCGACCGGTTGGCACAGGCGCAGAAGGCCACTGGCGAGTCTGATGCGATGGTGGCGATGACGGGTTCGCTGCTCGGCCTCCGGTTGGCTGCCTGCGCCTTCGAGTTCCAGTTCATGGGGGGCTCGATGGGCTCGGTGGTCGGCGAGCGGTTCCGGCGCGCGGCGGACGCGGCTTGCGACGAGCGCATGCCGCTGGTGTGCTTCTCGGCGAGCGGCGGGGCGCGCATGCAGGAGGGCCTGTACTCGCTGCTGCAGATGAGCAAGACCGCCGCCGCGCTGCGTCGCCTCGGCGACACCGGCATGCCCTTCGTTTCCGTGATGACGGACCCGACCACCGGCGGCGTATCCGCGAGCCTCGCCATGCTGGGCGACATCAACATCGCGGAGCCCAAGGCGCTGATCGGCTTCGCCGGCCCGCGCGTGATCCAGCAGACGGTGGGCGAGACCCTGCCCGAGGGCTTCCAGCGCAGCGAGTTCCTGCTCAAGCACGGCGCCCTCGACATGATCGTGGACCGCCGCGAGATGCGCGAGACCATCGCGCGGCTGCTGTCCATGCTGACCGGACGGCCGCTGCAGCAAGCGGGCTGAGCGCGCCTTGGCCGCGCGCGACCTGGCCGCCTGGCTGGACTGGCAGGAGAAGCTCCACCCGACGGAGATCGAACTTGGCCTCGAGCGGGTCCGTGCGGTGCTGCGCGCCATGGCGCTGGACCGCCCGCCGTTCCGGGTTGCGACCGTGGGCGGCACCAACGGCAAGGGCAGCTGCGTCGCCGTGCTCGAGGCGCTGGCGCTGGCCGACGGCATGGCGACCGGTGCCTATACCTCGCCGCACCTGCTGCGCTACAACGAGCGCGTGCGGGTCGGCGGCGAGGACGTCAGCGACGCCGAGCTGGTGGCGGCGTTCGAAGCCGTGGAGGCCGCGCGCGGCCGGACCAGCCTGAGCTACTTCGAGTTCGGTACCGTCGCCGCGCTGGAAATCTTCCGGCGCCGCGAGGTGTCGCTGGCAGTGCTCGAGGTCGGCCTCGGCGGGCGACTCGATGCGGTCAACGCGGTCGATCCGCAGGTTGCCGTCGTCACCTCGATAGGGCTCGACCACGTCGAGTGGCTGGGTCCGGATCGCGAAAGCATCGGCCGGGAGAAGGGCGGCATTTTCCGGGCCGGCCGGCCGGCGATCATCGGCGACCGCGACCCGCCCGCCGCGCTGTTGCGGGCCGCCGGCGCGGACGCGCTGCGTCTCGGTGTGGACTTTGACTGGCGCGACGAGGACGGGGGCTGGCGCTGGCGCAGCGCCACGCTAGAGCTTCCCGGCATCCCTCGCGGGCTCTTGCAGGCACCGGCGTTGCGCGACAATGCAGCCTGCGCCATCGCGGCATTCAATGAGCTCCGGCCCTTGGCGAATGCGGCCTGGCTGCCGGCCGCGGCCGTCGGGCGCATGCGCCTGGCGGGTCGCTTGCAGCGCATCCCGGGCGACGTCGAGTGGTGGCTCGATGTTGCGCACAATCCCGACGGGGCGGCGGTCTTGGCCGGCGCCTTGCGCGCCGCCCCGACGCGCGGCCGGACGATCGCGGTGATCGGCATGCTGGCGGACAAGGATGCCGCGGCTTTCGCCGCAGCGCTGGACGGGTGCGTCGATCACTGGATCGTCGTGTCCCTGCCGCCGCCGCGCGGGCTGGACGCCGCGGCCCTCGCGCGGCGTCTCGCACCGTGTGTCCGTGCCCCGATCGAGGAGGCTGGCTCGGTGACGCTGGGCTGCACCCGGGCAAGGGCTCTTGCCCGGCCCGGCGACCGGGTCGTGGCGTGCGGTTCTTTTCACGCCGTGGGTCCGGCGCTAGAGTGGCTTGGGGTATACTGCGGACCCCGGACAGACTAGCGCCGGCTGGCGTTTCAACCCTCGCACTATGGAGCGGAACCTGAAGGAGCGCATCGTCGGCGCCACCGTGATAGTGGCGCTCGGCATTATCATCATTCCCTGGCTGCTGGATGGCCCGGCGCAGTCCTCGCGTCCGGTCGAGCGAGCCCTCGAGCTGCCTCCGGTTGAGCAGCCCGGACGCACTTACACGATTCCGCTCGACCCCGGTGCGGGTCCGCCCGTGCCGGTGGAAACCGGCAATGGCGGTCCGCTGATCCAGCCCCGCCCCGGGGCCGGCGCGGTCCAGCGGCCGCCCCGCGATGACGCCGCGGCGGTTACCCGGCCCGATCCGCAGGCTACCCGTCCTGCGGCGCAGCCCACCCAGCCGCCGCCGCGGCCCGCGCCGCAGCCGGCGCCGGCGACGAGCGAGCCGCCAGCCGCCGCCCCGGCGCCGCAGACCGCTCCCCAGGCCGCGCCGCCGCAAGCCGCCGCCGAGGGGACCTGGACCGTGCAGGTGGGCAGCTTTTCGCAGGCCGAAAACGCACAGGCCTTGCAGCGTCGGTTGGCCTCGGAGGGGTTTGAGGCCTTCGTATCCCGCGTCGTCACCGATGCCGGCACCATGCACCGCGTGCGCGTCGGCCCGGTGCCGGATCGCGACGCCGCCGAAGGTCAGCTGACGCGGTTGCGCGCCGCCGGCCATGCGGGTGCCCGCGTCGTGCGCGCGGAAGACTGAGCGGGTAAAGGAGCCAAGCCATGGTGGTCGTCGATTACATTCTGCTGGGCGCATTCGCCGTGTCGGTCGTGATCGGCTTTTTCCGCGGCTTTTTCCGCGAGGCCATGTCGCTGGTCAACTGGGCGCTGGCCCTGTGGCTGGCGTGGCGCTTCTCAGGGCTGCTGGATCCCCTGCTCGTTTCGGTCAGTTCCCCCGTGTTCAAGCTCTGGCTCGGCCGCATCATCGTGTTCGTCGGCGCCCTGCTGGTCGGGGCGCTGCTGTCGAAGCTGGTCAGCATGCTCGTGCAGAAGACCGGCCTCACCGGCGCAGACCGCTCGCTGGGCATGTTGTTCGGCGCTGGTCGCGGCGTGCTGGTGGTCGGCATCCTCGTAATCGGTTTCCAGATGCTCGAGCTGGACCGGGAACCGTGGTGGGCAGAGTCAGTGATCGTGCCGCGGACGGCCGACCTGACCAAGTCCATCCGGGAATTCATGGACGGCGGGCTGGAAAAGCTCGGCGACGCAATCGCGGAGTAAGCGGACCATGTGCGGAATCGTCGGGATCGTTGGCACGGGCGCGGTGAACCAGGCGCTCTACGATGCACTTACTGTGCTGCAGCATCGCGGCCAGGACGCGGCGGGGATCGTGACCGCGGACGACCGCATCCACATCCGCAAGAACAACGGCCTGGTGCGCGACGTATTCCAGCGACGCCACATGCTGAAGCTCACCGGCAACATGGGCATTGGCCACTGCCGTTACCCGACCGCCGGCACCTCCAGTCGCGACGAGGCGCAGCCCTTCTACACCAACTCCCCGTACGGCATCTGCCTGGCGCACAACGGTAACCTGACCAATGCCGATGAGCTCACCGACCTGGTGATCCAGGAGGACCATCGCTACCTCAACACCGGCTCGGATTCCGAGGTGTTGTTGAACGTATTCGCGCACGAACTCGAGCAGGTGGACGGCGGATTCCCGGGCCCGGACGAGGTATTCCGCGCGGCCGAAGGGATCTACCGGCGCTGTCGCGGCGGCTACGCCATCGTCGCGCTCATCATGAATACCGGCATCGTCGGCCTGCGCGACCCTTGCGGCATTCGCCCCCTGGTGGTCGGCTACCGGGAGTTCAAAGGGCGGCGCGAGCATATGCTCGCCTCCGAGAGCGTGGCGCTCGACATCGCCGGCTTCGAGCTGCTGCGCGACGTGCTGCCGGGCGAGGCGGTGTTCATCGACCTCCAGGGCGGCTTGCACACCCGCCAGTGCGTGCCCGCCGAGCGCCGCAGCCCGTGCATCTTCGAATATGTCTACTTTGCGCGCCCCGATTCGATCATCGACAACATCTCGGTCTACAAGGCGCGGCTGCGCATGGGCGAGGCGCTCGCCGACAGGATCCTCAAGCAGCGTCCCGACCACGATATCGACGTGGTCATCCCGGTGCCCGACACCAGCCGTACCTGCGCGCTGCCGCTGGCGCATCGCCTCGGCGTGAAGTACCGCGAGGGCTTCATCAAGAACCGCTACATCGGGCGCACCTTCATCATGCCGGGCCAGACGCTGCGCGAGAAATCCGTGCGGCGCAAGCTCAACGCCATCGACCTCGAGTTCCGCAAGAAAAACGTGTTGATCGTGGACGACTCGATCGTCCGGGGAACGACCTCGAAGCAGATCATCGACATGGCGCGGGAGGCCGGTGCGCGCAAGGTGTACTTCGCCTCCGCGGCGCCGCCGGTGCGTTACCCGAACGTCTACGGCATCGACATGCCGGCGGCATCCGAGCTGATTGCGCACGGGCGCAGCGAAAAACAGGTCCAGGAACTGATCGGCGCCGACTGGCTGATCTACCAGACGCTGCCCGACCTGGTGCACGCCGTGCAGCACGACAATGCCGATATCCACGAGTTCGACACCTCCTGCTTCTCCGGTGAATACGTGACTGGCGACATCACCGCCGAGTACCTGCGCAAGATCGAGCAGGCGCGCGCCGACTCGGTCAAGGTCGTGCGCAATCGTCGCTACGCCGGTGCACCCAGCGCTGTCGAAGTCCTCTAGCCGGACCCTGCTGCACGACTGCCTGCGTGCCGCGCTGCGCGCCGTGGACGGCCGGGCGGTGGTGGCGGCCACCTTGCGTTCCTTGCCGGTCCCGCCCGCGTGCCCCGTGCTGGCGCTGGGCAAGGCCGCGCCGGCCATGCTGGCGGGCGCAGTCGATGTGCTCGGCGAACGCATCGGCCCCTCGCTGTGCATCACCCGCGAGGACGCCGCGCGGCCAGGCGAGCCTGGCTTCACCGGCGCCCGCGTGCTGCATGGCGATCACCCGGTGCCGGGCGAGCGGAGCCTCGCCGCGGGCCGGCAACTGCTGGCGTTCCTCGATGCGTTGCCGTTAGGCGCGCCGTTGCTGTGCCTGTTGTCCGGCGGCAGTTCGGCGCTGGCCGAGGCGCTGCCGGCCGGCGTCAGCGCGGCGGACCTCGGGCGCGTGAATCGCTGGCTGCTCGGCAGCGGTTTGCCGATCGAGGCAGTCAACCGGGTGCGGGCCCGCCTGTCCTGCCTCAAGGCAGGGCGTCTCGCACAACGGCTTGCCGGGCGACGCGTCATGGTGCTCGCGATCTCGGATGTGCCGGGCGATGACCCCGCAACGATCGGCTCCGGCCCATGGACCCCGTCACCGGCCGAGCCGCTGCCGCCCGGCCTGCCCGACTGGTTCGACCCATTGCTGGACCTGGCCCCACCCGCGCCGTCGCCCTCAGCCGCCGGCCTCGCTGCCGTTGATTTTCGCGTCATCGCGAACGGGGTGCTGGCGCTGCGCGCCGCCGCGACCGCAGCGCACGCGGCGGGCGTCCCGTGCACCCTGCACGTGGCGGGGCTGGACGGGTCGGTGGAGGCCGCGGCAGCCGAGCTCGTGGCGGCGTTCGCGGCCGGTCCGCCCGGATTGCACGCCTGGAGCGGGGAAACCACCATGACGTTGCCCGCGGCGCCGGGCGTCGGCGGCCGCAACAGCCACCTGGCGTTGGCGCTGTCCGTCGCGCTCGCGGGGGCGTCGGCGCGGGAGGGTATCGTCGCGTTATGTGCCGCGACCGACGGCAGTGACGGTTCGGGCGCCGGGGCCGGCGGCTGGGCGGAGGCCGCCGTGATTGCGCGCGGCGCGGCGCTCGGCCTGGATGCGGGGGATGCGCTGCGCCGTGCCGACTCCGGCGCTTTCCTGGCTGCAACCGGGGACGCCCTGTGCACCGGGCCGACCGGAACCAACGTCATGGATCTCGTGCTGGCCTGGCGTCCGTGAGGAGGCCCCGCCGCAGCGCTGGCTCCGGGGCTGCCCGGCTCTTATGCTAGCGCCTGCCATTGTCCCGGAGCCGTCGTGTCGCTGCGTATCCTGATCATCGACGACCATCGAGACTACCGGACCTGGCTGAGCCACCACCTGGCGGCTGCGCAGCCTGATGCCGTCATCGTCGAACATGACCCCGTCAGCGACGGCGCGCTGCCGGCGCTGCTTGACGCCGCGCGCTGGGACCTCGTGTTTCTGGACCACCGGCTCGGGGAGCGGGACGGGCTGGAGCTGCTGCGCGAACTCAAGTCCCGGCCTGCCTGCCCGCCGGTGGTGTTCCTCACGCCGCAGGGCGACCGGCAGGCCATCGTGCGCGCGCTGCAGGAGGGGGCCGACGACTTCCTGCCCAAGGGGCGCAGCACCCACGAGCACATCAGTCGCGTGGTGCGGGAAGCGGTGCGGCGCGGCCGGCACGCCAACGCTGCGCCGGCTGCTTCAGAGATGGTTGCGGCGCCGTCGTTTCGCCTGAAGGGCCACCGTTTCCTGAAGCTCCTCGGCAGCGGTTCGACGGCGTCCGTGTACCTGATGGAACGCGAGCGCAACGAGCAGCTGGTGGTCGTGAAAGTGTTCCGTCACGTGCCGGACCGCGTCGATCACGTTATGCCACTGCAGCGTTTCCTCACGGAGTACGAAGTCGTCTCCGGCATCCGCCATCCCAACGTGGCGCGGATCTTCGACCTCGGAATCGCCGATGACATGGCGTTTATCGCCATGGAGTACTTTGCCGGGGGGCATCTCGGCGAACGGCTCGGCGAGGGGCTGCCGCCGCGGCGGGCGCTGGACTACCTCGAGCAGATCGCCCGGGCGCTCGAAGCAATCCACGGCGTGGGCATCCTGCACCGCGACCTCAAGCCCGCCAACATCATGCTCCGCGACGACGGCAGCCTTGCCCTGATCGATTTCGGCGTGGCAAAGCTGCGCGATTCGGTCGTCGAGCTGACCGGACTGGGCGAGGTTTTCGGCACGCCCTACTACATGAGCCCGGAACAGGGGGAGGGCGCGCCGTTGGATGAGCGCGCCGACCTCTACAGCCTCGGCATCGTGTTCCACGAGCTGCTCACGGGGCGCAAACCCTACGTGGCTGGCTCCCCGATGGCCATCATCTGGAAGCATCGCCACGCGCCCCTGCCGCGGCTGCCGGCGGCTTGCGCGGCTTGCCAGCCGGTCCTCGACCGCCTGGTGGCCAAGCGCCCCGCGGACCGCTTTCCGTCCGCCCGCGCGCTGCTGGAAACGCTCTCCCGTTGAGCCGCGACCGGCCGTGGGCGGCTTTGCCGCAATGCACTATGATTAGGCGAACACGCCGAGGCGGGATCCACGCACATGGAAGGCATCGAACGTCGAACCGCCGGTAACAAGGCGATCCGCTTGCCGGCGAACCACGCGCTGCGCGCCGAGGTCTACCAGGAACCGCACGCCCGGCCGTTCCCGATCGTGCGCGCGCCGCTGCACGCCGTGCACCTGGTGTTGTTGGCCGAACCCGGCGCCGGCGCCGCACACCACGCCATGCTGGTGCGGCTCGCCACGGCCTTCGGCCTCGCGCCGCCGCCCGAGGGCGCGGGCTCGTGGTACGCGGAGGTGCCCGGCTTTTCGCTGCGCTGGGAGCGGCACACGGAATTCTGTACCTACACCTTCCTGCGCCCGGCCGATGACCGCCCGCCGTTCGCCTGTGCACCGCTCGAGGTGCTGCCGGACGGCTGGCTGCAGGCGCTCCCGGGCGAACTCCTGGTCGCCGTGCAGGTGGCGGTGCTGGCGGGCCCGGCGCCGGATCCTTTCAGCGAGCGCCTGCAGGCGCTGTTCGAAGACCAGATGCCGATCGGCAGCCGCATCGTGGACGATCGCGCCGCGGTCTGGACCACGCTGAAGCTGCACGCCGACGGTTTCAGCCGCTACCTTGTCTACAACACCGGTCTGAACGATTTCCAGACCGGCCGTACCCTGCAGCGCCTGCTCGAGATCGAGACCTACCGGACCATGGCCTTGCTCGGGTACCCGGAGGCCAAACGCATCTGGCCGCGGGTGCGCCGGATGGACATGGAGCTCGCCGGGCTGATCGACCGACTGGCCCACGCCGAAGGACCGGCGGCTGAGCAGCAGCTCCTCAAGGAGCTGTCGGTGATCTCGCAGGCCATCGAGCACATGCGCTCGGATACCAATTACCGATTTTCCGCGACGCGCGCCTACATGGCGCTGATGAACCGGCGGTTGGGAGACCTGCGCGAGCAGAAGTACCCGGGGCGCTCCTCGATCACCAAGTTTCTCGAGCGCCGCATGACGCCGGCGCTGGACACCTGCGATTCCGTGGACGCGCACCTGCAGGACCTGTCGCTGCGCGTGGCGCGCGCCACGGAGGCCTTGCGCGCCAGGATCGAGACCACCATCGAGGACCAGAACCGCGGCATGCTGGATTCGCTGAACCGACGCAGCCTGCAGCAGTTGCGGTTGCAAAAGACCGTCGAGGGCCTGTCGGTCGCGGCGATCAGCTACTACCTGGTCGGGCTGCTGAACTACGGCCTGAAGGGCATCGCGGATGCCGGGGTCGACCTGCCTGTCGCCTCGGTCACGGCCCTGCTGATCGTGCCCGTTGCGATCGGCGTGTGGTGGCTGGTGCGCTGGCGTCGGCGGCGCATCGACGAGCGCGTCGCCTGATGGGGGCGCGTCCGGACCGCCTTGAGGCCACGCCCGGGAACGGCCCCGTCGGCGCGGTGCCCGCGGAGCTCCGGGACTTTCTCGGCGCGCCCACGCCTGCCGCCTGGGTCGCGGCGGCGGCGGATCCCGCGAGCCTCCCCATGCTGCTGGTGGATCATGCGAATTGCGAGAAGAAAGCGGCATCCACGGCGCTGGCGCTGTTGTTTCGCTACGAGGCGCACGACGAACTGACCGACCGGCTGTCGCGCCTGGCGCGCGAGGAGCTGCGGCACTTCGAGCAGGTGCGCCAGCTGATGCGCCGCCGCGGGATCGCCTGGGGGCGGGTGACGGCGTCGCGTTACGCGGCCGGCCTGGCCGAGGCCGTGCGCAAGGACGAGCCGGGCCGCCTGGTGGATCGGCTGATCGTCGGCGCGTTCATCGAGGCGCGCTCCTGCGAGCGTTTCGCGTTACTGGCGCCGCACCTGGACGCGGAGCTCGGCCGCTTCTACGCCGGCCTGCTGGCTTCGGAGGCGCGGCACTTCCGCCATTACCTCGGCCTGGCGCGCGGCTTCGCCGACGACGGGCTCGAGGGGCGCGTCGCGGCCATTCGCGAGGTGGAGAACGGGCTCGCCACCGCCCCCGACCGGGAGCTGCGCTTCCACAGCGGGTCGCCGGCCTAGCGCGCTAGCGCGGCAGCGACTCCAGCGCGAAGCCGTCCGCGGTCCAGCGCAGCGCGCTGCCCTGCGTGTACCAGTCCCCCAGCACAATGCGTACCGCCTCGTGGCCGTCGACCTCGAAGCGATGCACGGCGGGCCGGTGGGTGTGGCCGTGCAGCAGGGTGTAGACGCCGTGCTCACGCATCGCGGCGACCACGGCGTCCTGGTTCACGTCCATGATCTCCATCGACTTGCCGGCCATGCTCGCCGCGCTGGTCTCGCGCAGGTGCTTGGCGAGCGCGAGGCGTTCTGCGAGCGGCCGCGCCAGCATGGCCTGCTGCCACGCCGGATTGCGCACCATGCTGCGGAATGCCTGGTACTCGCGGTCGTCGGTGCACAGCGTGTCGCCGTGCATCAGCAGCACCCGCGTGCCGTGCAGCTCGATGACGGTCGGGTCGGGCAGCAGCGTGCAGCCGGTCTCCGCCGCAAAACCCTCGCCGACCAGGAAGTCGCGGTTGCCGTGCATGAAGTAGCAAGGCAGACCCGCGCTGGTGAGCCGCTGCAGCGCCGCGATGACACGCCGTTTCTCCGGCTCGGGATCGTCGTCCCCGACCCAGGCCTCGAACAGATCGCCGAGGATGTACAAGGCCTCGGCGTCGCGCGTCTCCTGGTCGAGAAAGGCGAGCGCCTGCCCGGTGATATCCGGGCGGGCGGGGTCGAGGTGCAGGTCGGAAATAAACAGCGTCGCCATGCCGGGTGCCTGCTTATTCCGCCTCGATCACGCGCGCCTGCATGATGACGATCGGCGCCTGCGGCACGTCCGTGGGGAACGGCCCGCCACGGCCCGTGGGCACCGCGCCGATCTTGTCGAGGACGTCGAGCCCTTCGACGACCCGGCCGAACACCGTGTAGCCCCAGCGTCCGGGCGCGCCGTCGAGCCGCGGGTTGTCTACCAGGTTGATGAAGAACTGGGCCGAAGCGGAATGCGGGTCGCTGGTGCGGGCCATGGCGATGGTGGCGCGCTCGTTGGACAGGCCGTTGCGCGACTCGTTCTCGACGGGCGGGCGCGTCGGGCGCTCGCCGTACATGGCGTCGTAGCCGCCGCCCTGCGCCATGAAGCCGGCAATGATGCGATGAAAGATCAGGCCGTCGTAGTGGCCGTCGCGCACGTAGCGCAGGAAATTCTCGGTAGTGACCGGCGCCTTCACCGGGTCGAGCTCGAGCACGAGCGAGCCGTGGCTGGTCACCAGTTCGACCTTGGGGGCGGCGCTGGCGGGGGCCTCGGCGCCGGCCGGCGCGGCCACGAACGAAAGCGCGAGTGCGGACAGGAATGGGCGCATCTGGGACTCCTTGATTGCGAAGGCCCGAACCTTAGTCGAGCCGGTCCTGTCGCGCAATGTGAGGCGGGTCCGCGGCGCACCGCCGCCCAGCGAATCCGGTAACATTGGCCGCTTATGCCCATCGTCACGCGTTTCGCCCCGAGCCCGACGGGCCGCCTGCATGCCGGCAACCTGCGCACGGCGCTCTTCAACTGGTGCCTCGCGCGCGGCGCCGGGGGGCGCTTCCTGTTGCGTTCCGAGGACACCGACGCGGCCCGCGAGGGGCAGGGCGATCTCGAGCGCCAGCTGGAGGATCTCGCCTGGTTCGGGCTCGACTGGGACGGCGGGCCGGATCGCCCCGCGCGCGAGGGCCCGTTCCGGCAGTCCGAGCGCGGCGGCATCTACCGCGAATACCTCGGCCGCCTCGCCGAGACCGGCCATGCCTACACATGCTACCGGACCGAGCAGGAGCTGAAGCAGCGCCGCGCCGAGTTGCGCCGCCGCAAGCTGCCGCCGCGCTACGATCGCGAGTGGGCGCAGCTGCCGCACGACGAGATCGTGCGCCGGCGCAACGCCGGGCAGATGCCAGTGATCCGTTTTGCCGCGCCGGCGGCCGGCGAGATCGCCTGGGACGACCTGGTGAAGGGCGCGCGCGCGCTGCCTGCGGCCGAGGTGGCCGATTTCATCTTGACCCGCAGCGATGGCTCGCCCGGCTTCCTGTTCGCCAACACCATTGACGATGCGCTGATGGGCGTGACCCACGTCCTGCGCGGCGAGGACCACCTCGTGAACACCGCCCGCCAGCTGGTCATTCTCGCCGCGCTCGGCGTGTCGCCCCCGCGCTACGGCCACATGCCCCTGCTGGCCGGCCCGGACGGCGCCAAGCTCTCCAAGCGCTCCGGCGCGGTGAGCGTCGGCGGCTTTCGCGACGCCGGCGTGTTGCCGCTGGCGCTGGCCAACACGCTCGCCCGGCTAGGCCATCCCTGGGACGATCCGGGCCTGCTCACCATGGACGCGCTGGCGCGCGGCTTCGACCCCGCACGGTTGTCGAGCGCCGCACAGCGATTCGACGCCGCGCACATCGCCCACTGGCAGCGCGCCGCGCTGGATGTCCTGCCGGATGAGGCGTTGGCGCGGTGGGCCGGAGACGAAGCGCTGGCGCCGGTGCCGCCGGCATCCCGCGCGGCGTTCCTGGCGGCGGTGCGGCACAACGTCACCGGTCCGGCCGAGGTCGCGGAGTGGGGCCGGATCCTGTTCGGTCCCGCCGCGCTCGAGCCGCGCCCCGAGACCGGGGCCGGTCCCGAGTTGTTTGGCGCGGCGCTGGCCGCCTGGGACGCGGGGGCCGCCGACCACAAGTCGCTCGCCGAGGCGGTCAAGGCCGCCGTCGGCGTGTCCGGCAAGGCTTTTTTCAAGCCGCTGCGGATGGCGCTGACGGGCCGGGTCGAGGGTCCGGACCTCGGCGCGTTGTTCGGCGCCATGTCCCGCGATATCGTGCGCGCCCGCCTCGCGCGGCACGCCGCCAGCTGACAAGGTATCCCATGCTCGTCATACACAACTCGCTGACCGGCGCCAAGGAGCAATTCGTACCCATCGAGCCCGGCAAGGTCCGGATGTATGCCTGTGGCATGACGGTGTACGACTATTGCCACATCGGCCATGCGCGCGCCCACGTCGTATTCGACGTGGTGGCGCGTTACCTGCGCTGGTCCGGGTACCACGTCACCTTCGTGCGCAACATCACCGACATCGACGACAAGATCATCAAGCGCGCCGCCGAGAACGGCGAGACGTTGCAGGCGCTTACGCAGCGCTACATCGACGCCATGAACGAGGACTTCGCGGCGCTGGGCATCGGCCGTGCCGACCACGAGCCGCGCGCCACCGAGTACACGGACAACGCCAGGATCCAGGACATGATCCAGGCGCTCATCGATCGCGGCCACGCCTATGCCGCCGGCAACGGCGACGTCTACTACCGCGTCGCCAGCTTCCCCGAGTACGGCAAGCTGTCGGGCAAGCGGCTCGCCGACCTGCGCGCCGGCGCCCGGGTCGAGGTGGACGAAGCCAAGTCCGACCCGCTGGACTTCGTGCTCTGGAAGGCCGCCAAGCCGGGCGAGCCTGCCTGGGAGTCCCCGTGGGGCAAGGGCCGGCCGGGCTGGCACATCGAGTGCTCGGTCATGTCCACCGAGTTGCTGGGCGAGCACTTCGACATTCACGGCGGCGGGCTGGACCTGAAATTCCCGCACCACGAGAACGAGATCGCGCAGAGTTGCGGGGCGACGGGCGGCAAGTTCGTCAATTACTGGATGCACAACGGTTTCGTGCGCGTGGATGAGGAGAAGATGTCGAAGTCGCTCGGCAACTTCTTCACCATCCGCGAGGTTCTCGAGCGTTATCCGGCCGAGGCCATTCGCTATTTCGTGCTGTCGAGCCACTACCGCAGCCCGCTCAACTACACCGAGCAGAACCTCGACCAGGCGGAGGCCACGCTGCGGCGGCTCTACACGGCGCTGCGCGGCGTCACACCGGCCTCGGTGGCCGACCCCGACTGGGTCGAGCGATTCCGCGCCGTGATGGATGATGATTTCAACACGGCCGAGGCGCTGGCGCTGTTCCAGCAATTGGCGGGTGCGTTGAACACTGCGAAGGCCGGCGACGACGCCGCGGGCGCGGCGTCGCTCGCCGCCACGCTGAGGTCGATCGCCGGGGTGCTGGGCATCGCACAGGCGGACCCGGACGCCTGGATGAAGAGCGGCGGCAAGGCGTTTACGGCGGACGGCCTGCCGCTCGAGCTGCCGGCGCGATCGGACGCGAGGGCTTCGCTCGAGGGAGTATCAGTCGCGGCCGAGGCCGGCGGTCTGGTCCCAATGCCGCTATGCGAGCACGAGATCGAGGCGCTGATCGAGGGCCGCGCCCAGGCGCGCAAGCGCAAGGATTTCACCGAAGCCGACCGCATCCGCCACGAGCTCGCGGCCGCCGGCGTCGTGCTTGAGGATGGGCCCGGCGGCACGACCTGGCGAAGGGCCTAGAACAGGCCTTCCACGCCGGCGACCACGCGTTGCCTGGAATACTCGAACTCGTCGACCGAACCGTCGTTATCCAGCCAGTCATAGCGCAGCACCCAGGCCCAGTGGCGCGTGACCTGCCCGAGGAGGCCGACGGATGCGATCAGCCGCCGTTCGCTCCAGTTTTCGTCGTCGAGCGAATAACGGCTGTCGCGCCATGCCAGCCCGATGGAGCCCTGCAAGCCTGCCGGCATCGCGGTGATCCACTCCGCCTCCAGGCGGTGGCGGTCCGGAGACAGCTCTTTGCTACTCCGGTCGTTCATCTCCAGCCGGTATTCCAGCCGCAGCCGTTGTCCTGGCATGTGCCGCTGCAACCGCAGCGAGGCGTCGTGGCGGTCGCCGCTCAGGCCAGTGAAGGGCTGGTTGCCATCAATGTCGTCATATCGGTAACCCAGCCGCAGGTCCCACCCGCCGGCCAGCGCCCTTGCAGCCCGCAGGGCCACGCTGCGCTGGTCCTCGAAGCGCTCGCCGTCGAGGCGGCTGAATGCCGCACCGACCCCCACTTCACCGGTCCACTCGCCCATGGCGCGCCGGTGCAGCAGGTCGAGCGCCAGGCCGGACTGGTCGTACTCGTCCAGCTGGTTGTATTGCAGCCAGTACGCGCCGCCCTCCAGGCGAAAGCCGTACGCGAGAGGCGCGATCGCGGCGAGCTGAGTTTCGATCAGCGCGCTGCCGGTGTCGCTGACGCCCAGCAATTCCGCGTCGCCAATCAGGGCCACGTTGTCGTCGTACCCGGCGTAAGAGGCCAGAAAAACGGTCAGCCGCGGCGGGGCGGCCCGCGCCGGTTCTGCGGGCCGCAGCTCGCTGAGCCGGGCCGCGGCCAGCTGCCGCAGGGTGTCGTCGTCGCCCTGGTCCAGTGCCTGCTCGAACAGCGCCGCCGCGCGGTTTTCGTCGCCGCGGCGCAGGCTGACGAGGCCGAGGTTGTAAAGGGCGAGCGCCGCCATGCCTGGATCCCGGGCCACGACCATGAACGCGGCTTCTGCCCTGTCGAGGTCGCCCAGCTCCCAGGCGCACACGCCGATGTTGTAGTGCACGGCCGGGCCGGACAGTCCGCGGTCCGCGGCCGATTCGAAAGCCTCCAGGGCCGACGCGAAGTCTTCCTCCGCCACCGCTGCCACGCCGGCGTCAAAATCAATGCGCGCCTGGTCCAGGTCGGTCCCGGCACCCATGGCCGAGCCGTGCATGAGCCAGGTCGCAAGTATCAACAGGCTGATAATCGACCTTTGAATGTCAGGATCTCGCTTCGCGGCGGGGTAGCCCGAAGGATATCAGGCCCGAGTCGGACCGGAGTGATGGCAGGCCGGCGCGCGCGTCGCCTCGGAACGGGGCGATCCGTCCGCTCAGGGCCCGGGCGGGCGCGGCCTCGGCGGCGGCTGCGGCGTCTCCGGGCGCGCTTCCTCTGCCCGGGAACGGCCGAAGTCCTCGCGCCGCTCGCGGGCCTGTTCGCTCATTTCGCGCCCACGCTCGGACGCACTGATGCCGAACTCCCGTCTTTCTTCACGCGCCTGCTCGCTGGTTTCCCTGCCGCGGGGCGCCGTGACGGCTTCTTCGCCTTCATTGGTGGCAGCGACCGGTGCCGGCAAGACGATGCGACGGGTGACGGCCTCCGATCCGAGGGCCTCGGGATTCTCGATGATGCGCATGGTCACGCCCAGCTCGCCTCGTGGTACGGGCCGGTGCTCGGGAACAGTCGCATCGCGTGCTGCGTCGCGGGCCCGTTCCGTCTCGGCCGGCGGTTCCGCCGCGGCCACCGTGCCGGCGGCGAGAAGTCCCAGCAGGGCCAGGGCAGCGAGTGTGGTGTTAACTGACATATTGGCTGACATATTGGGTCACCTGAGGTTTCGCGCGGGGTCCTCGACCTCCACGCGCACTGAAATCAGCTTGGTTCCTGCCCCGTGATCCACGCGCGCGGTGAGCACGCCGTTCTCCAGGGAATGCGCGATGATCGGCAGCGAGAGCATATTGGTGCCAGGATCGAGGTCGGCTTGCCAGCTCAGCTCGCGTCGCTCACCGAACCCGACGAGGTCGATGCCGCCCTCGAGCGAGATCGTCAGCGTTGCGCCGGGCATGGCTTCTGTCGCCTCGATGGCGACGCCGATCTCGCGAGGCTCGAACAGGGCGATCCGGAACGGCGCCACGGCCTCCGGCTCCGGATTGTGCTCCGGGACGCCCCACAACATCACCACCAGGGCGGCCGCAGCTGCGGCCCCGAGGATCGCCCCAAACCAGGTATCCCGGCGCGGTTTCGCGAACCAGCGGCGAGCCGGCGAGCGCTCGCGGGCTTGCGGCAAGTGCATAACCGCGCCGCCGCGCGCCGCGGCCGCCGCCAGCGCTTCGTCCGCGAATCCAGGTCGCATTTCAGGCACCGGCAGCTCGCGCAGCGCGGCGCGTAACGCCAGCAGTCCCTCGCGCTCACGGGCGCATGCCGCACAAGCGACGAGGTGCGCCTCGGTGGCCCGGGCCGACTCGGCCGGCAGGTAGCCGTCGAGCAGGTCCTCGAGCGTCCGGCGCGCGTGTTGGCAATCTGCTGGTGTCATGATTTCGCCCCCTGTTCTGCTACACGAACGCGGTCGGCAAAAGGTTCCTCGGGACCGAGCAGCTCACGCAGCCGGCCGCGCGCACGATGCAGTCGGGATTTCAGCGTGCCGATCGGCACGCCGGTCACCCGCGAAATTTCCTCGAGACGATAGCCCTCGATGTCGTGCATGGCGACAACTGTGCGCTGCTCGTCGTTCAATGCCAGCAAGGCGGCCGAGAGCCTGGCGCGCGTCAGTTCGAGTTCCACCAGGTCCGGCGGCTGCAGCCCGAGATCTGGATAATCATCCGCGGACTCCCCCGGGGCGCCCCCGGCCGCCGCGTCGGCCTCGTGCATGGGTCGCACCGGAGCATTGCGGTTGCGCCGGTGCTGATCGACGAATATCCGGTACATCACCCGCAACGCCCAGGGTTGTACCTGGTCGAGCGCGGCCAGTTCCTCGAGGCGCGGATACAGCCGCACGAGCAGTTCCTGCACCAGGTCCTCGGCCTGGTCGCGCGCGGCGGTCCACCGATAGGCATGGCGAAAGAACACCGGGATCAGCGGCCTGAGGAGGCGATCGAAGTCACCACGAGGGTCGACGGTCGCCGGGCTGGCGGGTCGGAACTGAGGAGGCATCAGGTACTACACGAATGAGCGCGTGCGCCGGTTCCATGGCCCGGTGCCAGCAAACGCGCTGCGCCGGGCGATGGGAACCGAATCCGTGGCTGGTTCGTGTAATGGTCGACGGGAATGTGAATTCCTCCTCTGGGCGAGCGCGCTCCATGCCGCGACCCGCCTGGAAATTATCGCTCAAAGGAGAGACAAGATGGTATCTGCATCCAGCAGTCTGAGAATGGCCTTTCTTGCGGCGGGCGCGCTCGCCCTCGCGGCCTGCGGCGGCTCCGAGAACAAGGACGGCGTACTGACCCTGAAGATCACGGACTCGCCGATCGACAACGCCACGGCGGTAGTCGTGGTCTTCACCGGCGTGGAGCTGAAGCCCGCGAGCGGCCAGCCATTCAGCATTGATTACTGCGCGCCCAACGACCTGCCCGCGACCTGCCAGAAAGCCATCGACCTGTTGCAGCTGCAGGACGGCGTGACGGATACCCTGCTGAGCAACGAAAAGGTCCCGGCCGGAGAATACGAGTGGATGCGGCTGAAGGTGCGGGCGGAACGCAACTTGAGCGGCGCTTCCTATATCCGCCTCAACGACGGGTCGGAGTATCCGTTGTTCGTCCCAAGCGGCGCCCAGACCGGCCTGAAGATCGTGCGGCCCTTCGTGGTCGCGCAGGGCGGCACCACGCGTCTCGTCGTCGACTTCGACATCCGCAAGTCGGTGATCGCGCCACCGGGGCTGGCCCCGAACTATCTCCTGAAGCCCACCCTGCGGCTGATGGACGAGCTGCTGACCGGGACGATCCGGGGGCAGGTGGACCTGGCGGCGCTGGCATCAGAACAGGCGATCGACGCGCAGCACGCCTGCGCAGGCGGCGTGTACCTGTTTGCCGGAGCCGGCGCCACGCCGGATGACATGGACGGCGGGATAGATGGCGACGACCCGGTCGTCTACCGTAGCCTTGAGCCGGAGGCGCTGGATGGAGACGTCGCTCCGTACATGTTCCCCTTCGTCGAGGCGGGCGCCTACACCATCGCCTTCACCTGCAACTTCGACGTCGATGCATCCCCCGAAGAGAGCGAGTACAACCCGAATGCTGCGGAGGGCGCGCCCGGTTACCAGACGATGAACTGGACCGCGTTCGACGTCACGCTCGGCGCCGGCGAGACAGTGGTCGTGGATTTCCCCACGCTCTGAACTCCTGACTCCAGCGTCACTACCGACAGCCGCGCCCCACCTGGGGCGCGGTTTTTTTGTGCAGTATTTGCTGCACTGCGCACCTGCACCCCGAAGCGCGAGGCGGGACTTTCCAAGTTGCACGGTGGGATGTATGTTGGTTGCACGGGGCACAAGACCCTTTTGACAATAAACCTGAACTCGGGAGTCGCTCATGAGACGTATTGCGCTGGGCTGCGCTGCAGTCCTTTTTTTCGTTGGTTTCGCGCATGCAAAGGGGCCGGCCGGCGGAATTCCCGCGCGGGACGTGTTCGACGTGCGCGTGGTGTCGTCGGCGGCTGACCAGGTGAGCGGCGGCGATGCGCGCCTGCACATCGACGTGCCGCGCACGGTGCCCCTGCACCAGGTGCGGGTGCTGGTGAACGGCGCGAACCAGCGTGACCGCTTTTCCGAAGTGCCCGGCACGCGACGCCTCACTGGCGTTGTTGACGGGCTCGAGCTTGGCGACAACATCGTGCGTGTCGAGCCCAACGGGCGCGGCCAGGGACGCCCGGCCGCGGTCGAGCTCATGCTGACCAATCACCCGATCGTCGGGCCGATCTTCTCGGGCGAGCACCAGTACCCCTTCGTGTGCACCACCATGCACCCGGACAATGGCCTTGGGCAGCCGATCCCGGACGATCCGGTGACCGGCACCCGCGTGATCGTCGGCGGCGAGACGGTGGGCCTCAGCCGCAACTGTTCCGTGGACACGGTGGTCGATTTCGTCTATCGGACCTCGATGCCGGCTGGCACCCGCGAGCAGGACAAGTGGAAGCCGTACACGCCGGGCATGGCGCGACCCGGCGACATGATGCAGACCACCACCATCGACGGTAAGACGGTGGATTTCATCGTTCGTCGTGAGCGAGGCACCATCAACCGCTTCGTCTACAGCATCGCCGTGCTGGCGCCGTTCGACGCGGACCCGCACACGCTGAACAGCGACGCGTGGAACGGCAAGGTGATTTTCCGCTTCGACGGCGGTGTGGCCATCGGCCACACGCAGGGCCGGCTGGCCTTCGGCGGGACGCTCTACGAGACCGGGCTGTCCCGCGGCTATGCCGTGCTCTATTCGACCGGCACACGCACCAATGTCCACTACAACCTGCAGCTCGGCGGCGAGACCGCGCTGATGGTGAAGGAACGTTTCATCGAGCTCTACGACGACCCTGCCTACACTGTGGCTATCGGCGGCTCGGGCGGCGCCATTCAGCAGTACGTCTACGCCCAGAACCATCCCGGCCTGCTGGACGGCGGCATCCCGCAGTATTCCTATCCCGACATGGTCACGCAGGCCATCCACATCGGCGACTGCGAGCTGACGGAGTTCTACTTCGACGTCATCGAGGGGCCCTTCGGTCCCGGTCCGGTCAACACCAAGTGGCAGACCTGGACCAACCGCACGTTCATCCAGGGGCTGGCCGCGAGCAACACGCTGCCCAACGT
>Ga0114946_10000480_pt1 | contig 26914 bp, 23 predicted proteins | sample WalLakDeSediment_FD_88676 | JGI IMG/M metagenome (GOLD analysis project Ga0114946, IMG submission 88676) | Lake sediment microbial communities from Walker lake, Nevada to study Microbial Dark Matter (Phase II) - Walker Lake 11/02/13 Deep Sediment | ecosystem: Environmental > Aquatic >... | reverse complement strand
TTGTGGCTTTTTATTAATAACAAAAAATATGATACTGTGCATATCCTTTCATCGGGGGCCCATACCATTTTTGCAATGCTCGCCTGCAAAATGTTCTGTAAGAAATGTTCTGTATCGACCTGGTCTCAGGTTTGAACAAAATGCCCGCGCTGGTTGGTTTTATCCATCCGGCAGCCCTTCAATTGTTTCAAGAGTTAAGGAACAGACCGTAAAATCAAAGTAGGCAGGTTAAAGACATTGGTGATACTGTACGTGTTTGCAGAAACTTTATAAATCATATGTTGAAGTGAACGGAGAGTCCTTAGAAATCTCCATGTTATACCGTATTCTAAAAAACATGAAACATGTATTGTAAATTTTGCTTGAAAGATCTGGAAAGTATCAGTAACCATAAGTCCAAAAGGAATTAATAATAAGATTAGCTCACATAACTACCGTCCAAAGTGCCTTTGACAACAGAATCTTTTATAAAGAGTGTGTCAGCATGGCCGAAATGGGGCACTCGGTAGTATTAATGGTCCATAGCAGGGATGAGGTGGTTCAAAACGTTCAGATCAGAGCGCTTACGAAGCCAAAGAGCCGTCTATCAAGAATGCTTCTGAGCGCGAGACAGGAATACATAAAGGCCCTGCAGGAAGATGCAGACTTCTACCATTTTCATGACCCGAACTAATACCTATTGCCCTATTACTTAATAAAAGGGAAAAAGTAATTTATGATGTGCATGAAGATTATTTTAGCTCCATCAGGCTAGAGTTATTTGACTAAACCGTTTCGGTTTATCCTGGCCCATCTATTTTCTTTTCTGGAATAGAAATTTACGAAACGCTTTAGAAAGGTTTTGGCGTAGAAATACTATCAGAATAAATTTCCTGACGGGTTAGCAGTACTTAATTATCTAAAACATGAGCTCCTGAAGATGCCCCAAACATAAATTATTCGAACAGCATTCAGGTGATTTATACGGGAAATATTATAAGCGATCGAGGTGCGTTGGACCTCGCATAGATGGTTAATTACCTGCCGGTTATAGAAGCTCATCTGATCGGTTGTTGCAGTAGAGGACTGGCTGACAAGCTTTTTGAAATTACTGGAAATAACCAGGAGAGATTGCATATTTACGGTATTAACAAATTTGTTCTTTTTGAGGAAATTATTATATTTTATGTCAGGGGAAATTGGACGGCAGGGTCGGCTCTTTTCCCTCCATCACCACACTATATATAAAGAACTTACTAAGCCTTTTGAGTATATGATTGCAGGTATACCGATTATTTGTTCTGATTTTCCAGTTTGGAAAAGGCTTATTGACACTACCGGAGCGGGAATTTGTGTTGATAGTAGTGATGTTAAGAAAGGCATAAACGCTATCGAATACCTGAATGCTAACAAGGAAGAAGCGGAGCAAATGGGGTCTAATGGAAGAGCCAGCGTTGAGAAATTCTATAAATGGGAAAATGAAGCCCTTAAACTGCACCAACTGTACCGTGAATTAGCTATGGAAAGTTAATAACTGAGGTTAAGGTGTTAAACTAATATAAAAATTTGCCGGAGGTGTGAAGATTGAGAGTTATGATGATAGACCCCTGGGGCATAAATAATATCTCACTATATACCAATGGTTTGTGTGCGGGACTTGCAGAACATACTGATTTAACTTTGTATACCAATTATTATTACGAGAAGAGTACAGAAACTGATTATACGGTAAAAAAATGGTTTTTTAAAATATCAGAAAAAATGCCCCGGGGAAATTTACGAAAGCTGATGCGAGGCATCGAATATATAAATATTTACAGGAAAATTATAAAAGATCTGAAAGTTAATTCATACGATGTTATACACATCCAATGGCTTTTATTTTACGATACAGATATATACTATTTGAAAATAATTAAACAATACTGCAAAAAACTTGTCATTACCGCACATAATATAGTGCCCCATACTTCCGGAGCAAAATATGTAAAAAAATTAAATAAAATATATGGTATAGTCGATATTATTATTTTGCACGGTAAAGGAATTCTTAATGAATTTGAAGTTATGTTTCCAGAGTTCAAGGACAAGGTTGTCATACAAAAGCATGGGACCTATTTAAATCAAAATACTAAATACAATTTAGAAAGTATTGAACTGAGAGTAATTGAGAAAGTTAATAAATATGATAAAGCCTATATTTTTTTTGGAAAAATGTATTACAGTAAAGGTGTGGATAGGTTAGCTAAAATATGGATTGATCATTTTCAAAATCAGGATAACCAGCTGCTTATTATCGCAGGTAAAAAAAGCAAAAGTTATAAGGAGTTAGATGCGTTAGAAGAAGGAATTATTAAATGCAAAAACACATTATATCTCAATAAATTTGTAGAAAATAATTTGCTTAATTATCTAATAAATCAATCTCAATTAATAATATTGCCTTACCGGCACGCCAGTATGAGCGGGGTTATATTTACGGCAGCTGAATTTAAAAAGCCTGTATTGTGCACTGATACTGGTTCTATCTCAGAATATCTTGTCGATGAAGATAATAGTTTTATATCTGAAAACCGTGATGATAGCTTTTGCGAAAAATTTAAATATATTTCTAATGAGGTTGATAAAGAAGTTTTACAGTCAATGGGCATTAGATTACATGCACACATTAATAAAACTTTTTCATGGGAAAAGATCGGCAGAAAGCTAGTAGAATCTGCTTACAAATAAAAAGGATAAGTTTAACCAGTGCTCATTCTTTTAAGCAAGTCATTTTTGCTTTTAAACCTGTTACCATAGGTTGTTTATGATGTTATGCCGAAAGGAACTTAATTATGCAGAACAACATTGATTTTATTATTACCTGGGTTGATGATAATGACTCTGAATGGCAAAAAGAAAAAGAAAAATACCTGGTCAAAGATAATACTGATAATCGTGATCGACGTTATAGAGATTGGGACAATTTGAAATATTGGTTCAGGGGGGTCGAAAAATTTGCTCCCTGGGTTAAGAAAGTGCACTTTGTTACTTGGGGGCATTTTCCTGAATGGCTAAATTTAGAACATCCAAAATTAAATATTGTAAAACATGAAGAATATATTCCAAAAGAATTTTTGCCTACATTCAGTAATCGGCCAATAGAATTAAATTTACACAGGATTCCCGGGCTGGCAGATAAATTTGTATACTTCAATGACGATATGTTTATCTTAAAACCGATCAAGGAATCAGATTTTTTTAGGAATAATTTCCCATGCGACACTGCCGTATTGAATGCATTATACTTTAGTCGCCAGCAAAAAACGAATATCTGTTTTGCTGCTGCTGTTTTTAATATGTGCATTATTAACGATCATTTCAATAAAAACGAATCGTTAATAAAAAATATACATAAATGGATCAATCCAAGGTATGGCTTGCAATGGATTAGAACAATATTATTATTACCATGGGATAAGTTTACCGGCTTTATGAATTATCATTTGCCTTATTCGTACATGAAAGAAACCTTTAATAAACTTTGGGAATTAGAACATTCTGCGCTGTCAAAAACTTGTTCGAACAAATTTCGTCAAAATGATGACATTAATAGTTGGATATTTTCGTACTGGCAGTTAGCAAGTGGAAAATTTTCCCCCAGGAATCCCAATATAGGCAAGGCTTATAATCTTGTTTCTAACCATGAGCAAAATAAAAAGATATATTCAGTAATTTCAAAGCAAAAATATAAACTGATATGTCTTAACGATAGTGTAGATGACGATAGCTATGTAATAATTAAAGAAATAATTAATAATAGTTTTCAAGAAATCCTTCCTGAAAAATCAAGCTTTGAGAAATAGCTTTTCCCAACTGCTTTAAATATTATCGGTTTGACGGGCAGAAGGAGCTAAGAATTGAAAACAAAGATATGTATAGTGTCCCCTGTTATTCCACCTGATTTTTCCGGGGCAGGGAAAAGGGCTTTTAATCAAGCCAAACATATGGCGGCAAATGGTTATAAAGTAACTGTTTTAACAGCAACTAAAAATTATCAAGCTTTTAATAATTTAGATATAATATCAATTGTTTTGCCAGGGTATTGTAAAAACAAAAAAATCACAGGAGTTGTTGTTAATACTTTTTATAAACCATTTTTATTAATTAAAATCTTATATGTGATGAAAGTTTATAAGTTTGATATAATCCATTGCTTTTCTGCAAACAAATGGTTTTCTTTGTTGAGTATATTATCTGCGAAACTTGCAGGCGCAAAGACAATAACCGAAGTGACTTTGCTAGGGTCTGATGATCCGATGAGCATAAAAAAAAGTCGCTTTGGTTCCTTAAAACTAAAAATATATAATTTAACTGATGTCATTGTAAATATATCTCCATTATTACTAGAAAAAAGTAAAGAGATAAAACTAAACAGTAAAGCATATGTAATTGGGAATTTCGTGGACACCATAGAATTTTCAACAATTACTTTGGTTCAAAAGAACAAATTGAGGGAAAAATTAGGTTTGAGCCCACAAGACTTCATATTATTACATGTAGGTATAATTCGTGAGCGAAAAGGGATAAAGGACTTAATTGATATGTTTTGCCAGGTTAATAAACTAATTGAGAATGCAAAATTAGTCTTGGTGGGTCCTTTATCCAAGGATGAGGAAAATATCACTTATAGTTTAGAAATTAGAATGCTCATCGAAAAACATAATTTGAAATCAAAAGTCATTATGCCTGGAGAGGTTAATAATGTCAACGAGTGGATGAAGGCAGCCGACGTTTTCGTTTTTGCCTCGAAAAGAGAAGGTTTTGGGACGGTATTAATTGAGGCTATGAGTACAGGGCTGCCAGTTGTTGCAATGAGTATTCCTAAAATTACAGATTTTATAATTAGAAATAATTATGATGGAATAATAGTGGAAAATGTGTTTGAATTTTCTAACGCTGTTATTAAGCTTTATAATGATAAAGAATTTTATAATTTTGTAGCTCATAATGCAGTTAACACTGCAAAAAGTAGATTTAGAATCGATGTTATTATGAACCAGTATTATGATTTATATCACGAAATATTATAAAAGGATGATTTTTTTGCGTGTTACCTACCAAAATATATTATTCATATTGCTGATTATTATGTTGGCTTCCATAATATTGCTCACTAATGGCTTTACTACAATAAATGTTTTTGGTCGGCAAACTACTCCTTATGTATTTAGCACAATTTTGTATTTGACATGTGCTGCTTTTTTGTTTAAAAAATGGATGAAATTAAAACCCCTGACTTTGATTTTGATAATTTCGTATTTTGGAGTAGGTATCGGGGGGCTATTATCTATGCTGATTTTGGATCATTATGGGTTGATAGTGAATTCCCGGACTGTATTTAATAATTTGATAAGGGATCTTTTATTTGGCCCTGTACTTTTACTCTTTTTAATCCAACACTTAAAAATATATATGCTTAAAGAAATATATATGCGAATGTGGGTAATAATGACTGCAATTGTAATAAGCATTGCCCTATTTCAGATATTAGCAATTAGTGGTATTAGCCCGTTTGAAGAATTATTTTTGTGGGAAAATATAAGAGATTATGGAACGCGAATAGCTTCAACTTTTCGTTGGCAAGGCCCTTTCGTTCTTTTTTTAGGAATCAGCATTCCAATAATAATTTCTTTTTTAATAACAGCTAAAAATATTTCTGGAAGTATTCTATACGGTTTGATTTATTACGGTGGCATAGTAGGTATTTTGTATAGTGGTTCACGAACTGCATTTTTTATGCTACCACTTTCCTCAATTCCTATAATCATTGGGGCTGCAAATAAAGCCTTTAAGAATCTTTTTGTTATTATTGCGACAACGTTTATGGCAATAATTACATTATTATATTGGCATACAGTTGCTCCTTCAGGAAATTTAGCACATGCTCCTGCAAGAAGCTTAAAAGTTTCTTCAATTACCGATAATATTAGATTTAGGATAGTGGAAAAAGGGTTGGAATTGTGGGCAGAATCACCACTATTTGGTATTGGGGCACAGCAATTACAGGAAAGAATTGGAATTGCCCCTCACAATAGTTATCTAGAAATTTTGGTTGAAAGAGGCATTATTACTGCAATTCCTTTTATGTTATTCTTAGCTTGCATTTTGTTTTTATGTAAAGAATTGATTCAGTATAAGCAAGAATACTCTCAGTGGTTATTAAGAGTTGCTGTCGCTATTGGTTTTATGAATTTTTTTATATATAATTTTTCTGCATCGGCGATCAACTATAATTATATGGTTCCTTTTTTGGCCATGGGATTATCATATTATGAAGATCTGGGAAAGCATTCGGCTATTTTAAATTCTGACCCTTAGCTTTGCATAATAGGAATTCTGAATTTATATTTAAATGTTTGTCCCCGTCAGGTATATGGCCTCAAATTTATCAGGGAGGGTAAACCGATTAGGATTCTATATCTACATCAATATTTTAATACACCGGCCATGGCCAGCAGTACCAGGTCTTACGAAATGGGGCGACGACTGGTTAGCTATGGTCACCAGGTGACAATGGTCACAACTTTAAGGCAGGAACGTGGTCATGAACAGCGATCCTGGTTTCAGACAGAAGAAGAAGGCATCCTAAACTACTAATTCCCTTAAGCTTAGGTGAAACTTTCTATTTAAGATGTATTTATGTATCCTCTTATTTTAGGCTGGTTAGGATGTGCATCCATTGCAATCGGAAGAAAGTTTAGCACTAAGTTGATTATACTATGAAAGGGAATAGATGTAATTATTAATCAAATTTTACACAGTGAATTGCTCTATCCCGTGGCGATCAGGTGTGCTTTGAGTCATCAGCTAAATTGTTATAATAGACTTGGTTTGGCTGTCGACGCAGCACAAATACGGTATGATCACCAAGGAAATACCAGGGCCATTTTTTGTGAAATCGGAATTCAGCTCGCTCCATCAAGCGAAAGAAACGAGGGTGTTTTTTCCACAGTGAAGCAGCGTATGGGGGCGGTAGGAATAGAGGCAGCGCCATGATATGCTTCAAAGCAAACCCCGGAAAGGCTTCTATGATCTGGCTGGATGTAAGATAGCGGGTCGGAACAACAACTTTACGCCCATCATCACCTGCGACTGGAGCAAGATGCCAGCCTTTTTGTAGACGACGGAACGCTCTTCCAGGCTGCAAGTTTAATAGATACCAGGCTATCTCAAAGAGGCTGGTTTGCCCCATGACAGAGGTTAGAAACAGCCCCCCGGGTCTTATCAAATGTGCAAGTGCCTTACCTACAGCGTGGAGATTGGGTTCACAATTAAGCACTCCGAAGCTGGCATATGCACCATCAAATGATTGCGGTGGTTGAAGTTTGTCGAGCATACCTGCAGGCAGCACAGCAATTTGTATACGGTGATCCAGTTTTTGGTCCATCACTTTTTGCAAAGTTATGGATGCCATTTTGGGTGAGATGTCTGTAGCAACGATTTCGCAGCCTGTTTTTGCTAGAAATATCGCCTCTTCGCCTGTGCCGCAGCCCAGTTCTAATAGCCGGCTTCCACGTGGAAATGTTTTTCTTAGCAGAGCCAGACTCTCCTTCCGCATCCACGCCATGGCTAAGTTGCTCTCCGGACTGTAAATGGAGTCATAGTCGGCTGCTATATAATCAAAAGCTTCTGATGTGCTGTCGTATTCAGGCTTCATTTTAGCTCACCTGCTTCATTATGTGTCCAGATACCGCATAGCACTCCCATTAATAATGCAGATGAAAAAATAAATGGGTAGAGGTATAAATCCAACATTCCGACTACGAACAAGGTTAGAAATGCCGCACTTAACCCAGCGCGGGTTGGCCTAACAGGTTTTTTATATGCACTTTTAGTTAATTGATAAACTGGTAAGATAATCATCCATAACCACAGTACGGCCCCGGCTAAACCCAATTCTGCGGCCAGGAGCAAGGGGACATTGTGAACCTTTTGGAATGCTATATAATCAAGTCCCGATTTTTGGGACCAGGTCTCCAGGGCTTGTATATAATTGCCCGTTCCGACTCCGATCAGAGGCTGATTTCGAATAAGCATCCACGCTTGACCGAGATCTCGCAACCGCTCATTAATGGAGTTCATCTCTAAAATAGAAACAGAATCTGAAAGCCATAAGCGCATTTCAATAAGTTCACCAAAAATAAGGCCGATGAAAACCAGGACCAGCAGTGCGGCCACCAGCACCCAGCGAATTCTCTTATCGTGCCAGCAGATAATTCGCCAAACCCTTGCTGTAAAGGCCAAATAGAGAAGACCTAAAACAGCCCCTATCCAGGCTGCTCGAGAAAATGATAAGAATAGTCCCAGACTGGCCGCTGCAACTGCAATCCAAAGCCACCGTTTACGACCCGGTTCTTCCATAAGTGCACCCATACAGATCAGCAGGCTTATGCTCATTATGCCGCCCAGTATATTTGGGTGGCTCAGCAACCCGTAGGATCGAAGCCAGCGATCGCCTGCTGCATCTATAACAGAAACACCGCTCATTTTTGGGTCAAGCGAGGTTACTTCGCCCAAAAAAGATAGGCCGATCGATCGCTGCAGCAAAAATTGTATTACAGCAACTATTCCGTTAATTGAAGCCACGACTGCAAAAGCGTTGATTGCCCATTCTTCAGGCCAATTAAGAAGACAGTAAAAGTAGGTGCCCCAGAAAAGGGCGATACATCCGACCAGAATGACGATTGCAGATAAGGACAGGACCGGCCAGGAGCGGATAAGAGCCAGCAGGTTTAGAGCAAATATCGGAATTATAATGATGTGGGGTTTCCAAAACCATCGACGCGAAGATATATCAAACATCCACCCGGCAGCCGCCGTCAATACCGAGATTAGAAGGATGATTATAAGGAGTGCGACAATCAAATAGTACTTCTCCCGGAAAGAAATAGTTAGGATTGGATAAGTGACTATAAGTCTGCTTCCAAGTGATATCCTCAACTGCAGACCGACTATAAAAAATAAAAGGAATGAAATGCGGCTAATTGTTTGTAAATGTTCGGATAGCTTCATGCTAAACCTCCGTAAAAAAATTCAATCCATCATATTTTTCCGAATGACTACATCAAACAGTGCCAGCATTGCTTTATTATCATGGTTTAATCTACGCCTATTACAGCAATGAAAGAGGTTTTTACTTTAAAATAGCTGCATAGTAAAACTGTATAACATCGACTCTCCATCTGAATTCAGGTGTTAATATTATTATTATAGTTAGTAGGCTCCTTCGGCCTTCACAATGACCTTAATGGTTTTCAGCATCAATATAATATCCAGCCACAATGACCAGTTTTTCACATACCAGGTATCCAGCCTGAGCCTGCTATCAAAAGTAAGATTATTCCGGCCGCTGATTTGCCATAGCCCTGTCAGCCCTGGCTTGGTAATCAGGATATCCTGGGAAAAATGGCCCAGCATTTCTGCTTCAATAGGAAGATAAGGCCTCGGGCCCACAAAACTCATCTCGTTCCTTAATATATTTATCAGCTGAGGCAGTTCATCAAGACTGAACCGCCTTAGAAGACGGCCTGTCCTCGTCACCCTCGGATCATAATTTTTTAATTTCTTAAACTTCTGCCACTCCCAGCAAGACTCCGGGCAGGTGGCAAGGCGTTCCATCAAGATTTCTTCTGCATTGGTGTACATAGTACGAAATTTATATAATTGAAAATTCCGGAACCCCTGACCGATACGCTGATTGATGTAAAACACCGGACCGGGAGAATCAAATTTTATGGCTATGGCTATAACCAGGAATATAGGCAGGCTCAGGGAAAGCAGCCCCAATCCAAAGGCGATATCAAAACACCGCTTTATAGCCCGGTTTAGGGTAGACCGGAGGCGGTTTTTTACATGCAAGAGTATCGCCTGTTCTTCAAAAAAATATGATATATCCATACTGTTCAAGGACATACCAAAAAGGTCCGGAACAACCATTATATTGTTGACCAAGGGTTGAAAGCGGGCGGTGAGTTTTACCAATTCCTTAATGGATAAGCCTGGGGCAGTGATAATTAAATCTGGTCCATTTAACTCCTGGATTATGGTTTCGGCATTCAGGAGAGGGCCAAGGCAGGGAAGAATCGATGTAGCCGATTTTTTTTGCCGGCCTGTGTTTATAAAGCCCATTAGTTCGTATCCCATGTTCGTTTCCCTCTTAAGGGCCCCAAATACCTGAGATGCTGCCTTTCTGTCCCCGAGCAAAACTAAGGGACGGTTCCAGATTTTTAGGCTTAGCAGCAGCTTCTTGCCGTAAAAGCGGAAGGTGGGAATTAAGAAAAGAGTCATAAACCAAATCATTAAGACAATGGATCTGGATACAAAAGTAGCTATTCCCGTTAGGTAAATAAAAGCGATGGCCATAAAGAGGGCCAGGGTGCAAGCTCTTGCAATCCTTTCTGCTTCAACCCAGAAGGGAATCCGCTGAATATAGAGTTTTTCATATGCTAAACAAAATATAAAAGCCAAAGGGAACCACCATAGCAAATGCAGCGTATTGGCAAGAAGAGCATCGCTGAAAGTGGCCGGTAGATGCATCGGGAAAAAAAAGCCTCGTAGAGCGAAGGCGAATTGGATACTGACACCCACAGCGAGGAGATCTATAAGCAGTAAGGAAAAAACCGCAATGGTATTCTTTCCTGCCGGGCCGGCAGACTGAATAAGTCGATTTTTAATGCCCTGGTTTTCTCTCTTTAGCATAAGTAACTTCCTTTCTTGCTCTTCAACAGTCATCTATTTTTAGATTTTACTTATTTTTATAGCTTATCTTCGGTTTTGTCATTTTAGCAATCACAAAACTCTTGAACTGTTGCCGGAAACGTTCCTGGGAGAACCTTAAAGAATTTTGGCGACATGCATCAGGGCTGAACCGGCCTGCTTCCTTTTCAAAGAGCATTACGGCATCCACCAAAGCCGATGCATCTTGTCGATGGAAAAAAACCCCGGTCGGTCTATCTGATTCCAGGCCGTTCAGTGATTCCAACGCACCACCCCGGCCATAAGCGATAACAGGCGTCCCGCAAGCCTGGGCTTCTACCAGAACAATACCGAAATCTTCCAGAGCGGCAAAAACAAGGGCCTTGGCCTGCTGCATGTGCCTGATTACTTCGGTAGAAGTTTGATACCCCAGAACTTTTACATTACCTCCCGAATTGATTTTTATCTTTTTCATCTCGGGACCATCCCCGATGAGGACCAGGTTTTTATCCGGCATTTGAGAGAAGGCTTCTGCAATCAGATCCATTTTTTTGTAGGGCACAAATCGTGAAACGGCCAGATAATAGTTGTCCCTGGTTGACCCCGGAATAAATGAGCGTATATCAACAGGGGGGTAAATTACTTCCGCTTCCCGACGATACACCTTCCAGATACGGCGAGATATGTGTTCGGAAATGGCAATGAAATGATCCACACCTGCAGATGTGCGGTAATCCCACAAACGTAAATCGTGTAAAACTTTTCGCACAAATAAGGTTTTTAGACCACGGCCTATTCCTGCTTCACTTAAGTACTCATGCTGCATGTCCCAGGCATACCGCATAGGCGAATGGCAGACACATATATGGAGTTGATCCGGACCGGTAATCACCCCCTTGGCTACTGCAGATGAGCTGGACAAAACCAGGTCATAACTGTTTAGATCAAACTGTTCTACTGCCAAAGGCATGTAGCTTAAATAATATCTGTATTTTCTTCGGGCAAATGGGAGTTTTTGCAAGAAGGAGGTTTGAACTCTTTTGCCATGAAGAAATCTCCGGTCCTGGGAAGGAAGAAAGTCAATTAGGGTAAAGATATCGGCATCGGGAAAGACCTGAAGCATCTGTTCCAGGACCCTTTCGGCACCACCGTATACAACCAGCCAATCATGAATAATGGCTACCCGCATTTCAAACACCTCGTCAGGGACATGGCATTTTTTAAAAAATATATATTATGCTTTTCCAACAAGATTTTTGAACAAGTCTAGTGTTTCACGGGCAGTTCTATCCCAGGAAAAGTATCTAGCCCTGGTGAACCCTCTATCCGACAGAGCTTCTTGTAAGTTCTGATTGCTCAAAAATTCTTCCAAGACCTGCATGAGATGATTTGCGTCTCCCGGGCGAAAGTAGAGAGGAGCGTCCCCACCCACCTCAGGCAGTGACGAAGAGCATGATGAGATTACCGGAACCCTGGAGGCCATAGCTTCAATCAACGGCAAACTAAAGCCTTCATAAAAAGAGGGATTGACAAGTACCAAAGCGCCCTGGTATAGGGCAGGCATTTCCTTATCTTCCACGTAATCTAAAAATATGACATTTTTTTCGAGTTCATGTTTTTTTACCGTTTTCATAATGTTATTGGTCTTCCAGCCAAATTGGCCCACTACGGCCAATGGAGGGCAGAAACCTATTTTACCCTTTAACAGTACCAGGGCTTCTATGGCGGTATGTAAACCTTTTCTTGGTTCCACCGTGCCGACAAATAGCAAGTAACCTGGATCAAGTTCATGTTTATTTAATACAGCATTCCGATAATTCTGGTCCACTTCGCAAAAGAATATGTCCCTGGCCGCCAGATAAATAACAGTGGTTTTTTCCACAGGATAATGATAGTAATTATAAAGGTCCCGGGCGGTATGATTGGAAACAACAATAACCCGGTCAGCACTTTTTAAGTAAAGAGGTGCTAATCCTTTTAAATGAAGGAGTCTTTTAAAGGGAAGTGTGGCCGGAAATTTTCTAAATGCTAAATCATGAAAGGTTGAAACCTTCCAGCAAGTGCCCTTTTTGATGGGAACTGCATAATTACCCCCCCAGAAGATTTCAACTCCATCAGCTTTAAGAGCTTTTGGCAGAATAAATTGAGTCCACCAGGGTGGGAAAGAACTTGGTAGATAGCGAAGGATTACGTTATCCTTATGAGGGATATCATTAAGGGGCAGACTGGAATAGAGAATGAAGGTAGAATCGCCATCCAGGGAGGACATAGTTTCAGTCAGTGTGGCTATGTAATAGCCAATACCGGCTCTGGGTTGTGCCATTTTTGAGGCATCAATACCGATAATCAAGGACTTAACCCTCCCAAAGGCCGGGGCTGGATTGTCGAAATTTCCTCCTGATTATGAAGGTGTCAATTTACATTTTATGTTGATATATTTTACAATGTGTCTTATTATTAGATACACACTTGTAATTTAAATATTACATATATAGACCGCATCCTGTCAAGGATTGAATAAATTAGAATCTTCCTGATGCATTCAAAGACCAACCTCTTGAAAGCCGAGATGATCAGGTATGGTTGGAAGTAAAATATATCAAAGATCCTGTTTTTTGTGGACTTCCCCGACCGTAAAAACCCTAGAGGAAGCTATTTTATATACTCTCTTTTATGCAGATATCTTTAATTATCCGCTTACTCTGAATGAACTTCATCGGTATATGGTAGGTTTTAAGGCTTCCCCTGAAGTAATCTCTGCAAAATTGGCTGAAGTTAATGGTATCACAGAAAAACAAGGTTATTATATGCTGGAGGGGCGTGAGTCTATTCTATCGCTGCGTATCCAGCGCGAAGGCACAGCTGCCGGTATGTGGCCCCGAGCTTTAAATTATGGGAAGGCTATAGCAAAACTGCCTTTTGTCCGTATGGTTGCTCTTACTGGATCTCTAGCAGTATGCAACGTTGATTCGGATGCTGATTTTGATTATTTTGTGGTGACGGCTCATGGGCGGGTTTGGTTGGCAAGATTGCTTATGGTGCAAAATGTGGTTAAGCCTGCGGCTCGACGTGGTGATGAAGTTTGTCCCAATTATATACTGACGGAAAATGCCCTGGAACTTCCTTCCAGAAACCTTTACCATGCTCACGAACTTGCCCAGATGATACCCCTTTACGGGCTGAATGTGTATAAACGCCTGCTGCAAGCCAATCAATGGTTTGAAAAGTTCCTTCCCAATGCCGTTGCTTCCCCAATGCCTTTAGTACCGGTTTCCGGGGGGCATTCCCGAAAGCGCAGGATTGCTGAACTGGCTCTAAGCAATACCATAGGGTCCTGGTTGGAGAGTAGAGAAATGCTTCGCTTGGGAAAAAAACTCAATGCCCAGGGAGGTCAAGGAGAAGTCCAGCTATCTCCGGAATGCTGTAAAGGTCATGTAGATTCTCATGGACACCGTACTTTTGAGGCTTTTGCAGAAAAGATGCAAAAAGCTTTAAAACAGGAGCCGTGAAAATTTTAAGTTGTTTTTGGGTAAAGGGGATATAGCATGGCGGAAATATTGTTGGTCAATCCTCTGATTCTACAAAAAGATCCGGTTGAAGCAAAATTGATGACTCCTTATTTCCCTCTGGGCATTCTTTACGTTGCCGGAGTGCTTCGTGAAGATGGCTATGATGTGGCAATATTTGATGCTATGTTCACAGAGGGAGAAGAAGATTTTCTAATTACCCTAAAGCGGGAAAAGCCAAAGGTGGTGGGTTTCAGTGTTTTGGCCACGGTGCGGCGATCAGCATTGCGGATGGCAGCCATGGCTAAGGAATACGGTGCCGTTGTCATTGTGGGGGGTGCAGACCCGACTGCCAGGCCTGCATTCTACCTGAATTACCAGGCGGATGGGCAATTTGTGGTAGATATTGTTAGCGTTGGGGAGTCGGAAGCAATTATTCGTGAACTGATGCCCTTGTTGCTAACAGATAAAACCAGGGCCCGAAACCTGAGCAACATTCAGGGTGTGGCTTACCGAGATCCAGCGGGCCAAGTAATAACGACCTCTCGTTGCGGCCTGATAAAGGATATCGATGTCCTTCCTTATCCTGCCCGAGATTTAATTAATTGGGATCTGTACCAAAAGGCCTGGAGGGGTAAGCATGGATTTTTCGCCATGTCCATTATAGCCACCAGAGGCTGTCCTTTTAATTGTTCATGGTGCCAGAGGGTTGTATTCGGCCGTAGTTTTCGACCGCGGGATCCGGAGAATGTTGCCGGGGAGTTTCGTCATTTAAAAGATTTTTACAAACCGGATTTCATCAGGATTGTGGATGATGCCATGGGCATACAAAAAGATTGGGTCAAAAAATGGAGGGACGCAGTACTTGAAAAAGACGCGGTTATTCCCTTCGAGTGCCTCTCCCGGGCGGATCTACTGGATGCCGAAATTGTGGGTTGGCTTAAGGACGCAGGTTGCCGGCGTATTGCTCTTGGAGCGGAATCCGGCTCTCAAAAAATTTTGGACCTTATGCATAAGGGTTTTAAAGTTGAACAGATCTACCAGGCGGCAAAACTCTGCCACCAGGCGGGGATCGAAACCTATTTTTACATGATGGTAGGCTATCCCGGTGAGACATGGGAAGACCTGAAACTTTCTGTTAAAATGCTAAGGGAGACCCAACCTGATATTTTCAGTACTACCATTGCCTATCCCCTGCCCGGCACAACTTTTTTTGAACAGGTAAAGGACCGGTTGCCAGCAGGAGAAGATATGTCCGACTGGGATTACACCGCCGAGAACCGGCTGCTATTCCAGTGCGGAAAATTCAATACTGCTTTTTACCGGCAGGTAATCAGCTGGTTTCACCATGAGTGGGAGTATGCCTGGTTGAAGGCCGGTAAGCCCTCTTCTTTCAAAAACCATTTAAAAACCAGGTTAGCCCTATGGCGAAATCGCCTTATTCTCTTCCTGTTATTGCAAAAAGAAAAAATGTGTAAGGAAAGAGAATGATCGAGAAAATGAAATCTTTACGTGTTCTTTGTTTTTCAGCTACCATCGCATTATTACTTATGCTGGCAGGTTGTCTCCCGGCCGATTCCTCCATCGAGTGGAGCGACGATCATCTTTTCCGTCATACTCGGAGCCCGGTAATTTCATCCCCAGTTGCCTGGGATTTCAACGGGAACGGTTCCATGGAAATTGCCATAGGTTCCTGGGATGGCTATTTTTATCTGTTAGACTCTGACCTGAAAGATCTCCCCGGCTGGCCTAAGTATAGTCCAAAAGGTTTCTTTTCCTCTGCTGCACTGGCGGATCTGGATGGAGACGGTGTGCTGGAGATCATTGTGGGGTCGGAAATAGGCAAACTCTATGCCTGGAAGTTTGACGGAAGCGACGTGCCGGGTTTTCCTATTGATCTGGGCTATCAAATCTGGGCTTCGCCTATGATTTTGCCGGGTCCCCTTATTGCCCTTGGCGGTTTGGGATATATGCATGTTTTTGATGCTCTGGGCAGGCCGGTTGCCGGATGGCCGAAGCCTATAATTGGTTGGCCCGATGCAACTGCGGCCACTGATGGTAATATTATTGCCCTGACTACCTTGATCCCTGGTGACTACTCTCAGGGCTGGATCTATGCCTGGACAGTTTCCGGAAGGTTGCTTCCCGGATTTCCCCTGGAGTTACCTCTGGATTCGGACTCATCTCCCGCTATTGTAGAACTGGATGATGACAGTACAACCTGGATTATATTTGGTGATGATGCGGGTTATCTGCATGTGATAAATACAAAGGGTGAATCCCGTCCGGGGTTTCCTGTGCGCAGTCAAGGCCCGCCCTCCGGTGAGCCAATACCAAGTCCGGATTCAGCAGGAGGGAATATTTACTCTATCGAGGCATCACCCGCTGTTGCCGACCTTTCTGGTGACGGCCGTTATGAAATTGTCGTTGGTTCATGGGACGGACAGCTGTATGTGATAAATGACAAGGGAGAATTGCTGCCTGGTTGGCCGAATCGGGTAGGCGATCAAATTATTTCTTCGGCGGCCCTGATAGACCTCACGGGAGATAACCGACTCGACATTATAGTGGGCTCTAAAGATGAATACTTGTATGGATGGGATTTTGACGGAGAACAACTTCCCGGTTTTCCTGTTCACTTGAAAGCCCATATATTTTCATCTCCCTGGATTGGGGATTTGGGGGGAAATGGGCAAGCTGATATTGTGGTGGGAGCCAATAATGGGATTCATTTGCTGCGAAATATGGGCCCCTTGGGAAGATCTGCTTGGCCCATGTTTCATGCCAACAAGGAACGTACCGGCTGGAACTTAAAAACCGACTAGACTTAGGAACAGGGACTATTAATCTCCGAGTTTTGACTATCAAAAATGGGAGAAAGTTAAGGCAATGGGTATTACGAAAAAAATTAACTTCTGGGTTTTAGGCCTGTTTTTTATTTTTGCCCTACTGGGAATAAGAGAGTATTTTGACCCCTATCTTTTCTTGCATGTTGATAATATGGTTCGGTCTAAACCGGAACCTTTAGCACTGGAACTGCAGGAAGGGGTCTCCTTCCATTTATACCGTGATAACCGGCCCCATATCGGGAAAATTGCAGCACTACAGAAAGGCCTTGTTTTGGTTTGGAACGGCGAGGAAGTTATTGAAGAAGGTTATGGTTTTGGGTTGCCCCTTATTCAGTATGGGGATTTGGTCTACCTTTCCCGTCTCGCTGATGTGGAAGCTCCGGATGATATTACACTGATTAAGACTTACACCATAAGTGTGGCGGATCGATGGTCCAAATTTTTGCAGAAAAAGTATAAAGATGTAGAGCCTCTGGGTACTGTGGTAGTCACCTACATCGTTTTGTCACCTGAAGAACTCATTGTGGATGTTGATTTTACTGGCCTTACGGTAGACTGGAATACTGCATATCTGATGAATGAACAAGGGGCAGTTCATTTTCCATATTACGAGAATAGTGCTGGAGAACGTCAGATTGGCGAACAGGTGGGAATTTGGCAGGCTACCAGGGATTTTGGTTGTTGGATTTCCAAGGACGAAGAACTTCGTTTCTGTATAGAAACGGAACCGGGTAGACAGCGTTTTATAGGGCGGGAATGTTACTATCAGTATAACTGGGCTCGCTTTTACTTGCTTTCCTGGTCCGGCATTGATTTGAAAATTGAGGCTCCTATGGATAATTACAGTTATAAAGTATTGGTGGAAAAAGTTAATGAACCCTAAAGCCCTGGCAAAAAACTTCCCTGTGGCTGTTATTATTATGATGGCTTTAGCTTTGCGATTTGCATATTTGGGCCAAATGCCCCTACTTCCTGACGAAGCTTATTACTGGCTTTGGTCGCGACAGCTCGATTGGGCCTATTACGATCATCCTGCAGGAACTGCCATTCTTTTGCGTTTAAGTACGGTTTTAGGGGGGAATGACGAGTTTGGAATTCGCTGGCTTAATGCTTTGCTTGCCACAGCTTGTGTTGCTTTGGCAATCTCTTTGACCCAACGGATCTATTCACAAAAAGCTGGCCTATTAGTCGGAGCACTGATGGCCTTTGGAGCCCCATTTCTCATAACGTCCAGATTTGTTTATACCGATACCCTCTTTTTGTTTTTATTACTTCTCAACTTTCATAGTATTACCTGCCTTAATAATCCTTTTCCCCGTAAGAGTGAGCCCTCAGGGGGTAGTTTTGCCAAGCTTTGCCCCTTTGTCTGGTTTGGATTGTCTTTAGCTCTCCTCTTAAACACTAAATATACAGCCTATTTATATGCTCTCGGGCTTGGGGTTTGGATTGTTTGGAAACACCGCCCACTAATGCGGGATCCACGCTTCTGGTTAGCAGTGGGAATTGCTATGCTGGGACTTATTCCTGTTTTGGGTTGGAATTTAGCTAACGATTGGGCTTCACTACGATGGCAGTTATCCCATGGGACCAGTTTGTCTCCAGGGGCTTCCCTATCTTCCGGTATACTGAAGCAGTGGGTTGCCAACGGGTTCCATGCTGGCGCATATCTGACTTGGCCTCTCGCTGTGATCGCTTTGGCAGGCCTTTGGCCTTTACGGAGAATAGAAAGCCAAAGAGAGCTCCATTGGGATAATATGGATTCTCTTGTATGGATTTCATCTATATTTATGTTTATACCCATTTTCCTGAGCCCTGCCAGCAGTCCACGAAACCTGATTCCAGGCCTCTTACTACTATTGCTGCGGGCAGCGGGACATGCCATAGACAGAGAACTTTGGGTTAAAAAAGGTAAAACTCTAATCTTCTTTGTCTTTTTTATAACAGCTCTTTACGGATTTGGGACAGTGTCAGCCATAAAAGGTTTTTCAAATCCTTTTTCCAGCAGTGCTGCATCCCAAATCCGTCGTGATGTAGCAAGGGTTGAAGAGCTTAAAAAAATAGCAGATTTTTCTCCTCCGCAAAATATCCTATTCAGCATCGATTATACTCTGGCAGCTCAGCTTCACTATTACACGAGACGCCCGGCTTACACTTCCTGGGGGCAATATAAAATATGGGGTTACCCGATGTTTGATAATGTTACTTTACTTAGCTTTGAATACCTGCCCGAAAAAGTGATTGACAAAAAGCTTAGGGAGGCTTTTACTTACGTACAGGGACCCTATCAACTAAAACCCGGATCCGGTGAAAAGTTACCGGTAATTTTTTGGTGGGAGGTCGAGGGATTGATCTGGGATCAGGCTCGGTTTTTGGAAACCTTCGATTTTTTAACTTTGTTTAAGGATTATTACGAACCATGAAATTAAAGAATATTAAATAAGTTTTGTTTGGATGACCGAACCTTGAACTTTTATTTGACATGTCATTAGTATTATATTGATGCTGCAAAAAATTAAGGCCATAATAATGTCTTTTGGACTTATTAATCTCTAATGGTGCCGGGAGATGAAGCGATGGAGTTAAGCATCATCGTTCCTACCTACAACGAAGGCAGCAATGTCAGGGTATTAACGGAACGCATAATGGGGGTTTTGCAATCCACCATTAGGGACTACGAAATTATATTCGTCGACGATAGCAGTGACGATACCCCAATAATTCTTGAGTGTTTAACGGAACAGTTCCCAAGGGTTCGATATATCCATCGGATAAAGGAACGGGGACTGGGTAGCGCCGTAGTAAATGGGTTCAGCCTTGCTATCGGGGAATACCTGGTGGTCATGGATGCCGACTTGCAGCACCCCCCCGAGCTTCTTCCTGAAATGATGAAGAGCTTAAAGGAAGGCAATCAACTGGTTATTCCAAGCAGGTTTATTACAGGAGGCTCCTATGGAGATTTGAATTTTTCCAGAAAGCTAATCTCATGGGGAGCCAGGGCTATTGCACGATTAGCCCTGAAAAAAGCTCGCCTCGTATCAGATTGCACCGGCGGTTTTTTTGGCCTGCATCGCAGCGTTATAGATGGTGTTGATCTAAATCCCATCGGTTGGAAAATTATGCTGGAGATTATTGTCAAGGGCCGTTATAGATCTTTCTCCGAAATTCCCTATGCTTTTGCGACCAGGGATCTGGATCAGTCTAAAATGAATTTTGAGGAACAAGTAAACTACTTGAAGCATATCGCTTTTCTGGTAATGAGCAGCCCTGAAGACCGAAAGTTTTTTATCTTTTGCAGTATAGGACTGCTGGGCTTTATAGTGAACATGCTGGTTTTTACATTATTAATGAAGCTGACTGTCGATAAAGCTGTCTTTTCTTCAGTTACAGCTTCCTCTACGGCACTAATCCACAATTTTGTATGGAACGACCAGGTGACCTGGAAGCAAGAGAAAAACCTGTCACGAAGTGGATTTCTGTCCAGGTTTCTAAAGTTTGCCAGTACTTCTTTCCTGGGAGTTCTCATAGCCTCAATGGTTGTACGGGCATTTGTTGGATTGGGATGGAGCCCTTTTATAGGTCAAACTTTAGGTATCTTTGCAGCAACCTTCCTGAAATTCTTCATAAATGACCGCTGGACATGGGCAAATACCTACACTGAGAACCGCACCAGGTACTAACGCCTGCTTTATTAATGCTATCTTACGCGTGGTTGAGGAAAACCTTCCGAACTTGTATCACTGTTGGTCTTTACCTGAGGATTACGAACAGAAGTATGGGAAAGAGATTACCTCTTTTTTAAAGGCTTCCCATTACTGATTCAATTTGATTGACAGATGATGGATTTATAGATAGAGTGGATATTAATTAAAATTCATTTTTTCTAAAGGATTCTTATGGTTAAAGCATTTTATTTCATAAGGTTTGAAAGGCTGCAGCTATGTTTGAGACGCTTTCAAAATTAAGACAGATTTTGAACCAACGCGAAATGCTACATCTTGGATCTTTATTATCAGCGATCATCATTATGCCTTTCGCCCAGGCTGTGGGTGTGGCTTCAATTTTTGTTTCCGCATTTGCCACCTGGCTCAAGATGCGTTTTGTCTGGATGAACAACCACCGTCTTTCAAGACGTCTTCTTGACAAGCACCTATCCCGGCCCTATGCTTTTTCCCTTAATAAAAATAATTCTGAACTTAGCAATAATGTGCTGCCTGAAGTAAACCAGCTAACTGGAAGCAATTTCCCCCCCTGTTTACAATTATTACTAAGAGTTTGGTTGGCATATTAATCCTCAGTATCCTGCTGTGGATCGATGTTATTATTTCGTTTATTGCTCTGGCATTACTTGGGGGCTCTTATGGAATTATCTGTTTGTGGATTTAATACTGAGATTATTAAAAAGATTAACACTGTATCATGCAGTCTTTCGAAAGCAAACTTTTCTGGGAGGCAATTATTATCAGGATATTATATCTTCATCAGTATTTCAACACACCCAAAATGCCAGGGCCATCTCGATCTTATCAAATAGCGCGCCGTCTGGTTAGCTATGGCCACCAGGTAACCATGGTCACTACTTTAAGACAGGAAGGTGGTCATGAACAGCGAACCTGGTTTCAGACAGAAGAAGATGGTATCCTGGTTCACTGGCTTCCTTTGCCTTATTCAAATAAACTAAGTTATTATGAGCGGATTAAGGTCTTTTTTAAATTTGCCTGGCGAGCTTCAATAAAGGCAGCCGCGATTGACTGCGATTTGGTATACGCAACAAGCACACCGCTTACCATAGCATTGCCCGCTGTTTATGCAAAGAAAAGGTTGAAAGTACCGATGGTATTTGAAGTGCGTGATCTGTGGCCCGAACTGCCGATAGCGGTGGGAGCTATTAAAAATCCACTTATTAAGGCCGCAGCAAAGCAATTGGAGCGATTTGCATATAGAAATGCAGAGCAGATAGTGGCCCTATCACCGGGGATGAAAGAGGGAATTGTAAACACCGGGTACGCTGCAGATAATGTAACAGTTATCCCAAACAGCTGTGACATTGAATTTTTTGATAAAGGCCTTGAACAGGGTGAAAAACTGAGAAGCAGTTATGAATGGCTGCAGGATAGGCCCCTGGTTATCTATACCGGGACTATTGGAATTATTAACGGTGTCGACTACCTGGCCCGCCTCTCTGGAGCGGTGAAAGACTTGGACAGTGAAATTCGTTTTCTGGTTATCGGCAGTGGGCATGGCGAAAAAAATTTGAGAGAAGTGGCGGAAAAATATGCTGTATTGAATAAATACTTCTTTATCCTTCCAAGAGTCCCCAAGTACGATATACCCGGCTGGCTATCTGCTGCCGACATGGCGACCTCACTCTTTGTCGATTTAAAGGAAATGTGGTCTAATTCAGCAAATAAGTTTTTTGATGCACTGGCAGCGGGTAAACCTGTGGCAATTAATTACGGAGGCTGGCAGGCTGGTATTTTAGAAGCGACAGGGGCCGGCCTGGTCCTTGATCCCAAAGATATTGAAGCGTCGGCCGAACTGCTGACAGGAAGAATCAGAGACATCAAATGGCTGGAGAGTGCTCGAATTGCAGCCAAGAATTTAGCCCGGGATAGCTTTGACAGAAACAAGCTGGCTAAAACGCTTGAAAGTGTTCTTCTAGAAGCAGTCGAAGGCAAATGATTTAAGCATTTAGCTTGTCGGGAGGAAGTAAGGGTATACATGAGAGATTTGAGTAATTGGGAGAAGTGCTATTATTCAACCCGGTCAAGGCTAAGTATTCCTTACCTTGATTTAAAAGAAAAATGGCCCGTGGGCTTTTTGGACAGGTTAAAAATGTGGAAAATGGGTTTCTTGTGTGACAAGTTTGTTGCGTACGACTTCAAAAAGTATGAACCTGATAAATACTTAACAGATTATCAGCAGGTGATGGCCAGGTTCATCAATTATCCTTACTCGGAGATTTTAAACAATAAACTGATCTTTGAGAAAGTGTTTTCAAGACATGTGAAGGTGCCTAAAAGTTACGCGGTGATTGACAGCGGAAGAATTTCTCTTCTTGACCCCGAGGCAAAAGATATCGTTACTGATGGTGAAAATATTCTTAGAGTGATTGAGGAATTATGCTGTAAGTTTGGAAGAGTGGTTTTAAAACCTGTAAAAGGGGCTCTCGGCAAGGGAGTCATGATAATAGTTCATTCCGGCCAGGGACAGCTTGTGGTTAACAATCAGCAGTGGAGCAGTGAAGAACTGGCCTATTTTCTGGGCTCATTAAAGTTATATCTTGTATCCGAATACATAGAACAGGCAGCCTATTCAAAACAAATATATCCATTTGCAGCTAACGCTATGAGGATACTAACTATGTTCGATCCATATGACAATCAACCATTTATCGCCGCGGCTGTGAAAAGATTCGGGACAGATGCTTCCGCACCTGTGGATAATAACGGCGCCGGTGGTATTTGCGCTTCAGTTAATCTGGAAACCGGCGAGCTAAGTTCGGCATCTCAATTTACAAAAACCGGTATAATATGGCATGATTTTCACCTAAACAGCGGTGCGCAGATAAAAGGAATTCGGATACCCAACTGGACTGCTGTTAAAGAAAAGGTTTTGGAGATTGCCGGGCGGTACCCGTTTATAAAATATGTCGGTTGGGATATATTGGATCAAGATGACGGTATTGTTGCCCTCGAAGGCAATAATCACCCGCAATTTAGACTGCTTCAGATCCACAAGCCTATACTTTTAGATCCCAGGGTTGTAAATTTTTATAGATATCATAAGATTATCGGTTAATGCTATTTAAAAAGTAATCAATTAACATAAACTTAAAAATTAAAACGGAGACAAATCATGTCAATAGGAGAAATAATCAGATATATTGGTTTTACAGGCCTTGACATAATGAGAGCCAGAAAAGTGTCTCATCATTTAGATGATCTCAAAGCTTATTTTGTAGATCCACTAAATCATGAGGTGATCCAGGAAAAGAGAAAAGACCAATTTCTTAAATTTGCGTGTGAAACAGTCCCTTATTATAAAGCTTACAAAGAATTTTCTTCTGTTGATGATTTTCCAATTATTGATAAGAAAGTTATTAATGAAACTTATGACGATTTCATATCCGGTGCTTATAATCATTCGTCCTTAAGCGTCGCCATAACAAGCGGTTCTTATGGAACTCCGACAACTTATTATCACACACAGGATAAAAAAGCGAGACGATCTGCAGAAATTATTTTCTTTAATCGCTGGGCGGGTTATGAAATCGGCATGAAGCATATATTAGTGCGGGCGAGACCCAAGAGCGCTTTAAAGCTCTTGGCAGAAAACGAAATATTGATAAGACCGATTGGCATGGATTCTGGTTGGTTTAAATCTCAATGGCAGTTATTAACTAAGCAGAGGATTAAGTTTATAATTGGCTACCCATCAGTATTAGCAGCCCTGGCAATTTATTATAAAAATAATTACTCTTCAGCTGAACCTTTTATTTGCGAAGGAATTATCTCTTATGCAGAGCCTCTTTTTGAAGACGCAAGGGCCGTTATTGAAGAGGTATTCAATTGTCCGGTTATAAGCCGTTATTCATCAGAAGAATTGGGCGTTATAGCCCATCAATGTGTTTCTGGGGGGAAATATCATTTAAACTTTGCCAGTTATTTTATAGAGCTTCTTGCTTTGAATGAAGATAGACCCGTTGAACGGAGCGAGCCGGGACGTGTTATAGTAACTGATTTATTTTCGCATGCGATGCCACTTATCCGCTATGACACCGGCGATCTAGCAGTGCTGGATGAGGGTTGTAGTTGTGGACTGGAGACACCGGTTTTTAAAAGAATTGATGGCAGACAGGCTGAATTGATTTATGATACGAATGGGAGAGCATTATCGCCTCTTGTTATTGTAACGCCGATAGCCCGAACCTTAAAGGGTATCATACAATTTCAGTTTATCCAAAAAGATTTAAAATATTATATAATCAGGTTAGCTGTATACAAATCATTCCCAAAAGACAGGGTTGATCTGATTAAGGCAAAATTATTAAAGGTTTTGGGTGAAGATGCCGAGATTGGATTTGAGTACGTTTCAGCTATTTCACCACTGCCATCCGGCAAAAGGCCTTATATTATAAATGAGTATCATAATCACACCTAGCTTTATTTGCTGTAAAATCCTTGGAGGATAAAAGGTTAATGCCGAAAATTAAGAAACCTTTACGAGGCCTCTTAAGCGAATTTAATTTTGCCGGCGGTGAGAGGATAAAACCTAAGGGAAGGCAACTGATCGAGATTGTTCAGCTGCTTTTAAGGTGTCAATTTACTCCTGACGAATATTTTTACAACCGTTTTTATGAATCGGGTAAAGATTATGAGTATATGCTCAACTATCTTCCAAATTATCACTCCCTGGTTTACTTTCACCCAAAATTACTTGATCGGAATTGGGTTTTCATTCTCAGGAACAAAGTGCTTTTTAATTATTATTACCGCAGTTTTAATTTGCCTGTAACCAACCTATATGGGTTTTATCATCAGCTGTCTGGTGTGTCCGGTGACGGTTTTTTATTAACAAACCCGGAAGAATTAAAGCTTTATTTGCTGGGAAAAAGGCCTGCAACTCTGGTGATCAAGCCGGTTGGTGGCGGCAGGGGAAAAAAAATTATGGTCATAGATGAAATAGATTATCATGAAGGTGCTCTTAATTTTCGTTTACCTGATGGAAAAGTAATCTGCTTTGATGATCTGGTTAAGAAAGTGGAAGAAATAAGCCTGAAAAAGTCTTATAGCGGCTGTCTGTTGGAAGGAAAAGTATTGCAAAATGAGATACTCAACCGCATCAACCCAGTATCAGTTAATACGGTCAGGGTGGCTACTTTTTTAAGTAAAAACAGTAAAGCAGAAATACACTTAGCCGTTTTCAGGCTTGGCCGAGCTTATACCTGCGTTGATAATATATCCCAGGGAGGGCTCGTTGTTGGGGTTAATATAGAAGACGGCACCCTAGGTGAAGGAGTTTACTATACAAAATACGGTCGTGGCCGATACAGTGAGCACCCGGATACAGGAGTGAAATTTACAGGGCTTAAGCTTCCATATTGGAATGAAATTACTGGCTTATGCCGGAAGGCTGCAAGGGTGAGCCCATTTTGCCGTTCTATCGGCTGGGATGTTGCGATCACCCCGAAAGGTCCGGTCCTGATTGAAGGCAATGATCACTGGTTTGTTAATCAAACTCATATAAATGGATACCTGCAACCTCATGTCAGAGCCAGCCTGGCTGAGTTTGGACTATTTTTCCCGGAAGGCAAGCTGCCTCCCGTCAAGATAAAAGATTTATTCGGGGCATTAAAAAGATGGAGCAAGTTGTAATTAGAAGGTGAATCTTTAACATGGTTTTCCTGGAGATATCACAGGATAACTTTCAATAAAAGCTTGAGGAGGGGTAATACTTGAGAAATTATAGGTGGCAGCAAATTCCAAGCTTGATGCAGTCTAAGACTGGCAGAAGGCGTATAAGGAATAGCATTCTATTCCGCTTAAAAGGAATACTTATTCCTCTTGCAAGTTTCTATCGTAAATATCTAATCCGGCACGTTAAAATTGCTACCGTGATCGGATCTTTTGGAAAAACCACAACAACCAGGGCAACCGCAGCTGCATTGGGGCTTTCACCTGAAAAACACCAGGGGAATAATGCTGGTGTTTTTTTAGCTGCCGGACTATTGAGCATACCTCCATGGGCACGGTTTCGTGTTTTAGAAGTGGGTATTTCAAAGAAAGGCCAGATGGCAAAAAACGCTAAGCTTATTCGCCCGGATATTGTGGCTGTTACATGCAT
>Ga0114946_10000479_pt1 | contig 26941 bp, 24 predicted proteins | sample WalLakDeSediment_FD_88676 | JGI IMG/M metagenome (GOLD analysis project Ga0114946, IMG submission 88676) | Lake sediment microbial communities from Walker lake, Nevada to study Microbial Dark Matter (Phase II) - Walker Lake 11/02/13 Deep Sediment | ecosystem: Environmental > Aquatic >... | reverse complement strand
CGTACAAGGTCGATCCGGACACCTACCAGATCGTGTCGACGGTCATGGGCTTGTCGAGCCCGTACACCTACTCGGACATGACCGGCGCCGGCATCAACGCTCAGATCTTGCCGCAGTGATCTAAGGGGCGGCTCCGCTCGCGACCACGGGTTGCGCTCGAGACCGAGCGCAACCCGTGGTCGCTTCGTTTGTCGGGCGTCAGCCCGAAGCTAGGTTATTCGATGGAGTAACGGGTGCCACGAGCCTTGCCCGTGGCCGAGACGCGACCGGCTTCGATGTGCCGGGCCAAGGCCGAACGCAGCTGGGCCGGCGTCGCGCCGAGCCGAGCACGGATCGCCTCGGCCGACACGCCGATGCCGCCGAACGCCGCGAGGGCGTCGATGACGGCAGCGTCGAGCTCGGCGCGGCCCTCGGCGGTCTGGGTGTCCCAGCCGTCGCGGGATTTGCCGCGCTTGATCGCGGGCTTGGCAGCGGCGACCGGAACGGCCACGGGCTTGACGGGCTTGACGGTCTTGGGCTTGGCGGCCTTGGGCTTGGCGCCCTTGGCGGGCTTGACGGCCTTGGCCTTGGCGGCCTTGGGCTCGGCCTCGCCCCCAAGCAGATCACCAAGGGTGATGTGCCCGAGCGCGGGATGGCTGGCCATCAACTCGCGCAGGTCCGCGACCGAGGTTGAAGGGTGATCGGCGACGACGCGACGCAGTGCGATCACCGCGGCGTCATCCAAGGCGTTAGTGTATGCAGCAGTGATGCTCATTAGCCGTAGTTGTGCCCGAGCGCCGACCGTTTGCCAAGTCTCAAGTGCTCCTAAGAGTGATCGAGCCACGCTATACCGTCCCGTAACCACAGAACGGCCGTATTTGGGCGTTCAAACCGTCTAACGAGGCTCTAAGGGCCCGCGGCGGAGGCAATCCAGCCGCTTTTCAAAGCCGCGGCGACGACTACGCCCCTCAAATTTTGTGGGAAAGATCTCCCCGGTTCAAACCACAAACAGGTTCAGCACCAAAAACACCAAGAGGATCACGGTTAGCAAAAGTACGGTCGCGCCGACTCCCCAAGGCCGATAGCTGGACTCTTCGGGGTCAATCCCCGAGCCAAACCGGCGCGCTACCGCTCGCGGGAGCCCCTGGGTGACCGCCCGGTGATACGGCTCGGCGGCGGCGAGCAGCGGCCGCAACACCCACTGCCACAGGGCCGGGACCATCCACCGATACACCCAATCGGTGTCGAGGGTCAGCGTCAAGGTCCGCTTGAGTCGGTTCAGCAAGACAAAGAACGCCAGCCCCGCGAACAACAGCAGCTGGAGTTGGTTGACGACGTGGGCGTAGGTGTACGCGTGGTATAGCTCACCACCACCTGGGCGTTGAAACGGCAGGATCGCGTAGAGCGGTTCGGGAGCGACGCCGATCGCAATGCACAGGCCCGAAAACAGCAGCATCGCCCACTTCATGTTGGCGGGCGGATCGAGCTTGCGATCGTCGTTCTTGGGCGCGGGCTTCTGAAAGAAGACGAACCACGGGAATTTGATGCCTGCGTGGAGGAACACCCCCGCCGAAGCAGCGACCAGCAGGAACCAAACTACTGAAGGATTGAACAGTGTCTTCCAAACCAGCTGCCCGTCGAGTTCGGTGACCGGCGCCCAGAGATGAGTCATGGCGGCCGCGTCGGTGATCATCGACTTGGTCGTGAAGCCCGAGGTCAGCGGGACGGCGGAGATTGCGAGGGCGCCGATGATCCCGCACCACATGGTGATCGGCATGGCCCGGTAGAGCCCGCCGAGGTCCGTGCACTTGCGCTTGCCGGTCATGTACAGGACCGAGCCGGCCGACATCAGCAGCAGGGCCTTGTAGATGATGTGCGCGAAGGCGTGGGCGGTGGCGCCGTTGATTGCGAGCCCGGTGCCCAAACCGATCGCGCAGACCATGAACCCGACCTGGTTGATGATCGAGTAGGCGAGGATTCGCCGCATGTCGTTCTCGAGGATCGCGTAGACGATCCCGTAGAGCGCCATCAGGCAGCCCAGCCAGACCAGCGCCGTGCAGCCGGCGAACAGGACAATTAGTACGTAGACGGCCGTCTTGGTCGTGAACGCCGACAAGAACACGGTGCCCGAGGGCGAGGCCTCGGGGTAGGCGTCGGGTAGCCACGGGCCCAAGGGCGGGGTCCCGGCGTTGACGAGCACGCCGATCAGCATGATCAGCGAGCCCGGCGATTCGAGGCGGGGCAGCAGCCAGGGCATCGCGGCGTCGCCGCCGCCGAGAATCATCCGAACCGGGTCCTCGAGCGACCCGCCGAGGGTCATGGAGGGGATCAGGATAGAGCCGGTCGCGTGCACGTGCAGGGCGATCCCCGCCATCAAGATCGCGCCGCCGACGAGGTGGATGTTGACGTAGCGGCGCCCGGCGAGGCGCGCAGCCTCGGTGTTGCCGGCCCAAACCACGATCGTGGAGCCGACCGCCATGACCTCCCAAAACAAGAACAAGGTGATGAGATCACCAGCGAAGGTCACTCCAATCGCGCTGCCCGCGTAGAGCATCGCGCCGGCGAGCTCGACTCGGCGGTCCTGATTGAGTGCGAACAGCGCCCCCGCGAAAGCCATCAGCGCGAAGATTGTCGCGAACGCCTTGGTCGGCAGGTTGAACTGGGCGAGGACCAGGTCGTAGTCGAGCCAGTGCACGCTGATCCGGCCGTGCTCGGGGAACAGCCAAATCGCCGCGAGCGCGAACAGCGGGGCGATCAGCGACCAGGCTTTGTAGGCCCTGCCCGGGGTGACCGCGATCAGCAAGGCGCCGATGATCAGAATGAAGCCAGGCGGGATGTTAGCGGTCATCGGGGAGCCTCCTGCCCTTGGCGTCGCGGATCGGATCCAGCGGAGAGCGCCGGTAGTAGCCCTCGGGCCGCATCAACAGCTTGCCGAGCACGAGCTTGCTGACCATGACCATGATCCAGCAGGTCACGAACCCAAAGGCCGCGAAAAACGCGGGCCAGCCGTCGACGACAAAGTGCGCCGAGTGGTCGGGATCGTGCTCGAGGATGTGGGCGAGCTCGAGCAGCTTCGGGTCGAGGACCACGAGCAAGCCGAGCACGAAGTAAAACCCGATCCAGAGCTTACGGACGGTCTTGGGGTCTTCCAGTGCCACGGTCGGTCCTCTCATTTGCCCGGCGCAGCGCCGGTGGGCATCGCCGCTGACAGCATCTCGGCGTAACCGGCGAACACGCCGGGGTAGAAGAACAGGGCGACGGAGGCCGCGGCGGTGCACGTCAGGGCGATCACGATGGCCACGGGGGCCTCGCCGTGATCGTGGCCGTGATCGTGGCCGTGATCGGGCTCCGGCGGCTTGCGGAAGAACGCGCGGTAGACGATCGGCAGGAAATACGCGGCGTTGAGCAGGGTGGACGTGCACAGCACGGCGATCGCAAAGCTGGCCTCCGTGGTCCACGCGCCCCGCATCAGGTACCACTTGGAGATGAACCCGCCGGCTGGCGGCAGGCCGATCATCGAGAGGGTGCCGATTGCGAAGGCGCCCATGGTCCACGGCATCTTGCGGCCGATGCCGTCGAGCTCGGAGACTTTGGTCTTGTGCGCGGCGGTGTAGATCGAGCCGGCCGCGAAGAACAAGGTGATCTTGCCAAACGCGTGGGCGGCGATATGAAACGCCGCGGCGCGCATCGCCAGCGGGTGGAACATCGCGGCCCCGAGCGTGATGTAGCTGAGCTGCGAGATCGTCGAGTAGGCCAGCCGGCGCTTGAGGTTGTCTTGGAACAGGGCAATGAAGCTGGCGATCACGATCGACGCCCCAGCGACGTAGAGCAGCCAGGCGCCCTGATCGTAGAGCCGCAGCTGGTCGACGCCGATGATGTAGACGGCGATCTTGCAGACCGAGAACACCCCGGCTTTGACGACGGCGACGGCGTGGAGCAGGGCCGAGACCGGGGTCGGGGCGACCATCGCGGCCGGCAGCCAGCGGTGCGCGGGCATCAGCGCGGCCTTGCCGACGCCGTACATGTACATCGCGAAGATCAGCCCAAACAGCGCGGGGCTGAGCACCCCGTCGGCGAGCGGCTGGGTAAATACGCCGCCTGGGGTGAAGTCGAGGGTGCCCGTGTAGACGTAGGTGGCGATCATCGCCGGGAGCATCAGGGCCACGCTCGTGCCCATGAGGATGCCCAGGTAGATTCGACCGGAGCGGATCGCGTCGGGCGTGCCCTTGTGCGTGACTAGGGGGAAGGTCGCGAGCGACAGGGCCTCGTAGAACACGAACAGCGTGAACATGTTGCCGGCGAAGGCGATGCCCATGACCGCGGCCAACGACAGGGCGAAGCACACGTAAAACCGGGTCTGGTGCTTCTCCTTGTTCCCGCGCATGTACCCGATCGAGTAGATCGAGTTGAGGATCCACAGCGAGCTGGCGATCATCGCGTAGATCATCCCGAGCGGCTCGATGTGAAACGCCAAGGGCACGCCGGGGACGACCTCGACTAGGGTCTCGGCGATCGCCGGGGTCGCCTCGAGGGAATTGTGGAGGTTGCCCACCACCCACAGCAGCGCGACCGCCGTGAGCATGGTCGTGGTCTCGCGCAGGTTGGGCCAGCGGCCAGCGAGGCCGATCAGGAACGCGCCGACCAAGGGCACGGCGATCGCCAAGATCGGGCTGACCTCCATCTGCGCGGCTCCGAGCCAATCAGTGAACCCAGTCGTATCAGTAGCCAGGACCATCATGGGCCTCCGTTGAGCAGCAGTTGGGCGGCCGCTTGGGCGCTCTGCGCCGTCCAGGTCGCGTCGACGCCAAACACCACGCTCGCGCCGATCAGGATCCAAAGCGGGATCAGCATGCTCAGCGGCGCTTCTTGGATGGGCGCGTCAGGATCGTCGGGCTGGCCGAACCAGATGACCTCGACGAGGCGCCAGACGTAGATGAGCGCCAGCAGCCCGCCGGTCAGGACGATCAGGGCGATGAACCAGTAGCCCTCCTCCATCGCGCTTTTGATCAGGTACCACTTGGAGATGAAGCCGACGGTCATCGGCACGCCGATCAGGCCGCAGCCGCCGACCGTGAACGCGGCCATGGTCAGGGGCATCTTGCGACCGAGGCCCTTGAAGTCTTCGAGCATGACCCCGCTGCGGCCGGGCTTGGCCATGCGCAGCGCGACGGCGCCGACGGCCATGAACATCCCGCCTTTGATCAGCGCGTGGTTGAAGATGTGAATGACCGAGGCGGTGATCCCCGACTCGTTCGCAAGCGAGAATCCGAGCACGATGTAGGCGAGCTGGCCGACCGAGGAGTAGGCCAGGACCTTCTTGACGTTGAGCTGGCGGATCGCCGCGAGCGAGGCGACGATGATCCCCGCGCACGCGCACAGGGCCAAGGCCGCGAGGTCTTGGGTGCTGTCGTAGACGTTGCCGTAGATCGTGAACACGAACCGGAAGGTCATGTACACGCCGACCTTGGTCGCGGTCGCGGCGACCAGGGCCGAGACCGCCGAGGGCGCGTAGGTGTAGGCGTTGGGCAGCCACAGGTGCAGGGGGAACAGCGCCATCTTGAGGCTCAGCCCGACCATCAAGAACGCGAAGCTGACGAACACCGTGCGGTTGCCGTCGAGCTGGCCGAGCGCGCGCATGTTGACCAGCTGGTCGTGCATGTCGGCCATGTTGAGGGTCCCGGTCAGCATCAGCAGGTAGCCGATCCCGAGCAGGATGAAGGTCGCGCCGATGCTGCCGATGATGAGGTACTTGAGGCTGGCGACGAGCGCCCGGCGATCACGGTCGCCGCCCATGGCGATCAGCGTGTAGACCGTCAGCGAGCTGATCTCGAGGAGCACGTAGACGTTGAAGGTGTCGCCGGTCACCGTGATGCCGACCAAGCCGGCGATCGCGAGCAGCCAGACGCTGTAAAATAGGTGGTGGCGGTCCCGATCGATCTCGGCGGCGACGCTTTGCTTGGCGTAGATCGTGGTCAGGAACCCGATGATCGCGACGACCAGGATCACGAAGGCGTTGAGCGAGTCGACCGTATAGCCGATCCCGTACTCCTCCCTCCACGAGCCGAGCCGGTAGATCAGCGGGGTGTCGCGGCCGTGGACCTCGACGAGCATCGCGGCGGCGCAGACCAGCATCGCGCCGGTGACCAGGCAAGACCACAGCCACGCGACCCAGCCGCCGCCACGTTGGAGCAGCGCGGTGAACAGCGCGAGCAGCCCGCCAAATAGCGGGAGGATCACGATCAAGATCGGGAGGTGAGCGCGAATGGCTTCGGGCAATTCCACGGGCACGGCGTGATCCTCAGCGGGCGTGGTCCCGACGGTTGGCCTCGAGGATCTCGTCTTCCTCGATGGTCCCGTAGGCCCGTTGGATTTTGATGATGATGGCCACGGCCACGGCCAAGGTGCTGACCGCGACGACGATCGCCGTCAGCATCAGCACGTGGGGCAGGGGGTTGTCGAACGGGCCGGTCTTGTCAGGCTCGGTCCAGATCGGCGGGAGCCCGGATGTGCCGTCGGACGCTCGATAGACGCCCATGGTCACGTAGAACAAGAACACGCCGGTTTGGAACAGGCCCAGGGCGATGACCTGCTTGAGCAGGTTGCCGCGGGCGATGACCCCGTAAAAGCCGATCATCATGATGATGACGGCCATCCAGTAGTTGAAGTAGCCGAGCGTCTCCATTTTAGAGGCCCCTCGTTACGGGTTGGTCGGGCTCGCCCGGGCGCGTCGACGCATGCGGCTCCTGGTTGCGCGCGTCGTGGGGCGACGAGCTGCGCTCGCCGATCATGAGATAGACGGTGACCATGACCGAGGCGACGGTCAGGCCGACCCCATACTCGACCAGGGTCATGCCGAGCGCCTCGGCGTCGCCAGCGTTCTCGGGGTCGAGCATGCCGTAGTCGAGGAAGGTCCCGCCTTTAAATAAGGTTGCGAGGCCCACCGACGCGTAGAGCAGGGCGCCGAGCGCCATGCAGCTGTCGATGATGATCGGTGGGATCCGCCGGCGGAGCTCCTCGGCCCCAAACACGAGGCCATAGAGGATGAACGCGGCGGCGACGATGACCCCGCCTTGGAACCCGCCGCCAGGGCCGATCTCGCCGTGGTAGATGACGTAGATCCCGAAGGTGATGATGAACGGGATCGACATCTTGGCGACCACCCGGATCAGCGTCTGCTGACTGAGGTGCTCGCGGGGCTCGCCGGGATCGTGGGCCTGCTGCGGGGACATCAGCGCTCGCTCCTTGCCGATGACGCGGGCGGCGGATCGAGCAGGTCATCCCGGCGCCGACGCAAGAGCAGCAGCAAGCTGACCCCGGCGACGAAGATGACCGTGGTCTCGAACATCGTGTCCAAGCTGCGGTAGGCCGCGAGCAGGCTGGTGACCGTATTGGGCACGTGGCCGTTGAAGTCGTCGGCGGGGTGGCCGTGCTCGGGCTGGCCCTGCTCGCGGGCGGCCGCGGTCTCGTGCTTGCCGACCGTTTGATTGAGCATGTCCGGGACCCGGTGGGTGTGGATCGGCGCGTTGGGGTCGCCGAACCGGGGCATGTCGAAGGTGCCGTAGATCAGCAGCATCCCGGTGATCGTGCAGACCAGCAGGGCCGGGATGTGGACCTTGTGCTCTTTTTTGGCGAACCGCTTGGTCTGAGCCAAGGCGCCGAGCAACAAGATGGTCGAGACCCCCGCGCCGACCGCCGCCTCGGTGAAGGCGACGTCGAGGGCGTGCATGTTGGTCCAGACCAGGGCCATCAGCAGGCTGTAGATGCCGGCGAGGATCGTGGCCGCGAACAGGCTGCGCACGCTGATCACCGCGACCGCCGTGGCGGTGACCAAGATCAGCAAGAAGATGTCGAGGACCAGGACCTGGTTGATCACGATTTATCCTTTGCTGGATCCCTGTGCTCGGGCTCGCGGACATCGAGGACTCGCTCGGGCGCCTCGTCGAGCGGCTGTTCGATGTTGCCGAGCACCGGGAGCTCGACCGTCCGGGTGCCCCCGGGATCGTCGGCGTGCTCGTCGAGATCGCCCATCAGGACCTCGCCGGGGAGCAGCAGCGTGAGCTGGTCACCCGCGAGGTGCTTGTAGTGGCGATCGAGCCGCGCGGACTTGGCGATGGCGTGGGTGGCCGTGGGCGCGGTCAAGAACAACAGGCCGCTGAGCAGGATCAGCTTGACGATGGTGTCGATGAGCCCGGCCAGATCGGGGCCGTGGTGGTCGCCCGCGCCCTCGACGGTCAGCACCGCCACCAGCTGCTGCGCGGCGAACAGCGCCAGCCCGGTCAGGATCAGGCCCTGCGCGAGGGTGTCGGACTTGCCGGCGGGGTGCAGGCGCGAATAAAAATCGGGCATGCGCAGGACCCCGACGGTGCCGGTCAGGGCGAATACGCAGCCAATCACGATCAAGATCGCGCCGAGGATCTCGAGCACGCCCATCAGTTCAGCCTCCGGTATTCGATGTACTTGAGAATCGCGATGGTCGCGATGAAGTTGATGAGCGCGTAGACGATCGACGTGTCTAAAAAGAAGCCGGAGCTGCCCCGGCCGGTGTCGACGAACCCGATGGTCGCGACCAGGACCACCGTCTTGGTGCCCAAGGCGTTGACCGCGAGGATCCGGTCGTAGACCGTGGGGCCGCGCAGCGCTCGGATTAACAAGAGCAGGGCGCCGACGAGCAGGACCAGGCAGGCGCCAAAGGCGATGACGCCGGCCGGCGTCGCGCGCGAGACCTGCGAGAGAATTAACACCGCGAGCGCCGGACTCATGGGAGATCCTCCCCCTGCGATCGGGCGCTCGGCGAGCCCTCGATCGCGAGCACGCGCCTGTGCATCTCGCCGGCGATGAGCTCGTCGGCCGCGTCCTGGGTCAGGGCGTGGATCAAAAACTCGTTCTTGCCAACGTCGACGGTGACCGTGCCCGGCGTCAGGGTGATCGAGTTCATATAGGTGGCGACGCCGTAGGCCGTGCGTAGATCGTGCTTGATCGTGAACATCCGCGGCTGAATGTCGAGCGTGGGCTTCCAGACTCGGCGGAGCACGTCGATGTTGGCCAGGAACACCTGCTTGAGCAGCCACGGGGCGTAGGCGGCCGTACGCAGCCACCAGCGGTAGGGCATGCCCTCGTCGTCGACGATGCCCAAGCGCTTGGCGAGCAGGGTGATCGCGGCGCACGAGACCACGCCCATGCCCATCAGGAACAGGCTCCCGATTTGCCCCGAGAGCACCACGTAAAAAGCCAGCAGCGAGACGAACAGGAGCAGTGCGTGCATGGTGAGAAGGAGCCTTGACCCCGGCGCCGAGCATGGTACGCCCGCTGAGCCCCGCAGTGCTAGTACTAGTGCAGGCGTGCGGGCTTGGCAGCCGAGATTCACGATCGTGCGACAATCTTCTCGCCGACCTGCGCAAGCGCGCGGGCGCTCCGATCTTTTAGAAGCGATGGCCGACACGACCCTGGCTCGCTGGCTCGCTGGCGGCCGCGGGGACGCGCTCCGCCATTTGGGCTGGGTGCGGCTGGCCGGCTTGGTCGCCGAGCAGCTGCGCACGGACATGGCCCGGACGCGCTTGCTCGATGACCTCGACGCCCTCGAGGGCCTGATTGAGGGCCGTTTTAGCGGGTTGACGCGCGAGCAGGTCGTCGACCGGCACGGCGTCGGCGTGGGCGCAGCGTGTGACCGACTACCACTCGTGCGCCCGGAGTTCGACGGGCACGCGGCCCAAGCCGCGCTCGACGAGCTCGACGGGGTGGCTCTGCTCGCGCTCTTGGATCTCGACGACGGGCTCGGAGGTGGAGCCGATGACCGCGGCGCCCCGAGCTTGGCGGCGGCCCTCGGTCAGCTCGAGGATCTCGAAGAGAGCCTCGCCGCGGTCCGGGCCGGATCGGTCCTGAGCGTGGTCGAGCTCGTGGGGGTCAGCGAGCTGTGTCGGGCGAGCGCGCGCCTAGCTGCCCTGGTGCGGGCGGCTCGAGCCCGGGAGGTCGATGAGCAGCAGGCGCGCGGCCTCCGAGCGTGCGTCGAACGGCTGCGCGCGGGCAAGCAAACGGATTCGGAGGCGACCGGCCCGGCGGTCGACGAGCTCCCGACCCTGCTCGCCGAGCTCGACCGCGCGATCGATCGCAGCCCCGCGCAGGGGGAGCCGGCGATCGCCGCGGACGCCAGCCCGGGCCTCGCTCAGGCGCGCAGGCAGGTCCGCGCGGCTCGTCAGGCGCTGCTCGCCAAGGCCGATCGGCTACTCCGCAACCCGGCGATCGCTGGGAGCCTGCGCGACAACTACTGGACCGAGCGCGACGGGCGGGTGGTCCTCCCGGTCCGCAGCGACTCGCTTGGCGGTGTGCGCGAGCGCGGGGCGATCATTCATGGGTCGAGCGGCACCGGCCAAACCTTCTTCGTCGAGCCGGCGACGCTGGTCGAAGACAACAACGCCCTGCGCGAGGCCGAGCTCGAGGCCGCAGAAGAGGAGCGCAAGGTCTTGCGCGCGCTCTCGGCCAAGGTCGCCGCCCGGGCCGACGCGCTCTTGGGGATGCAGCGGGCCTGCGTCGCCGTCGATGTGATGCACGCGCGCTGGCGGTTTGGCGAAGAGCTCGGCGCCGTGGTCCCGGAGCTTGGGGCCGACTCCGGCGATGGGGCCATCGAGCTTCGCGGCGCCCGGCACCCTTTGATGTTGATCGATGGGGTCGACGTGGTCCCCAACGACATCCTGCTCGCGCGCGGCCACGCCCTGGTGATCAGCGGGCCCAACGCGGGCGGCAAGACCGTCGCGCTCAAGACCTTGGGGATCTTCGCGCTGATGGCTGCGGCGGGCTTGGCCTTGCCTTGCCAGGGGCGCGCGTCGATCCCCTTGTTCGAGCACATCATCACGGACGTCGGCGACGACCAGTCGATCGCCGCCAACCTCTCGACCTTCTCGGCCCACGTCGGCCACGTCCGCGCGGCGCTCGAGTCCGCGGCGCTCGACGGCCCCAGCACCTTGGTCCTGCTCGACGAGGTCGCGGTCGGCACCGACCCCGAGCAGGGCGCGGCCTTGGCCGAGGCGATCCTGATCGCGCTAGTCGAGGCCGGGGCCACGATCGTGGTCACGACCCACTACGATCGGCTCAAGCTGCTTGCCGCGGGGTCGCAGGCGGGTCCGCAGGTCAAGTCGCGGTTTCACAACGCGGCGGTCGGCTTCGACATCCAGCGCATGCGCCCGACCTTTCGCCTGAGCCTCGGCGTGCCCGGGAGCTCCAGCGCGATCGCGGTCGCCCGGCGGCTCGGCTTGCCCGAAGCGGTGTTGCGCGAGGCCGAGCAGCTGCTCGGTGATGAAGGCGTGAAGATCGACGAGCTCCTGCGCGACATCGAGGCCGAGCGGCAGTCCCTCGCCCGGACCCGCGATCGCCTCGAGCAAGACCAGCTGCGCCTCAACCAGCGTGAGCGCGAGGTCCGGCTCCACGAGCGCCGCGTGCTCGAGGGCGTGCGCGGGCGCAAGGCCAAGGCCTACGCAGCCGCGGCCGACGAGCTCCACGCGCTCGAGCGCGAGCTCAAGACCCGGCGCAAGGATCTACGTCGGGTCGCGCCCGAGCGCGTCGACGAGCTCCCGACTCGGGCCGAGGCCGCCGGCGAGGCGCGAGCGGTGCTCGCCGGGCACCGGGCCGTCGACGAGGCCGAGCGCCAAGCAGCGCTCACCCACGAATCCAGCCGCGTCGAGCCGCGCGAGCTGCAAGTCGGCGACAAGGTCCGGGTCCTGAGCATCAACCAAGCGGGCGAGGTCGTCGCCTTGCTCGGGAGCCCGCCCAAGCGCGCCACCATCCAGCTGCCCAACCTGCGCACGACCGTCAAGATCAGCGATCTCGGCCGGCCGCCGCCGGACAAGCCGAGCAGCGTCCGGGTCAAGGCCGGCAAGGCCGCGCCGATCCTCGACTTCAAGGCGGCGATCCAAGAGCAGAGCGCGGCCCACTTCGGCGACTCGCCGATCCCGATCAAGGCTGGCAGCGACAACGTCTGCGACGTCCGAGGCGAGCGGTTCGAGGACGCCCAAGACCGGGTCGCGAATTTTGTCGCCGACGCCCTCGCTCGCGATCAGGACGTCGTGCTGATCCGCCATGGCCACGGCGGCGGGGCCCTGCGCAAGGCCGTCCGCGAGCAGCTCAACCGGCTCGCGAGCGTTCGCCGGCAGCGAGCCGGGCTCGCGGCCGAGGGCGGCGACGCGGTCACGGTCGCTTGGTTGGAGTAGGGCCGTGTTATCACTGCGTGGATGCGAAGTCGGTCCGGGCGGGCGCTGATCGGGTCGAGCAGCCCGCGAGCTTGGGCGCGGCTCCGCGCGCTGCTCGGGCTGGCGTCGGTCTGCCTGGTCGTCACGCTTGGCGGTCCGGGGCGGGCGAGCGCCGGCAACGGGGGCGAGGCCCGCTCGCCGCTGCGCGACCCCGATCGACCCTACGGCGTGGTCGCGGGCGAGGCCGACGCCAGCGCGGTCGTGCAAAACGCGGCCAACCTCGCCTATTTGCGGGGCTTCAACACGGTCCTCGACTTCACGGTCAACGCCCTCAACACCGGGCGCCGCGGCAACGGCTTTGGCGTGTTCGCTGCGATCCCGCTGCCGCTCGAGATCCTCGTGCTCGGCGCTGGGCTCCAGGGGGTCTGGCGGCAGCAGGCGGCCGACGGCGGGGGCAACTTCCCCACCGCCGACGCGGCGTTCGGCAAATTTACGCTCGCGGCCTCGGTCCCGCTGATGCGCTGGGCCCCGGGGCTGGCCGTGGGCTTTCAATATTCGCGGCTGTTCTCGGCCGACAACGCCTTGGTGTCCGGCGTCAACCAGTTCGACCTCGCGCTGAGCTGGCGGGCCAATCGGTTCTTGTCCCTGGCCGTGGTCGCCCGCAACCTCAACGCGCCGCGCTTGACCCAAGCCGGGCGGATGCCCGCGGTCATCGACCCCGAGATCGCCCTGCGCCCGCTCGGCGACCCGCGGCTCGAGCTCGCGTTTGGCATGCGCACGCGGTTCGGCTCGGACCCGAGCCCGCAGATCCACGGCTACCCCTTGCAACCTCGGGGCCGGGTGCTGATCGGCAGCGGCGGCGTGCGGGTCTACGCCGAGTTCGAGCGCCTCGCCTACTTTCAAGACGCGGCCAGCGATCCCTTCGATGCGATCCGCATGAGCGCCGGCTTGCAGTTCGATACGCCGCACGTTGGGGTCGCGGCCGGGCCCAACTTTGGGTTCGGGACCCGGACCCGCGACGGCGTCCATGGGGCGAGCGGGCGGATCCGAGTCTCGCGCGAGCGCTACACCGAGGTGTTCCAGGTCCGCCCGCGTCAGGTCACGCGGATCTCGTTGGCCGGCAAGCACAGCGATCGTCAGCTCGCCGAGGTCGTCTGGCTGATCGACGACCTCGCCCAGCGCCGCGGCGGCGTGGTCTTGCTCGAGCTGCGCGGGGTCGGGTTTCGCCTGCCGCAGCTCGAGGAGGTCCGCGAGGCGCTGCTGCGCTTTCAAGACGGCGGCGGCAAGGTCGTGGCCTACCTCGAAGGCGGCGGCGTCTCGCACTACTTCGTCGCGTCGATCGCCGATCGGGTCATCGCCCACCCGCAGCTGCCCTTGTCGATCATCGGGTTCTCGACCCGCACCCTTTATTGGGGCGAGCTGCTCGAGCGGCTCGGGGCCAAGGCCGAGTTCCTGCGGATCGCCGAGTACAAGGCCACGCCCGAGGTGTTCGCCCGCGCGGCTCCAAGCACGCTGGTCGCCGAGGCCAACCGCGCCCTGCTCACCGACGTCTGGAACCATACGGTCCGGTTGATCGGTCGGGCGCGGGCTCGGGATCCGGCGGTGGTCTCGGCCTGGATCGATCAGGCGCCGTGGGAGGCCGGCGACGCCCGCAAGCGCGGGATCGTCGATGAGCTCGCGTTCCCCGACGAGCTCGACGCCAAGCTCGAGGCCTGGCTCGGCCGCAGCGTGCGGATCGAGGCCCCGCCCAAGGCCCCCGTGCGCCCCGGCGATTGGGGCGATCCGGCCCACGTGGCGGTGCTGCACATCGCCGGCGGCCTCGTGGTCGGCGAGTCGGCGCGGGTCCCCTTGCTCGACATCGAGCTCGCGGGCAGCAAGACGCTGACCCAGCAGATCGCTGGTCTGCGCGAGGACGGCGACGTCAAGGCCGTGGTCGTGCGCATCGACTCGCGCGGCGGCTCGCTGCTCGCCGCCGAGCAGATCAGCCGCGAGCTGGATCTGCTGCGCGCGCGCAAGCCCGTGGTCATCTCCATGGGCAACGTCGCAAGCTCGGGCGGCTACCACATCGCGACCGCGGGCCAGTACATCTTCGCCAACGCGACCACGGTGACCGGCAGCATCGGCGTGTTCATGCCCAAGATCGATCTCTCGGGCTTGTTGGACAAGGTCGGCGTCAACGCCGATATCCTCGCGATCGGGGATCGGGCGACCCTGCGCTCGTGGTGGAAGCCCTACAGCGACGACGAGCGGGCCGCGACCCTGGCCGGGCTGCAGGCGTCCTATGACCGGTTCGTCGAGCGGGTCGCGGTCGCGCGGGCGATGACACCGGAGGCCGCCGACGCGCTCGCCCGCGGGCGGATCTGGAGCGGCGCCCGAGCGATCGAGGTCGGGCTCGTCGACCGCTACGGGGGCATGCACGAAGCCGTGGGTCGGGCCGCGCGGATGGCCGATATGCAGCGCCGCGGGACCACGATCCCCGTCATTCATTATCCGGCCCCGCCGACCCTGGTCGAGCGGGTTCGAACCTTGTTTGGGCTGAGCATCCCGCTGGCCTCGGGCGGTGGGGCCAGCGATCGGGGCTTGAGCCTCGATCCGCTCGGCAGCCGGGCGCTCGGCTTCGCCGATCCCATGCTCAGGACCTTGCGCTTGCTCCCGGCCTCGCTGTGGTTGTCGGTCGGGCCCGAGCCGCTCGCGCTCGGGCCATGCTCAATCGAGATCGACGGCTGACACAGGCCGGGCGCGGCGGTACAACTGGACGCCTATGCTCACCCCCGAGCAAGAGTGGACCTTGGTCGCGTGCGGGATGATCGCCCACGCCGACGACATGCTCGAGTTCGGCGAGTGGGACCAGATCCTCCGGCTGATCGACGCCAACGTCAGCGCCGATGATCAACAGCTGCAGCCGTGGCTCGATCTGCTCGGCGATCGGCCGGCGCTCGAGCGTCGCTTCGCCGAGCTGCATCCGCCGCTGCCTTACATGTGTGAAGAGCTGCTCGAGCGGGCCTGGCGAATGGCGCTCGCCGATGGCAGCGGGTCCGAGGTCGAGGCCGCCGTCCACGATCGCATCGCCGAGAAGATCGGCGTGAGCGCCGAGCAAGCCCAGCAGTGGCGGAGCCGGTGGACCAGCGAGGCGGCGGGCCGGGCCGAGCTGGTGGTCGCGTTCGCGGCCGCCCTCGCCAACCTCGACGGGCGCATGGACAGCGCCGAGGCCGTGCAATTTGACGCGCTGCTCGATCGCATGCCGGTGACCATGGCGCGCCGGGTCGAGCTCTCGGCGTTGCTCTACTCACCGCCCAAGCTCGATCAACTCGGGGTCCGGCTCAACGAACTCGAGCTCGAGGCCCGCGAGGCCGTGCTCTACGAGATCGCGCCGCTGGTTCAAGCCAGCCACAGCGGCGCGCGTGAGCGGGCGGTGTTCCTCGAGCTCGCCGCGCTCGCGGCGGTCTCGGAGCAACGCGCCGAGCAGCTGCTCAACCGGATTTAGTCACCAGTCACCAGTCGTCGTCGTCGTCGAAGGGATCCGGGCCCATCACGCAGGTCTCGAACCCGGCGCAGCCAAGCTCGGGCATCTCGGACACGCACTTGCGCGCTTGCGGGCGGGTGTGATCGTTGATCATCCGCCGCGTCATGTTGGTGCAGACCCGGAGCTGGCGGGCGTAGGCGTCGCCTTCCGGCGGGAGCATGCCCGAGGCCTGGGCCTGGCAGTCGATCTGGATCTCGCACATCTGTCGGGCGATCAGGTCGCTCTCGGTCTCGACCGCCGGGTCGACGGGGGCGCTATTGCGGCCATTGCGCTGGGGCTTGTCTGGTTGGGCCCGCGGATCGCTTTGGGACACGCAGGCGTCGCCGGTCCACACGCTCCCGGGCTGACACGTGGGGATGATCCCGTCGAGCGCGCTGAGCTCGAGGCGGAGCAGGGCGTGGCACTCGGCCGGGGGCTCCGTGTCCGAGGGCGCCGACAGCTCGCAGGACGCGGCGTTGCCGTCTTCATTGAGGATCTCGCGGCTGGCGGTGCTGCGCCCGCCGACGCCGGCGACCGACTCGACCTCCACGCCCAGCCCGATCTCGGCGGCGGCGCCCGCGAAGAACTGGAAGGCGCCGATCTGCGCCGCCGCGATCACGTGGGTGGCCCCGTTGCAGCGACCCACCAGCTCGGACATGTCGAACCGGCTGCGCTGGGCCTCGAAGTTGCCGACCAGCGCCATCGCGACGTTGAGCTCGCCGGCCTTGGCGAGCTTGGCCTCGAGCTTGACCGCGGTCAGCGGCATGTTCGCGTAGAGCTCGTCGCTCGAGCGGATCGCGATGCGGTCGTTCTTGCGGGTGATCCCGATGTAGTCGTAGCCCGTGTCTGGCGCCACGCAGTCGCGCATGACCTCGACGGTGCAACCTTCGTAGCGAACGACGATCAGCTGGCCGCGGCGCAGGCGACCTTCGAGCGAGGCCCGCTCGGTCGCCGGCCACTCGATGATCAGCGGCCGAACGATCTGCCCGACGCCTCCGCAGCGCGCCGACGCGAGCTCGTGGGCTGGGTCATCCATGATCCGCTCTGCGGCGTTTTGGCGGTTGCGACATCCAAGCAGCGACACCGCCGCGCTCGCAACCACCATCACAGTCAACTTGGTCCACCGCTGGGCGTGCACGGCCTGAGCGTACCCTCCGCCGCTCTAGAGCGCGAGGTAGCCGTGACCCCGGGACTTCCAGGTTCGCGTGATCTTCTTGGCCGCGGCCAGCCGTTGGAGGGCGACCCTTGCGTCGTGCGCAGTGCCGCCCACGCGCTCGCACACCTCGGTGGGGGACAGGGGCTCCTCGGCGTCCCGCAGGGCGTCGAGGATCCGGGCGTCGTAGTCGGCGCGCAGCTTGGCCTTGTTCTGGGACTCGACGGCCTCCTCGTCGACGAGGCCCGCTTGGCACTCCGCGAGGGTCAAACTTCCGAGCAGGCGCCCTATCCGGCCGCTCTCGACGAGGTCGAGGAGCTCGGACATGGGCATCGCTGCCCGGGCGCGGACGATATCGATCAGCCCTTGCCGCTCGGCTCGGGCGAAGCGCTCGGCCAGGTCATCCACCGGGCAAAAATATCGATTATCGCCCCGATGCTGTCAATCAAACGCGCACGCGGGGTCCCCTGGGCTCGGGGACGCCCTGGGCGCGGTAAATCGCAATCGCGGTAATCGCCGGACTGGCCGAATTGCGCGATCGCGGAGTGGTGCGATATCCGGTTTTGCGCTACCTGCGCCAAGTCAGGTCCGCGTGAGGAGACGTGTAAAGCTGTGACGGCGCCTCCTGCGATGACGTGAGCCGAGTCTCGTGGGGCCCTCCGAGCCGCTCGCGCGGGGCCGCTGGACGCCCGCCACGTACGCAGGAGCACGGGGTGATCGCCGTCGGCCCCGCGGTCTGCGGTCGCTGTGGTCCGCGTGGGCTGTCACACCAGCGTCGCGTTCGCTACTTTATCCCGTCGGCCCATCGGCTGGGGTAGGATGCGCGCATCGAAACGGTGGTACCGATTTGCGTGGCGACCGAGCCACGCGACGAGTTCGCTCGCCCGCTTGCCTCCTGCGGCACCGTAATGGTGGCCAGGCTTGGTCAATTGCGAGCGCGCGTCTGCGGACGTCTGCGCCCTTGCGGTCGCCTCGGATCCGGTCCAACCCGGGTCCGGCCGGGCGCGGGTGAGCGGCCCCGAGCGCTTCGTGCGGCGTGGGTGCGGCGTGGGGCGGGCTGGGGCCAAGCTGAGCGCCGAGCGTGCAGGGCGGCGCAAATGCGGATCCGGTACGCGCAGGGGGTGACCCGAGTCGCCAATCATCGTCGCTTACATGGTGGCTTGACGGGACTTTGCGGATATACCTGCCTACCGTTTCGTCGACCGATATCCCGCGAGACCAGCCGGCACGCTTGCCGGACCGCTCGCGGTCGTGTCGCCGGTGGCTTCCCAGCACCCTGGGGAGCACCACGGGCGAACCCAAGCCTAGGAAGGCGTTCATGAGCAACAGCGAGAGCTCCATAAAGTCGCAGGCGAGTACCAGTCAGCCGCGTGCCAAGCCGCAGGCCAAACCGCGGCTAATCGATGAGCGCGGACGCAGCGTCGACCCGGTTCGGATGTACCTAAGGAAGATGGGCACGATCTCCCTGCTCACCCGCGAAGGTGAGATCGAGGTCGCCAAGCGGATCGAGGCCGGTGAGAACCGAGTCGTCGACCTCGTCCTCCACAGCCCGATCGCCATCCCGTACGTCGTCGACCTGTGTGAACGCGTCGAGCGGAGCCTGGTCCGGGTCAAGGACGCGTTCGTGATCCCGGCCAAGACCGACGAGAAGCGCCCCGGTCAGGCCGAGGAGCCCAGCGGACAAGAGGCGGCCGTCGAGAACATGCGGATCCAGCTCAAGCGCCTGCGCAAGCACCAGCGCGAGCTCGACCGGATCGAGGAGAACGGCGCCGAGCAGACCGAAGCCGTGATCGCGGCGGTCCCCGACGCCGAGCCCGACGCCGATCTCGATCCTGACGCGGACACTGATGTGGCCGCGGATGCCGATCTCGAGCTCGAGGCTGCGCCCGTCTCGGCCGTTTCCCCCGCCCCCGCGCCCGCCCCCGCACCCGCCCCCGTCATCGACGACAAGCTGCTCGAGCGGCGCCAAGAGCACGGCGAGGCCGCGGTCCGCTCGATGATCGACATGCGGTTGAGCCGCAAGGCGATCGACGAGATGAGCGAGGAGCTCAGTGAGACCGTCGAGAACGTCCGTCGGGCCAAGCGTGAGCTCGAAGACTGCCAGCGCCGCGCGGGCGTCGATCTCGACGAGCTCCGCTCGACCTTCGAGGGCGTGCGCTTGCGCGAGCAAGAAGAGTTCAAGCTGTGCCGCAAGCTCGGCCTCCACCCGTGGGAGCTCCACGAGCTGATCTCGCGCATGAAGGTCGCCAACAAGCGGATCCTTCGAGTCGAGCAGGAGCTCGGGGTCTCGGCCGATGAGCTCGTCGCGCTCTACGACGACCTCCGCCGGGCCCGGCGCGACCGCGAGTCGGCCAAGGCCGAGCTCGTCGAGGCCAACCTTCGGCTCGTGGTCTCGATCGCGAAGAAGTACACCAACCGCGGGCTGCAGTTCTTGGATCTGATCCAAGAGGGCAACATCGGCCTCATGAAGGCCGTGGATAAGTTCGAGTACCAGCGTGGGTACAAGTTCTCGACCTACGCGACCTGGTGGATCCGGCAGGCGATCACCCGGGCGATCTCCGATCAGGCCCGCACGATCCGCGTGCCCGTCCACATGATCGAGAGCATCAACAAGCTGATTCGGACCACCCGCCAGCTGGTCCAAGAGTACGGCCGCGAGCCGACTCACCAAGAGATCGCGACCAAGATGGGCATGCCCGTCGAGAAGGTCCGCAGCATCCTGCGCATCGCCAAGGAGCCGATCAGCCTCGAGACTCCCCTCGGTGAGGATGGCGACTCGAGCCTCGGCGACCTGATCGAAGATAAGAACGCCCTCGATCCGGGCTCTGGGGTGGTCGATCGCCACCTGTCAGACGAGACTCGCCGCGCCCTCGCGAGCTTGACCCCCCGCGAAGAGAAGATCCTTCGCCTGCGCTTTGGCATCGGCGAGGCCTCGGACCACACGCTCGAGGAGGTCGGCAAGGACTTCTCCGTGACCCGCGAGCGGATCCGGCAGATCGAGGCGAAGGCCCTGAGCAAGCTGCGCAAGGCCGAGCGCTCGAAGCAGCTGCGCGAGTTCGTCGAGGACTAGAGCGGTTCAGAAGCGGCCGGCCACGCCGACGCTCACGCCCGCTAAATTGATGGCTGGACCCGCGCCCGGGCTGGAGATCAGCCCGGCGCTCGGGACCAGCTGCACCCGCGTTCGGTCCCAGCGCTCGAACGCGTGTCGGCGGCGCAGGCCGAGCGCGAGCAAGGTCGCCCCGGCCAGCAGCGACGCGCTCCCGAGCCCGAGCAGGACCTCGCCGTAGGCGGGGTCGTCGGCGTCTTGACGGCTCAGCGAGATCCCGCCGAGCACCATCGCGAGGGAGCCGGCCGACAACGACAGGACCCCGCCGACCAGCATCCCGGTGCCCTGGGCGGGGGCGTCGTGCTCGAGACGCCAGGGCTTGTAGCGGTGACGCCTGATCAAGCCGACGGTCAGCGGGGCGATCCCAACGGTGCACAGGGCCGCGAGCATGGCGCCCGTGAACCAAATCCCGCCATCTCGACCTTGGCCCAAGAACACGCCGGAGATCGCCCCCAAGCCCGCGCCCCCACCGAGCATGAGCGCGCCCGCCACAATCGCGCCGGTGCCGTCTAGGGGTGGATCGGGGGCGACGCTGGGTGGTTCGGGCGCAGCGAGCAGGGGCGCGTCGTAGCCCGGGAGCGCGGCGTCATAGGCCGGGAGCGCGTCGGCGGCTGGTTCGGCGGCTGGACCCGGGTCCTCGGGCGCGAGCTCGAGCTCGAGCGCGACCTCGGGCGCGACCTCGGTCTCGGGCGGCGCGGCGAGGGCGAGAGGGCTGGTCACCGTAGCGACCGAAGCCAGGAGGGACGCTGGGAGTCGCCGAAGCATGGATACACCGGAAGGTCCCAGGCCGGAGGATTTGGTTCAATGACCCCAGCCCGGGATCGCTGGGTTCAAGGCAGGTTGGTCACGAGCCGATCGATGGCGTGGACGGGCGCCCCGTCGGCGCCCATCAAGTGGGCGATCGCGCCGTAGACCAAGCGCTGCTTGGCGAGCGGAGTCTTGCCTTCGAACTGCGCGGAGGTGACCTCGAGGGAGTAGTGCCCGGGGCTGCCGATCGTGACCTCGACCGAGGCTCCGGGCAGCTTGGCGGCGACGGCCTCGTGGAGCTGCTTGGCGATGTGCTCGCTCATGGCCCCGATGATGGCACAGACTCGTGTCCACTAGAACAGCCCCCCAGCCCCCACGATCACGCCCCCTTCGAGCAGCGGCACAACCATGGGTCGCAGCTCGAGCCGCCCGATCGCGCTGGGGGGCAGGGGCGGGATCGGCTTGCGCTTCCACCCGCCGGTCCGCTGGTAGTCGCGTTGGCGGCGGGCGCTGACGACGAACATGATCGGGCTGGCGATCGCCGAGGCGACGCCAACGCCGATCAACGAGGCGCCCAAGATCGGATCGACGCTGAGCCGAAGGGCGCCGGCGGGGATCAAGCCCAAGGCGCCGAGGACCGTGAACGAGGCGCCGATCCGGAGCCCGGCGCCCTGCGGTCGGCCGATCACGCGGTTGCCGATCTCCCAGCGTCGATAGGCGCGGGCGCGGGTGATCCCCAGGTAGAGGCCGCCGCCGCCAAACGCGAGCAACGCGACCCCGGGGACGATGGTCGCGGGCAGCAAGGTTTTTAACTCGGTGCCTCGATCGAGGCCGATGAGCAGCCCCGCGCTGACGCCCGCCGCGGTCAGGGCGAGGACCGTGCCGCTGAGCGTCAGCATGCCGACGCCGTCGTTGGGGGCCATGCCGGGATCGGGGAAGGTCGGGGCGAACGGGCGCTCCCGGGGCGTAGGCTCGACTTCTTCCTCGGGCGGCGGCACGGCGAACTCGATCCCCGGGCTGTCGTCTCGGATCAAGGTTGGCGCCAGCGAGGGTGCTGGGGGCTCGGCGTCGGGCTCGGCGTCGGGCTCGGCGGGCCGTGGGCCCTCGATCGGTTCGGGCCCGGCTTCGGCGTTCGCTGCTCGCGGACCAAGGGTGAGGCTGAGACACACGAGGCTCGACAGCACGGCGGACAAGCCGCTCGCTCGCACGCAGGATCGTGGCATCACGCCGATAATACAGCGCTTGGCCTCGCTGCTCGTCGCTCGTCGGCTCCCGAGGCACGATTTTTGCGAAGGGCGTGGGCGTGGGACACCGCTCGAAACGCTGGGGGCGCCGGCACAGTGGGGCGGGCAAAAACGGGGCGGGCAAAAATGGCACCACCGCCCGGCGGTCCGACAAATTCTTCGATTATCTGCTGTCGAGCCTGTGGTTTCGCCCCGCGCTGTGGATGATCGCCTGCTCGAGTCTCGCGGTGGGCCTGGTCGTGTTCGACAGGTGGCTCGATGGATGGTTCGACACGGACCGGCTGCCGTGGCTGCTGCGCAGCGATCCCAATGATGCGCGAGCGATGCTCGGAGCGATCGTCGGCGCGATGTTGACGGTCGTGTCGCTGGTGTTCTCGGTCGTGATGCTCGCGGTCGTGCAGACCGCCCAGGCCTACTCGCCGCAGCTGCTGCGCCAATACATCGCCGACACCCGCAACCAGCACGTGCTCGGGATCCTGCTCGGGACCTTCTTGTACAGCTTGTTCGTGCTCCGCTCGACCCGTACGGACGGGTTCGCGCCGACCTTAGCGACGTCCACGGCCGTGCTGCTGGCCGTGATCGCAACCGTCGCGTTGGTCAGCTTCCTCCACCACGTCCCGCAGTCGATGAAGGTCAGCTCGATCATCCGCATGATCCTCGAGGACTGCGAGGAGGAGCTCGAGCGCGAGTTCCCGACCGGGCTCGGAGCCGACTGCTTGGACATCCCGAGCGACGAGCAGCTAGCAGACGACTCCCAGCGGCTGCTGGCCCGCGCGTCCGGTTACATCGAGCTGTTCGACATGCAGCCGCTCACCGACCGCGAGCGCAAATCTGCGGTCTATGTCCGCATGCATTGGCGCATGGGCGACTTCATCCTCGAAGGTGCGCCGCTCGCCAGCGTCTGGGGCGAGTTCGATGAGCGCGATCGCGAGGCGATGGTCCGCGCTTGCGTGTTCGGCAACGAGCGGACCATGCGGCAGGATCCGCGGTTTGGGATCAAGCAGCTGACCGACATCGCCCTGCGGTCGCTCTCGACCGGGATCAACGATCCGTCGACGGCGTGTGAGGCGATCAACGCCCTCGCGGTGCTGTTCGCCAAGCTGTTCGCGCGGGAGTCGACCAGCGAGTGGCGCTGCGACATCACCGGCTTGCTTCACATCGAGTTCCAGCGGGCTCGCTTCGACGAGCTGATCGAGGCCAGCTACCTGCTGATCTTGAGCCATGGCGCCAAGGATCAGCAGCTCGTGCGCGGGCTGATCGCCGCCTGCGAGCAGCTCGAGACCGTGGCCGAGACCGCGGCGCAGCGCGAGACCCTGTGGGGGGTCATGCTAGCCGTGCACGCGGCCGCGAGCGAGCAGATCACCACCGACGCGTTTCGCGAGACCCTCGACGCCGACTTCGAGCGGGTCTGCGCGGTGTTCGAGCAGCCCTTGCTCCGGCGCTTGAGCAGCGCCGTGCAGCTCAACCCAAGCCTGATCCGATGATCTGGACCTCGGTCTCGAGCCGGACCCCGTGGACGCGCTCGACCTCGGCGCGGACGAACTCGATGAGCGCGAGCATGTCGGCGGCCGTGCACGCCGGCTCGATCGCCCGATCGACCACCAGCCAATTGGCGTGCTTGTCGGAGACCACCGCGCCGCCGCGGCGGGCGTGCTTGAGCCCGGCGGCCTCGATCAAGCGGCCGGCGTAGTCGCCCGGCGGGTTCTTGAAGGTGCTGCCGTTGTTGGGGACCTTGCTGGGCTCGCGCTCGCGCCTGCGCTTGCGCAGGGCCGCGACCTCGGCCTCGATCTCCTGGCGTGGGCGCGGGCGCAGGCTGAGCCGGGCGCCAATGATGATCTCGGCGCGGGGCAGGTCCGAGGCCCGGTAGCGAAACCCACACTCGGCGTGGGTGCGGGTCCGCGTGCGGCCGCTGAGCTCGACGCTGCGGACCTCGGTCACGACATCGGTGAACTCGCCGAGGTAGGTGCCGGCGTTCATGATCAGCCCGCCGCCGACGCTGCCTGGGACGCCGCCGAGGAACTCGACGCCGCCGAGCTCCCAGGCCGTGGCCTGGCTGAGCAGCCGACCCGTCGACGCGCCGGCCTCGACCTCGACGACCGTCGGCGCGCGGTCCGGGTCCGGGCGATGGGTCCGGTTGATGCGGCCAAGGTTGATCACGACCCCACGCAGGCCGCCGTCGCGGACCAGCAAGTTGGTGCCGGCGCCGACGAAGTGGACCGGGACCGCGGCCGCGTGGCAGCGCGCGAGCAAGGCCGTCAGGGCCGGGATCGAGCTCGGCCGGGCCCACAGATCGGCGGGGCCGCCGAGCCGCAAGGTCGTGTGCCGGGCCATCGGCTCATCGACGCGCAAGTCGAGCTCGCCCGCGAGCGCGGCGTCCGGCGCGAGCTCGAGGCGGGCGAGCAGGTCGTGGCCGTGCGAGTCAGACACGAGCGACCAGCGAGCCCAAGGCCTCGATCAGCGCGTGGCTGACCCGGGTGATGCTGCCGGCCCCGAGCGTGAGGGTGAGATCGCCAGGCAAGCAGCGCGCGCACAGCAGCTCGGTGGTCGCAACCACCGGGTCGGCGTCGCTGCTGACGAGCAGGACCTCGCGGTTGGGCTTATGGGCGCGGATCATCGCCGCGAGCCGCTCGCTGTCGATGCCCTCGATGGGTCGCTCGCCGGCGGCGTAGATCGGGGTCAGCACGACCAGATCGGCCTCGTCGAGCGAGCTGACGAATTGCTCGAGGTGGTCGCGGACGCGGGTGTAGCGGTGGGGCTGGAACGCGGCGACGATCCTCCGCTTGGGGTAGGCGCTGCGGGCCGCGGCCAAGGTCGCGCGCAGCTCGGTGGGGTGGTGGCCGTAGTCGTCGACGACCGCGATCCCGCCGACCTCGCCGCGCAGGGTGAACCGGCGCTGGACCCCCGAGAACTCGTGCAGGGCCTTGCGCGAGACCGCCGTCGACACGCCTTGCTCGTCGCACAAAGCGACGCTCGCGAGGGCGTTGAGCACGTTGTGGCGGCCCGGCATCGCGAGCTCGAAGATCCCGCGATCCTCACCGTGGGCGAGCACCCGGAACCGGCTGCGGCCCTCGACCATGCCGAGCTCGACGGCCCGGTAGTCCGCGTCTTCGCGATCGATCGCGTAGCTGACGGTCCGCTTGCTCAGGCGCGGGAGGATCGAGCGGATGCTGGGATCGTCGAGGCAGATCGCCGCCATCCCGTAAAACGGCACGCGGTTGGCGAACCCGACGAACGCGTCGAGCAGCCGCTCGAACGAGCCGTAGTGATCGAGGTGCTCGGCGTCGATGTTGGTGATGATCGCGTGGGTCGGCGAGAGCACCAAGAAGCTCCCGTCGCTCTCGTCGGCCTCGGCCACGAACACCTCGCCGTAGCCGAGCCGCGCGTTGGAGTCGAAGCTGTTGACCTTGCCGCCGATCACGACCGTGGGATCGAGGCCGGCCTCGTGGAGGACGGCGGCGACCATGCTCGTCGTCGTGGTCTTGCCGTGGGAGCCGGCGACGAGCAGGCCCTGCTTGAGGCGCATGAGCTCGCCGAGCATCTCGGCCCGGGGGATCACGGGGATCTTGCGCTCGCGGGCCGCCGCGACCTCGGGGTTGTGCGCTGGGATCGCGCTGGAGATCACGACGACGTCGGCGTCGCCGAGGTGGACCGCCGCGTGACCCCGATGAACGGTCGCCCCGAGCCCGACCAGCCGCCGGGTGGTCTCGCTGTCGGCGAGGTCCGTGCCGGTCACCCGATAGCCATGGTTGACCAGGACCTCGGCGATGCCGCTCATGCCGATCCCGCCGATGCCGACGAAGTGGATGTGGGTGTCGCGTTTGCGGAACATCGAGGGGTCGAAGCCGCGACTCTACCCCATCAGCTGCGGGTCACCCCAGCGGCGGGAGGCAGCAGCCCGTCAGGCAGACCCCGCCGTTGGTGCAGTCGGCGCTGTTGAGGAGCGGATCGCAAGACTGCACGCCGTCGGGGCAGCCGGCCTCTTCACAGCCATCGGGGACCTTGGTCTGGCCGATGCAAATCTCGCATTTGGCGGGGTCGCAGGGGTTGAGGCAGGCCTCGACCGGCAGGCAGGGGGCGCACTTTTCCGGGTCCGCGACGTGCTCGAGCGAGCAGCTGCCCGCGCCCTCGCCGGTGCCGAGGTAGATCGTGTAGATCTCACCCTCGAACGGGACGGCGCAGCAGCCGAAGCAGTCGCAGCCGTTGGGCGTCAGGGGCCCGCACACGTCCAAGCACTGCTGGGCTTGGCTGTCCTGGGCGGTGTCGCAGTCGAGCTGCGTGCCGGGGATGTTGCCGCCTTCGTTGTAGTTGCAGCCGCTCGGGTTGGGCTCCGAGGGATCGCAGCTGTGACTCCAATAGCAGCCGTCGTTGCCGGCTCCCGAGTCTTGGTCGAAGTAGCAGTCCATCGACGTGCACGGCGAGTGGCCCTGGCCCGGGATGTTGCCCCGGAACCCGGCTTCGTTGTTGTCGCAAGGGCCCCAGCAGTTGGGGTCGGCCGAGTCGATCAGACCGTCGTCGTCGTTGTCGACGCAGTCGCCGCACTGGTAGACCTTGCCGGCGCAGGCCGTGATGACACACGGGCCTGGCTCACCCGTGTCGCCGTCGCCGGTCATGTCGCCGTCGCCGTCGCCGGTCGTGGGCTCGCCATCACCATCGCCATCGGTACCGGCATCGGCTGCCGTGTCGCCATCGCCGTCCCCGGCGACGGTGTCGCTGTTGGAGGTCTCGTCGGCGGCGGTCTCGGTGCCGTCGTTGGTCGCGGAGCTATCGCCGCACGCGGCGGGAAGCAGGACGAGGGAGGCGAGGACGCAAATGCAAAGCGGGCGACTCATGCCCTAGTGGACCACGAGTTCGGCGTAAATTACGACACCCCGTGAATATTTTCTCGAGTGCGCCAAAGCTGCGAGCTACCTCGCGGTTCAAACAGGGCGCTCTAGCAGCCCGTGGCGCAATCCCTCACGCCGCCTCGCTTGGTCTTTCCGACGAGGGCGTTGTCGCCGAAACTTGTAGTACGCCCGGTACAACTGCGTTTCGGCT
>Ga0114946_10000478_pt1 | contig 26947 bp, 25 predicted proteins | sample WalLakDeSediment_FD_88676 | JGI IMG/M metagenome (GOLD analysis project Ga0114946, IMG submission 88676) | Lake sediment microbial communities from Walker lake, Nevada to study Microbial Dark Matter (Phase II) - Walker Lake 11/02/13 Deep Sediment | ecosystem: Environmental > Aquatic >... | reverse complement strand
TGATCTGGACCCTGACCGAAGCACTTCGATTCTTGTTTTTTCGAATGAACATGATCGAATAGTAAGCGTGCAGCACCCGAAACGCAACCTGGAATTACACTAACTCGTTGAAAACAAACACCTCGGCACATAGGGTAAGATACGAGCGACGAAGTCAGGAGGATACGTTACTGTCTCCCGCGCTCATCTCTCTGCCCATTTCTCCATGAAGTGTCGTACTCCGTCCTCACCAAGTTGAGGTGTATTGTAGAGACCGGCGTTCATCCGTTGCCGAAGCCCTTCGTACAGCGACACGGCGGCGGCGACGGAGACGTTGAGGCTTTGAACCATGCCCATCATGGGAATGATGTATGCGCCGTCCGAGAGCGACAGGCTTTCTTCCGATACGCCGCGCTTCTCATTTCCCAGAACAATGGCTGTCTTCCGTGTGAAATCGATATCGTGTACTCCCATGGAGTGCTTGGATATATGTGATGCATACACCGTAAATCCCTCACGGTGCAATGCTGCAAAACATTCCCCGGCACTGCGATGCACCACGATTTCCAGCCATTTTTTAGCACTTGCCGAACTCATTTTTCCATGTTTTCGCAAATTCGGAGGGTCTTCCACGGTGTAGAGCAGGTGCACAGTATGTATGCCGACAGCATCGGCCGAGCGTAGAATCGCACTGACATTGTGCGGATCCCACACGTTTTCAATCACAATGCTGAATTCCGTCTGTCTACGTCGAAGTGCTTGCTCGAAGCGCATTTTGCGCCGCTCAGTGATCGATTCGATGCTGTGCGAGGGCATGCCTGTATTCTCCAAATGCTGTGGCACGTCATTGAGTGCTGAGTTTTGTTCCGGTTCTTGGTGGTCTATGCATATTGCTGCGCGATCACCAGTGTTCAGTCTTGCCGAATCGCGCGTTGACGACAAGGAAGCAGCCGGTCACGTCACCGAAGCTGCATCGTCCATCGACAACTGGTCGGTGCGACGTGCCAGCTATCGGTTGGGGTATTGAAAGAAAAAGCCACCTTCGCCGGTGGCTTTCAGTAGCGGGTGACGGACTCGAACCGCCGACACGTGGATTATGATTCCACTGCTCTACCGACTGAGCTAACCCGCCACGATAGAGTATCTAATCTATGTTTATTCAACTTGAAAATCAAGGTGGTCGAGCACTGTGGATTCTGTGCCGGCAATTCTACCGAGTTCGTGAATCTGACATTTCTACAGAGTTATCACAGTGTTGATGTTTGTATACCATGCGAATCAATCATGAAACGGATGTAGACGCATCAGAATGTCAGCATGCTCTGAACAGGCTTCTGTCATCAAGTCGTATCAGGGCTGATCAGGCGTTGCATGCGCTAGTCGCGTACCCTGACGTTGCTCGACAGCTATGCATTGATGCCGAGCGGGGAATTGTACCTCGTGTAGAGTGTTCTGTGATGCGCACACTTTGTTTTACGGGAAAAGTGCGAACTTCCGTAACTTCCACTACACAACGAGTTTTCAACTGTGATTGAAATACAGTCACCAATGAAAGCGCAATTGAAATGGACATCATGCTGGAGCAAAGCACTCATAAGGGACAGGGGAAGACATTGCTGCTTCTTGCAGCGTTGGGATTCACGAACACATTTGCGACAGCGGTGGTTTTTCCGAACATCTCATCCTTCGTTCGCGACCGCTTCGCTCTTTCGGATACGGAAGCTTCCTTGTTCGCCGTCTCGTACCTGGTTGCGCACGTTCTGTTCTCATTCATCTGGGGAGCGATATCAGACAGGACCGGAACGCGCAAATCCCTGCTTGTTTTCGGGTATATCGCAACAGCCGTACTTCACACATTGCTCCCGTTCGCACCGACGTGGCCGCTTCTACTGCTTCTTCGATTTGCTGAAGGCGCGACCAATATTCTTGGTTTTTCCATGGTCATGACTATTGCGATGGATCTGGCTCGTCAGGGACATCATGGGCGGGTGATGGGCATGATGGGTGCCTCCGTATCGCTCGGAACCACATTGGCATTTCCAGTCGGCGGTGCGATCGGTTCTTCTTCAATGGTGCTATTGTGCAGTATCGGAGGCATTATGTTGCTAGCCTGCGCACTCGCTGCGGCCGCCTTGCTACAGGTTGCACCGATATGCTCCGCACGCTCCATAGCAGCCGCACTGGGTGTGCTTCGCGATCACCGGAGATTGCTGCTCCCGTATGTCTTCACATTTATCGACAGATTCACGGTGGGGTTTTTCGCGGTCACATTTCCACTGTATGTCAGCGCGGTGCATGGTATGGACGCGACACAGGCAGGTATGATACTCGCAGGCTTCCTGCTGCCGTTTTCAATTCTCACATGGCCGTTCGGTGCTCTTGCGGACAAAGTCGGCGGCGTGCGAATGTTGCTTACGGGATCACTGTTGTACGGCATCGTCGTCATGTTCACCGGCGTTGTTTCACCCACGATGATGCCGTTCCTCATGGTATTGTGCGGCGTGTTTGCTGCATCCATGTACGCACCCAGTTTGTGGTTAGTCGCTAAAGTAGCGCCGCATGAGCGACGCGCGTCGGCGATGGGTGGGTTTAACGCGGCGGGTTCCATCGGTTTCTCGCTGGGTCCGCTCGTGGGGGGATTCGTTGCCGACACGGCAGGATACACCGAAGCCTTCTATGTTGCCGGCATTTCGGAAATTCTCTGCGTTCTCTTTGTGCTGCCGATACTGAAACGCCTTGCGCCGATCGAGCGTGACGTCTGAACATGGAATACCTGCTTTCCAACCGTGCAAGGTATTTCCAGGAAGTGACAAGTATTACTCTTCAAGCATAATTGCATCACAACTGCTGAAAGAGTATTTCCAGTGCGACAAAGAACAGCACTCCATATCGAGCAAGCAAGAATACTCTCGGATGTTTACGCAAGCGCCAACGCCTGTTCCAAATCGGCAATCAACTCGTCAACGTCTTCAATTCCAATTGCTGCACGCACGAGTCCATCGGTGATGTGCGCTTGTTCTCGTTGTTCTCTGCCCATGCTGAAATGCGTCATACTTGCAGGATGTTGAATCAGGGATTCGACACCGCCGAGACTGACAGCCAGCGTAAAGAGTTGCATGTTGTTCATCACGGTTTTCCCTGCTTCCAGACCGCCTGCCAATTCGAATGTAATCATCGATCCGGGAGCGAGCATTTGCTTTTTCGCAATCTCGTACTGCGGGTGGCTGGGTAAACCGGGATAGCGAACCCACTGGACTTTCGGATGTTCTTCCAGCCACGAAGCGATCTTCATCGCGTTGCTCGTCGAACGCTCCGAGCGAAGATACAGTGTTTTCAATCCCCTGTGTACAAGGAATGCATTGAATGGATCGATGACGCCACCGATCTGATTCAAGATCACCCTGAAGTTCTTGTAGCTTTCTTCATCCTTGACGACTATCACTCCGCCAACGACGTCGGCATGCCCATTCAAGGATTTTGTCAAACTGTGGACCACGATGTCGGCACCGAATTTCAACGGCTGTTGCATTACCGGATTCATGAAAGTGTTGTCCACAACGAATTTCGCTCCAGCCGCGTGCGTCAAGTGTCCAATCGCAGCAAGATCGCTTATGACAAGCGTGGGATTCGCTGGGGTTTCGATGAATACGACACTGGTATTGCGTCGAATAGCCGCCCGTACGGCGTCGATGTTGGAAGTGTCGACAAAGCTCGTTTCGACGCCGAAATTCGCGAGAACGGTGCGAAGCAAGGTCGCCGTCGGGCCATATACTGATTCGCTGGACACGATATGATCCCCGGCTTTCGCAATGGAGGCGAAAGTCGTATGAATCGCAGCCATGCCGCTAGCGCAGCCAAGTCCCTTCGCTCCGCCTTCGAGAATGGCGACAGCGTTTTCCATGGCCTCGATTGTCGGGTTGAGCATGCGCGTGTATATGTACCCTTCACCCTTGCCGGCGAAAAGATCAGCGCCATGTTGGACATTTCTGAATTTGAATGTGGATGTCTGGTAAATTGGCGGAACAACTGGATCGAATTGGTAGTCTTCGATTCCCGCATGTACGGCTTGCGTGGCGATTGATGCATCACGAATGGATTTCACAGTTTTTCTCCGGTAATGATGGAATCATTATCCGCTTCGAATTCAACACGGATATGGATGATAGAGCACCCCCGGCTCCAAAAGAAAAATACACTATTATCGCACATAATGAAACGTGATCTAGTCGAGAAATACCCAGTCCACTCCGAATCGAAGCGCTCTGTCATTCATTGGATAAAACTGCGTCGTGATATACCGGCTGTCAAGGAGGTTATGTATGACGAGATGTATTGTTGCTCCTTCTTTGATCGTAGCGAATAGAAAGAGATCGATACGCATCATATCCGTGTAGGACCATGCACTGCTATTGCTCGGTGCCGTGAACATTCCGATGGCTGGATTGTACATCATGGGAATGTACGCGCTCGAATATTCGAATCGACCGCCCGCACGCAACCTGAGAGTCCCTTCGATCAAAAAACCACTGTAGTACAATTCGCCTCGATACATGAGATCGGGAAATGCTGCCGTGGGGAGGGCATCTGTGGCACGTTGCGGAAAGGAAATGCTGGCACTCTGATCGAGGTGCAGACGCCAAAGTCTGAGTCGCGTATCCGCGCTAAGTCCCGACACATTGTCCGTCCATGCGTCGCTTCCGTCGAATACCGTAGTGAATCTGCCGTAGGTGGATTTTGCAACCGAGGCGCTGCGTACACGTAAGCGTTGTTCATAGCTCGCAAAGTACATTCGTACATCGCTGTACACATCAGTATCTTCGTAACGAACACCGGCTTCGATTACACCGAATTGTTCGAGTGGCGGAGTCCTGCTTCCTATCAATACGACATCATCCCCGGAATGTCTTGTTTCAATCAACGTGTACGGACGTGGCGTTACGGCTGCGCCTGCCCAGAGTGAGAATCGTCTGCCCAGACGCAGCTTCCCTCCGGCACCGATGCTGAATGCCTCCTGGCCGAAAAGATGGTCGAAACGGGCAAGTCCGGTTGCGCGAAGTGGCCCGAGCATAAGATCGAGTTTAGCGCCAGCGTGCGCGTTTACGCCATCGAGATCGAAGGAGTTGTCGCTTTTCTTCGCGGTGAAATACGCTAGCGAGCTAGATACAGTCAAACGAGCCCAGCCCAGGTCGTCCACATGGTCGAGATGCGCGGAATACCGGGACCAGACGTCGGTACGATTGAGTCGTGGTTCGGCAAGACTGTCGCCCGTGATGTCCTGTAGTCTGTCCCGGAAACGTGAGACGAAGAAGACGACACCGCCGCGAATGGTGCTCATGTGCGTGCTGTCCCCGCTCCAAAGCATGGAGGAGCGCAACTCCGCACTGTAACGCTGTCGCTGTGTGTATATGCTCGGGTTTACAAGAAGCGCGGATTTAGGGTCGAAGGCCTCTGCGGAGAACGGAAGTGTACCGTCAGGGGGGTAGATCATAGGGAAACCGGGTGACTCGATATTTCCTGCGACCCCGCCGTTCAGCAACGTGATGTCGTCATCGTAGCGAAGAGCAAGTCCTGCGATCAGATTGTCGGATACATGATTCCTGTAACGTAATCTCAGATTCCAGCTTTCGTGTCTGTTGTTGGCAAATCTCGCTGCATCGTTGCCGGCGGATATACCGATGGTCGTTCGTGTTCCCGCTATATAGATGTTATCACGCTCGTTGGTGTTCAACGTGAACATCGCATCCGTATACAGATATTCATTGGGTGCCTCGGTATGGCGAAGCCGTGTGACTGGTCTCGGCGCATCCCATTCACGCTCGGTTATGTCAACCACGAAACGTCGGCCGGCACCACCATACCAAAAGGATTGATGCATCGGATATAACGTGATTGCCTCTGCATCCTCGGTAGTGTAGAAGAGCATGTGGGGCATTCCCGTTAGCAGATCGGCACCGTCGATACCATTCGTACATATAGTCCAGTGCAATGGCGACGATGCAGCGGTGGAGAGCCATGATGGTTGTCCAAGATTTCCGAGGTCGTAACGCATGACTCCCGGAAATTGCTCGATCACATGCCCGATGGAATGGTATTCCATACGGGAGAGCGAATCCTTGTGGAATCGATGAAGCTCCGGCGAGGAGGATATTCGGCCCGGTACTGAAGCGAGTGTGTCCGCTATCGGATTGACGTCGTCCGCAATATGTTGCGCAAAAAGCGTTGCCGGAATAATAAGAAAAGTTACAATGCAGAGTACCGACATCCTCATGTCGCTCTTCTCCTTGCCTTGACATACGTCCCACGCAGCAACACTGCGTATCTAATGAAGGAGGAGCGGTACCACTCGGCGTCAACATAGGGTAGAACATCGCCACCGAAACTGCGTTTGAAATCCGCAACTCCCGGTGTATTGGCACCCATGAAATCGAATTCGCGTGCTCCCGCGTATGAGTACTTGCACAGTATGGCGTGTACCAGCCAGTGGGAAGCGGATTCGGATACGATAGGATCGGCCCCGGCCAACCAATCATATACTACGTCGCCGTGACGTATACAGACTCGAACCGCGGCGGGGACACCGTCGACCCGGTACGCAGCGAAACTTTCGATTATTCCTTCGGCACGCAGGCTTCGCAACCACTCTGCTATACTGCTTCCGGGTATCGGAGGACGGATTCCGTGTCGTCTATAGCTGGCCTCGTACATATCGACAACAAGCTTCGGAGACACATCGTACATCAACGTTAGCTGTTGTTCCTCTGCCCGGCGCAGTTTACGCCTAAGAGACTGACTGTAACCACTCCAGAGAGCATCGATGTCATCGATACGCACTCTCCTGGTCACGCGATTGTGCAAACGCCATCTGCGGTGTATCAGCAAACGCTGTTCGTCATCCGTTGCGGAAAAGGATAACGCGGCAAAATGACAGTGCCGTTCCACGGCGTCGAAAAGCATCGGAAGAGCTTCGGTGCCGTCCTCATCGTTCAGGGAGTGCAATAGCCCGGCATTCATTGAAATTGGTAGAGGAGGGCAATACAGCATTTTCCCGCGTGATTTCAGAAGCAAGGGTACACCGGCACGTACCACACCGTCTTTTCGCAACATCGCGATCAACGGCTCCCGATGGTATACGTTTGCAAGAATGGTCAACCAAGAAGCAGCGCTGAACGGCGAAGGAAACGGAACATTCTCGTTCAATGCCTCCCATTCGGATCGAACTTCAGATAGCGAAGAAATATTCACGGTCCAGTCGGCCATTGATGGGCCTCGTCACAGTATCAGAGTGATCGTCTCCTCGGCTATACGCAGGGAGATGCGATAGAGAAACTCCGTCGCCCACACCAGTTGCTCTCCTACATTCGCTGCATCTGCGATGTTGTGCGCCAGGAGCGAACTCATTTCCGATACCTCGTTCATCAAGGAAGGGGAGAGGGATATAGCCCAAAGCTGCGATATCTCGAATACGCGGTACATGCCATTGATATATCGGTCTTCGTCAGTTCTGGCTACTTCTTTACCCTCTCGGTATCGTTGATCTATTTGCTGGAAAGCTTCGTCGTAAATGCGGTCGGTATCCACATCTCGCATAATCAAGCGCATCAACATGTAGTATGCATGCGCGGCAGCGGCAGCGGTCTGCATCGGTTTGCTCTCTGGTCCGAAATCCTCGACGGCGCTGTCGTGGATTTCCTGAATACGCCTCTGTGCGTCGTCTCGACCGAGAAAACGCATTTTTGCCAGCATCGCGTACATGCTGTACGTGCCGCGCAATCCGTTCAACATGCGTGACGATTCTTCAGCGGAAGAATGATTCGCGGAATTAAAACGAGATATTTCAGTCTCTATATCATTCGTGAACATCTTGGATCTGTCGAGTGCTCTAGCCGTGACGGTCAACGTATGGAACAGTGCTTGAAGATCGACTATCATGCCCTCTAAACCTTCCGATCGATCATCGGCATCACGCCTGCGCTGTATCTCGAAAAGCTCCTTGCGCAATACTTGCTTAAGTTCCGGATCGGCGATGTAGTAGGATGCCGTGTCGGCATGCGTGGAAGCAACAACCGAATCCGTGGCTGCTGAATCGAATTTCCGCGTATCAAGCTCGGTCGTGTCGCCACCCTTACCGCATGCGGTAATTGAAATGAGCAACAGCAATGTACTAACGTGCAGATGAGATTTCATTGAGGCGAAAGCCGGCTTGTGACGATAGAGGATAGGATTGAATTTATCGTGGGAGAGAAATGCTTGTAATCACTGTGCATGTCAACAACGCCCATTACAAGAATGTAGCGATCGTTCATATCGTCGATGAGCCAGAAGGTCTTGCCTTTCATCACATTCGCCTCGGAAAGCACCGTCTCTTCGCTTCGAAGCAGTTGAAGTGAAGACTCTTCATTGGCACCGGTGTCGACACGTACGCTGTCTGACAGATGCGCTTGTACTGCGGCAATTCGAAGCATAGCTTGCGGCTGGAGTGACACGGGGTCGACATACGTTAATTCTATACCGGGTTTAGCAGCAGGATGCGAGGGGAAACGCAATGAGGAGCTTTCCGTAACATCCCATGTGATCGGATACCTGAATGCCAGTCCGAGCGCTTCAGACATATACGACGACAAGCCCTCTTCCTGAACCCTGCTCGCGAAATTGCGCTCCTTCTGCCACCATGCTTTTTCATAATCAGCGCTTTCCGCGAACGGTACTACCCAAACTCCACCCTGACGTTTGAGACGAAACGTCCCGACGCTCTCGAAAGCGGATTGATGGACATGGACGAGAAAGGTTGCGGTCAGCAGCGCCTCCACTGTATCCCGCATCTCGATGTCGAGGATGTCGAAACGTGAGAATATGTAGAAGAACGGCGGCTCGTTGCCGGCGGCTCTGCCGCTGAACCATTTTCCGAAAGTATCAGCGTCTGTCACCCCGTCGCTTCTCAGCTTGGTCTTGCTGGCAGCAGAAAGGCGGCGATAGGGAAGCTGGTACGAACGGGGTGATTCGAACAAGCGCACCCATTCTTTGAACGCTTCGCGAGCTTCGCGGTACAGAATTATTTCTTCCGGTAGCACATTGGGTTCGCCTCGCTCCTCTTGTGGAATTTCCTTGCTCTCGCTGCCGCATCCGGATATCAGAAGAGCAACACAGAGTACCAACACGCTTCGCGTATGGAAGCTGCGTTGTATCGAGTATGTGTCATTGTACAGCATTATTGAAACATACATAAATTGCCGCAGACGAAAAATGGCGTCGATAATCACGCGTTGTTCCCACCACAGCGACGAAGTCAACACCGATGCTCGAACATTACACCGTCGGAGCCGTCTCCTACCGAGTACGTGGTCACGGCATGAGATATTTATCGCCACATGGGATGTCAGGATTTGTTCCCTCTCCTTCGATGTACGTTGTGTTGTCGCGTGATACCTGCGCGTGTGCTGCACTTCCGAAAGGATTCCATACGAGCGTAGTCGATTCGAAATACGATATAGCTGTAGGGGAGGGGGGGTGGCATACGTCACGGTACGCGCAGGCACGGCACGCGATTTCGGCAACCTTGACTTTGAAATGCCACCTGCCTAACTTATAGCTTATGTTATTTGAAACAATTTCCGTGATTGAATATCTGCTTCTATGGGTTCTTCGACAGACTTTCGCAATGGTCTAATCATCCGCTTCAACAACGACTTGCACGTGATCGTTGAATGGAGGCATCACAAACCAGGCAAGGGCGGAGCAATGGTGCAAACCAAATTGCGAAACATGCGCACCGGGGCCAGCTTCGAGCAGCGTTTCAGGCCGGGTGAAACCGTGGATATTGTTCGAGTGGAACGACGAAAATTCCAGTTTCTCTACCCCGAAGGTGAGTATCTCTGTTTCATGGATCAGGAGAATTACGAACAGATTCACTTGATCAGCGAAGTCTTCGGCGATGCGGTTCGTTTTCTCAAGGAAGGAGAAGTATGTGAAATTCTCATGGATGGAGACGCACCGGTTTCAGGGGAACTCCCCATCACGGTGGAACTCCTTGTGACAGAGAGCGATCCGGGAATACGTGGTGATACTGCTCAGGGTGGCAGCAAAAAGGTTACGGTTGAAACTGGTGCTGTTGTCAACGTACCGCTGTTCATCGAAGAAGGCGAGAAGCTGAAAATCGACACCCGCACGGGAGACTATCTCGAACGGGTCAAATAAGCTTCGGGAATACACGAACTACAGGAGCCGGTATGGATTTACAATACATCAGGAAACTGATAAAAATCGTCAACGACTCCGGAATTGCGGAGATTGAGATCGAGGAGGACGGCAAACGTCTGCGTGTTACTCGTACTGTCACACCTGAGGCGCCCGCACCGGTGCAATCGCTTGCCGTTGCCGCCACCGAGCCCGCACTTCCTCCGGCGCCGCGTGATGAAACACCGCCGACGACAACAACCTATTATGAAGTGCGTTCGCCTATAGTCGGTACGTTTTATCGGGCATCGGCCCCTGACGCCGCACCGTATGTCGAAGTCGGGCAGATGGTTGCCAACGGAGGGGTGCTGTGCATTATCGAGGCAATGAAGATCATGAACGAAATCGAATCCGATGTTTCGGGTCGCGTCGTCAAAATTCTTGTCGAAAACGGCCAACCGGTCGAATACAATCAAACCTTATTCCTCATCGATCCATCCTGACAGTTCTGCTCCCCTATGGGCGCGGACCGGAGCTTGGAGGTTTTCGTTGTTCTCAAAAATTCTTATTGCGAATAGAGGCGAAATCGCACTCCGCGTGATACGTACGTGCAAGGTCATGGGCGTCAAGACAGTCGCTGTGTATTCCACCGCCGACGAGAATTCGCTACATGTGCGCTATGCGGACGAAGCGGTCTGCATCGGCCCGCCATCGGCACGCGAGAGTTACCTCAACATTCCACGACTGATTGCTGCCGCTGAGATCACCGGTGCGGATGCAGTACACCCGGGGTATGGTTTCTTGGCTGAAAATGCCGGCTTTTCCGAGATATGCGGGGAATCGGGTCTTGTTTTTATCGGTCCCTCGCCATCGATGATTTCTCGGATGGGAAATAAAACGCTCGCTAAGGACACCGTGCGTGCCGCGAACGTACCGACCGTCCCTGGTAGCGATGGCGTGGTCGAACATCTTGATGACGGTCTCGAACTTATTCGAAACATGGAATTTCCTATCATTATCAAGGCTTCGGCCGGTGGTGGTGGCAAAGGCATGCGTATCGTGCGGCAGGCTGCCGATTTCGACAAGCAATTCAGAATGGCTAAGGCGGAAGCGGAGTCCGCTTTCGGAAACGGAGACCTGTACATCGAACAGTACATTGATACGCCTCGACATGTGGAAATTCAGGTTCTGGGAGACAAACACGGTAATGTCGTGCATCTCGGCGAGCGGGATTGCTCGATTCAGCGCAGACATCAGAAACTGATTGAAGAAGCGCCATCACCCGCCGTCGACGCGGAACTTCGTGAGCGTATGGGCAACGATGCCGTGGCGGCTGCGAAAAGCATCGAGTACGAGGGTGCGGGTACTATCGAGTTTCTTCTCGATGCGAAGGGGCATTACTATTTCATGGAAATGAATACAAGAATACAGGTCGAACATCCTGTGACTGAAGCAGTTACGGGAATAGACCTCGTCCAGGAACAGATACTGGCCGCAGCCGGTGAGACGCTCGACCCGGGAATGTTCAAAGGACACAACGGCCATGCCATAGAATGCCGTATCAACGCGGAGGATCCTGAAAGGGATTTCCGTCCATCACCGGGTTGCATCCAGACTTGGCATCAACCGGGTGGACTCGGTGTTCGCGTCGATTCCCACGCCTACCAAGGGTATGTTATTCCGTCTCAGTACGATTCGATGATTGCGAAACTTATCGTCCATGGACGCGACAGAGAAGAGGCTATCGGGAGGCTCGAGCAGGCGCTGGAGGAATTCGTTATCGAAGGGGTCCATACAACTATATCGTTCCATCGTAAAGTCATGCAGCATCCGGCGTTTCGCCGAGGTCACGTCGATACGCACTTCGTCGAACGTCTCGAACTATAGAAAATATTCATTCTATCTCAAGCGCAGGAGCAGTTATGGAATTTCCTGAACATTTGAAGTATACCGATTCCCATGAGTGGGTGAAAGTGGACGGTGATGTGGCGACCGTCGGTATTACAGAGTTCGCTCAAGGTGAACTCGGCGATGTCGTCTACGTCGACATACCCGAACTCCGTGATGTCGCACTTGGCGAAAACATTGGTTCCATTGAGGCCGTAAAGACTGTATCCGAAATACTCAGTCCAATCAGCGGTACGATAACGGAAATCAATCCCGAATTGGAGGGAAATCCGGAAATCATCAACGCCGATCCTTACGGGAACGGCTGGATGATTAAGATGACAATCGCATCGATGGAAGAGTTCGATGGTCTTCTGAGTGCCGAGCAGTACAAAGCGTTGATCGGGAAGTAACTCGTGTACAGCCCTCGCAACGGACCGGACGGCCAAGTGGCCGTTCGGTCGATTCGTTTTCATCAACTTCACGGATGATACATGCAGCATCGCGAATGGATTTGCATCATTGATTTTGGTTCGCAATATACGCAACTGATAGCACGCCGAATCCGCGAACTGGGTGTGTACTGCGAAATCCACTCCTGTTATACGGCACTCAGTGTCATTGAAGATCACCCACCCCGGGGTGTTGTTCTCTCCGGTGGACCCGGCAGCGTTTACGAGGATAATGCGCCCGTGGTCGATGTGCGGTTGTTCGAGCTTGGAATCCCCGTTCTGGGTATTTGCTACGGTTTGCAGGTGATCGCGATTCATCACAGCGCTGCCGTCGATCCTGCTGCCAGTCGCGAATACGGAAAAGCAGAGTTGCACATTGTAGAAGATGATGCACTTTTTGACGGCGTATCGCGAGATGGTGTTGTCTGGATGAGCCATGGTGATGCGTTGAGCTGTATTCCAACCGGTTTCGATGTGATAGCCCGGACAGACAATGCACCGATCTGTGCAATACGTAACGCTGAAAAAAAGCTCTACGGTGTACAGTTCCACCCTGAAGTTGTCCATACAACCGAAGGGACAAGAATGTTATCGAATTTCATTTACCGGATCTGTGCTGCCGAGGGTGGGTGGAATCCCAAATCCTTCATCGAGCATACTGTTGATGAAATCCGTACAATAGTCGGAGACGGGAGAGTCATTTGCGCGTTGAGTGGAGGCGTGGATTCCGCTGTGGCTGCTGTGTTGCTTCACCAGGCAGTAGGAGAACAGGTACAGTGCATACACATCGACAACGGCGTCATGCGCAAGGACGAAAGCGAAAGGGTTGTTCGTGTATTCCGTGACGAGTTTCATATCCCTTTGAAATTCGTTGATGCATCCGATCTGTTTCTGCGCAGACTCTCGGGTGTTACCGATCCCGAGACGAAGAGGAAAATTATTGGTGTTACCTTCATCGAGGTCTTCGAACGCGAAGCGGCGGAATTCAGCGATGCTGCCTTTCTTGCCCAAGGAACACTGTACCCGGACGTGATCGAATCCGTAAGTTTCAAAGGTCCATCCGCAACGATTAAATCTCACCACAATGTTGGCGGTCTTCCGGAACGCATGCATTTGAAGCTGCTCGAACCGTTCCGGGAGTTGTTCAAGGATGAAGTTCGCCGTGTTGGAAGAGAACTCGGCATGCCGTCGCATATTCTCGATCGTCATCCTTTTCCCGGTCCGGGCTTAGCCATACGCGTTCTTGGAGAGGTGGATCGCGATAAACTCGATATTCTTCGTGAGGTAGACGCTGTATTCATCGACGAAATTCGAAAGGCCGGAGAGTACGCCGTCATCTGGCAGGCCTTCGCCGTGTTACTTCCGGTCAAATCCGTCGGCGTCATGGGCGACGCGCGAACCTACGAATTCACAGTCGCATTGCGTGCCGTTACAAGTCTCGATGGCATGACCGCCGATTGGGCACGCATTCCTTACGATGTGCTCGAGCGCATCTCGAATCGCATTATCAACGACGTTCGAGGTGTAAATCGTGTTGTCTACGATATCAGTTCGAAGCCTCCATCGACTATAGAATGGGAATAAGCGGTGAACGAGTATCGCAAACGGCAACTGCTCGACGAAGCTAGGTATTTCGAACAACACGGAATGTGGTTGCATGCCGTTCAGGTGTATCAGCGACTGATAGAAGAAAGCCCCGATGTGTTCGAGTATCGCGTCCGTTTGGGTATGGTCTATCTCGAAATGGGGAATTTCACGGCTTCAGAGAAGGTGCTGCTCCACGCGCTTCGGCATTCACCGAACGATCCCGACGTGCTGTATGCACTTGGAGTCATGTGCTATCAGAGTGATGAACTCGATCGCGCCCTGTTCTATTTACAACAGTTGGCACGTTTTCGCTTGCCGAAAGTCCATTATTCGCTGGGTCTGGTTCACTGGCGCAAAGGGAAACCCGATCATGCCGAGAGACATTTTCGCATTGTCCTCGAGAAAGAACCTACCGATACCGATGCTGCCGTGGCACTCGGTGAAGTTTGCTTGCTGACGGGAAAGCCGAAACAGGCGATGGACGTTCTCGCCGCAGCCGCGTTGCGAAATCCGCACGATGCTTCATTGCAATTCACGCTCGCCACCGCTGCGGTCGCTGCGCAAACCTGGGATGCCGCTATCGAGGCCTACAACTCCGTATTACGACTGCAGCCCGAGAATCTTACTGCCAGTATCGCACTTGGTGGTGCATGTTTACGGGCTAGGCGCTTCGATGAAGCCGAACAGGTGTTTCGATCCCTGCTGCTCAAAGATACGCGCTGCATCGGTGCGCTTATGGGCATGGCTCGCCTCTGCATGCTCAAAGCCAATCGCTCGCGGGCGGAGGAGTACCTTCGCCAAGTGCTGCTAATCGATCCCGACCATGAGGAAGCGTTGGAAGAAATACGCTATTTTACTCCTTATGGAAAGCCACAGACATAGCGTACGTGTTATTCTGGCTCTGATTTCACTTGCGTCCATGTCTCTCGTCTCGTCAGGACAGGAATTGGTTCCCGTAGACGAATCGGCGGAGAAAAAATTCAACTATGCCTTCCGTTTCGTCGAGCGTGGTGCGTGGGTCGAAGCTGCGAAGCACTTCGAACAACTCGCGTTTCGAACAAAATCGCATCACCGAAGCACGGCTTCCTGGGTGATGGCTGCCAGATGCAGATTGAATTCCGGCGAGAGTGAGCAAAGCATTCGCTTGGCCGACGCTTTTTTTCTTCGTTTCCCGCGCAGTTCGTATCGTGCAGAAATGCGTATCATCCAAGGTGAAGCGAACATGGCTCAGCATCGAGCAGCCGATGCAGTGGAATCCTTCTTGTATGCCGTTATGTTGGACAAGACGAAGCGTCAACTCGTAACGGACAATATTACGGAATCACTAGCGCTGCTGAGCAACAACGAACGCAGGCAGCTCGTAGACAACCTGCTTCGACGCGATGTTCCTCTTGCGCTTCTTCTCGAATTCGGGCTTTTCCCTGGTACGCACAAGCACATTCCTTCCGCGCAAGGCAGCATTTCGATTGCGGCACTTCTGCCTTCGAAAACCGTACATCATGGGAGTACGCAAATCGTTCGCGAGATGCTCGAAGGCATGCTCACCGCTATCGACGTCTTTCAGGCAAGCCGCGAGCGTATCGTAGAACTACGGTTGATTGAAGCATCACGGGCCGATTCGATAGAGATATTCGTTCACGAACAGATCGCTGATACATCCGTTAAGGCCTTGCTCTGTGGTGTCTTCAGCAGTGAAGCACGTATCGGTGCGGCCGCAGCAGCAGGTAGTGATCTACTCTGTATCATACCTGCGGCTACCGAGGAAGGATTGCATCTTCTTGGAGAAAATATTTTCCAGATGAACATTCCATTAGCTGATCGGGCCAGCTTGCTTGCGGATTACTCCATGCTGGAAATCGATGCGAACAATGTCGGGATACTGCGCCATTCCGATGTTGTTGCGGCAAAAATGGCGGATGCCTTTGCTGAAAGGTGGAAGCGGCTCGGAAAGTCCGGCGCTCTCGTTTTCGACTGGGAGTGCGACAGGGACATCGAGTCGGCACTGCTCGAGTACGAAAGAAGCGATGGGGCAAAAATCGATCTCCTATTTGCTCCTGCCATGTCGCTGCGCGATATTTCAAACATCCTTTCAGGAATAGCTGCCACCGGCTGTTCCGCGATCGTTCTGGGATGCGGGGATTGGTATTATCCATCGATATTACGAAAGTACAGGAAGCAAGTGGTCATATTCGAGAGTGATTCGTGGTACGAGCTGTCCGATCCACAAATGCTTACTGCCCGCGACGCCTATGTCGCGCGGTCTGGTCGGTCATTTTCAAAACATGCGATGTTCGGCTATGATGCTTGCATGCTGGCACTCGAGTGTGCCGTGTCGTCAAACGGTCGGCGGAGCGCAATGCTTCGGAACATGCATGATGTATTCCAGGGAGTGCGTTCGGTAATCGACTTCACAACAGGCGGACGCAATGCCTGCCTGATGCTATTCCGTTCGGAAGCGGGCGAAATCAAACAACTGGAGAGTTTTTTCTCGAAATAGATTTTACTCACGTGTGCAAGGGAGTATGCAATGGCACATGACATTATGGGAGACCGCGTCTCCCTCCCGATGAAGCGCTGGCCGGATGGAGAACGGCCCAGAGAAAAATTATTGAAGCGCGGGGTGGAAGCGCTGACCGATGCAGAACTGCTCGCGCTGTTGATCAATGCCGGAAGCGGGGGCCGCAACGCACTGGATATAGCCCGGGATATGCTGTCGAAGTACGAAACGTTGCGTAAACTCGCGACACGCCCCTTGTCCGAAATACTGAAGATACAAGGTATCGGTCCAGCTCGCGCCGCCGTTATCCATTCGGCGTTCGAGCTGGGACGACGCTATGCCTCTACAGGAGACGACACGAGCGCCATTATTAGCTCACCCGCGGATATTGCGCGAATGTATATACCGAAAATGCGGGACCACCCAACAGAACGGTTCATTGCGCTTCTTCTCAACAACTCAGGGCGCATTATGCGGGAACACATTGTATCGGAAGGTATAGTGAATGCAAGTCTCGTTCATCCACGAGAAGTATTCAGAGCGGCCGTCACCGAACTTGCAACCTCGGTGATCTTGTTGCACAACCATCCGAGTGGAACGAAGGAAGCGAGCAAAGAGGACCACAACATCACCAAACAATTGGTCCGCGCCGGGAAGCTCATGGATATTCCTGTTCAGGACCATATTATCATTTGTGGAAATTCCTACATCAGCTTCGCAGAAAATGGCTGGCTGGAATAAGCGTCAATCTCGCCGTCGCTTCCAGAGATTTCGCAAGCGTTCGCCGATACGTTGTTCACGACCGATATCTGTCGGCTTGTAGTAAATCTTCTCCTTCAGTTCCGCCGGGAGATATTGCTGATCCACGAAATGACCATCATAATCGTGTGAATACTTGTACCCCTTGCCATACTTCAGCGATTTCATGAATTCCGTAGGAGCGTTTCGCAGGTGAAGAGGTACCGGATACGGGGGTAGTGAGCGAACATCTCCGAATGCCGCCTCGCCTGCAAGGTACGCGGCATTGCTCTTCGGAGCGCAGGCGAGATAGGTTGTCGTTTGCGAGAGAACAATCCGGGCTTCCGGCATGCCGATGGCATGTACCGCCTGATAGCACGAGGTCGCGAGTAGCAGTGCATTCGGTTCTGCATTGCCGACATCCTCGGATGCGAGAATGATCAGTCTGCGTGCAACGAACAGTGGATCCTCGCCACCGTGCAACATGCGTGCCAACCAATACAAGGCTGCATCGGGATCACTGCCGCGAACGCTCTTGATGAATGCGGAAATTATGTTGTAATGTTCCTCGCCGCCCTTGTCGTATTTCGCGAATGCCTGTTGGAACGCTTCTTCAAGTACGTTTCGTGTAATGTGCACTTTCCCCTCTCTGTCGGCGATGAGACAGCACATCTCCAATCCGTTGAGCATGCTGCGTGCATCGCCACCGCTGTAGGCGATCAGAAGATCGACGTCGTCGAACACAACGTCAAAACCGGCCATGTATTCATCCTCCGTCAACGCGCGATCGAGAATTACGCGCAGCTCATCCATGCTGAGCGGATTCAGCACGTAGGTTTGTGCACGTGACCGTAACGGAGGGATGACTTCGAACGAGGGGTTCTCGGTCGTCGCACCGATAAGAATGATATCTCCCCGTTCCACTGCTTGAAGCAGTGCATCCTGTTGCGCTTTGTTGAAACGGTGAATCTCGTCGATGAAAAGTATGGTGCGCCGTCGCTCCGTACCAAGCGTATGCTCACGTGCGTGTTCGATAACCGCGCGGACATCCTTGACACCGGAGGAGACGGCGGTAAGTTGCTTGAAATGTGCATCGATGCTCTGGCTGAGAATACGGGCCAGCGTCGTTTTTCCCGATCCGGGAGGCCCCCAGAGAATCATGCTGAACAAGGACTTCGCTTGCGACATTCGAAGCAAAGGCTTTCCGGGCCCCACGAGATGTTGCTGACCGACATACGCGTCGATGCTCCGGGGACGCATGCGTTCCGCCAGCGGTATCGGAGGAGGGGAGACGGGCATGATTTATCTCGTACTGTCTTCCGGAGGCGAGACGCTATCCGAGCGGAGGCGACGCAGGGAATCAAGTCGTCGAAGAGAGTCGCTTACGATGTGATCTGCCTCGTCAATGGACTGCTCCGTCATTATTCCCCGCGTGTGCGGGATAAGCTCGAAGGTCTCCTGTGATGGCATGTCGTCTCTAGCTGGTGGCGGTACTGAGCTGCGTCCAGGACTTGGTGCGGCAGGAGCTGGAGGGGGCTGCTCCGGTGCCACGACGGGTTCTTCCATCTGCTCACTTGCTGGAGCATCGTCAGGTGTGCCCGGTGTCCCATCGCCGTTCTTCTGTTCTAATTGTGTCGGTGGTGCAATGCGATCGTGCAGCAGTTGTTGTTCGAAGTTCGTCACGTGATACACGTATACCGATGCGGCAAGAACAATAACGGCGGCGGCACCGCCGTATGCGAATGCGGGTACGGTGACACGGCCGATATTCAGCGGTCGAAAAAACCGTTTCCACCAGGGGAGAGAGGCAAGCTGTTCTATGTCGGCTATTTTGCGCTTGAGATGCAATTCGAAATCCAGCGGTGCCGAAATTTCCGGAAGCGATTTCAGATCGGCCAGTAGCCGTTCGTTCGTGCCGTCCGATTCGGGTTGGTTGTGCATGGGGTCGGTCGTATCAGTCATTTCAGATACCGGAGCAATTAATCATAATAGTCTTTCAACAGTTCCTGAAGTTGCGTTCGCCCTCGACTTATCCGCGATTTCACGGTACCGATCGGCATGTCGATGATTTCCGCGATTTCTTCGTAGCTCAATTCCTGGATGTCCCGCAGAATAACTGCTTCGCGAAAAACTTCCGGCAACATCGTCAGGGCCTGTTGAATCTTTTCCCGGAGCATCGCACTGTTTGTATGCCGGTCCGGCAAAGGGCGGTCATCCGGGAGGGGCAAGACGTAATCGTCGTCGTCATCGCGTCGCAGAACGAGTGGGATTGTCGATTTCTTGTACGTCTTGCGGAGTTCGCTTTTCGCGAGATTCCCCGCAATCGTGTAAATCCATGTAGAAACTCGTGCTATCGTTCTGTACAAGTGCTTTTTCCTGTACACGCGAATGAAAGTGTCCTGAAGAATATCGGCAGCATCGTCCATGTTTCCGACGAATCGGTAAATGTAATTGCTAAGCGGATCCTTGAATCGTGCTACGAGTATATCGAAAGCCGCGTGCACATCGCGCTGAAACAACAGCATCAATTCCTCATCGCACAATGATTCGAGGGAAGCACGGTCCAGTTGCTTGCCCACGATACGTTGTTCTACCTTCTGTTCGAGAGAAAGTTCCTGTGTCTCTTCCATAACATTCCGACGGTGAAGTTTATCTAGACTCCGTCAGTCTTGTAACAAGCTGCACGATGGCAGTGTCGGGATCGACGGGCAGCGATTTGATCGCTAGATCAGCTTCGAGAATATATTCAAAACAACGGTCAAAATACGATGAATCGGAAAAAAACTTTAAAAACGGCCGCAAATTATCCACTTGCCATGAAGCGTACAATCCAATGGCCCGAGCGTGTTCGTCGTTCGCGCGTCCTTCTATGCGCAAGGCACGCACCCTCCAAAGAAGCGAGAGCTGCCGGTACAACACGTTGAGGATAACTATCGGCTCCTCGGTTTTCAGAAGAACAGCCACGATGTCGTGCGCCTTGCGTGCGTCACGTGCCGACACTGCATTCGCAAGTTCGAATACATTGTACTGAGGCGATGTCCCGAGATGCTCGTAAATCTCCTCCTTTTCTATGCAGGGTTTGTCCGGTGCAGCGGTCAGAATTTTTTCGATCGCCGATGCCAGGTTTCTCGTATCCGTACCGATAATCGCGTTGAATAATACACATGCGTCCGGTGAAATGCGTTTCTCCGCACGCGCGAATTCCTTGACGATCCACTGTTGTGCCGCTGCGTCCTTGAGAGCCTTGAATTCGATCGAGGCGGCAGGACCGCGTTCCTGCTCCAGTTTCTGAATTAACGATGGGATGTCTGCGGATTTTTTCGCGCGCGTACTTTTTCGCTTTCCGGATGTTTTGCCGTCGCCGGCGCATAAAATGAGCACGCAATCCGGATTCGGTCGCTGAATGTATGAAGCAAGCACTGGTGAGGAATGGAATTTCTCGCATTCTTTGACGATGACGACTCGACGTTCGGACATGAAGGGGAAGGAGTTGGATGCGGCCGTGACATCCTCGGCCTTGTGCTCGCTTCCCCGGAACGTGTCGAGGTTGAACGACGCATCGCCATCTCCGAGAGCCGTGTTCGCCAATTCACGTGCCGCACGCTCGATGAGGAACTCCTCCTCTCCGTGCAGCAAGTACACGGAGAGGAAGGTCCTTTTTGAAATGTGTCGCTGTAAGTCCTTGTCGGTCAAAGCATTACGCCTCTAGCTCGAAGTACTGGTTCGTCACTTGATAGACACCTTGATCATTTTTACGTCGTTGATAGGACGATCCCCATCCCCGGTTGCTACTGCGGCTATCTTGTCTACGGTATCCATGCCCTCGATAACTCTTCCGAAAATAGTGTAGCTTGGCGGGAGTGGTGCATCTCTGTGGACGATGAAGAACTGGCTGCTGTTCGTATTTGGACCTCTGTTCGCCATTGCGAGAACGCCACGTTTGTAGCCGTCCTTGTACAGTTGCGAGTTTGGGTTGATCTCGTCTTCGAAAGTCGAACCGTAAATACTTTCACCGCCGCCCCCAGTACCGGTTGGATCACCTCCTTGGATGACGAAACCACTTATGACTCGGTGAAACAATACACCGTTATAATAGCCCTTTTTAGCGAGTTGAACGAAATTCTCGACGGTTTTTGGTGCATCCCGCCTGAAAAACTCGATCTCGATATTGCCGTGTTCCGTTTCGATGACTGCGATTTCATTATTCACGGTTGTGTTTTCCTCGCTTTTCGTTTTGTTGTGATCCTGCGCCTTTGCGTACAGCGGCAGGGTGAGTAGGAGCGTTGCAAGCGTCAATGAGAACAGAGTATGACGTTTCATGTTTGCCTCCGTAAAATTATGGTTGTATGATGTTCAATGAAACAAGCAATAGAAGAATTATGCCGAGAGCGATTCGATAGACGATGAACAGCATCGTGCTGTGAGTACGTAAAAAGCGCAGCAGGAAGTCGATGGAGAGATAGCCCACAATGCCGGAAACAAGCGTCGCGATCAACAGCGATAGACCGAAGGCGCCGGCGAGCGCATCTCGCAATTCGTATAACTGATACACACCGCTGAGCGTTATTGCAGGTATGCTTAAAAGAAAGGAGAAGCGGGCAGCGTCCTCGCGTCGCATGTGAAGCAACAACCCTGCTGTAATGGTCGTTCCAGATCTTGACGCTCCCGGAATAAGCGCTATGGCTTGGGCAAGTCCGATAAGCTGCGTATCGGATATTCGCAATTGCGAAATAGTTCTTTTCCGTTTCCCGATACGTTCGGCAAGGAGGAGCAGCAACGCCAACACGATAAGGCTGCCCGAAATAACGTATATCGAGCGAAAGCCGCCTTCGATCAGTTCCTTGAAAAGCAAACCTCCAATACCGATGGGTAAGGTTCCCAACATAATCCACCATGCAAGGCGTGCTTCGATTGAACCGAAGGGTGCGCGAAGCGCGAGTGCTTTGAAAAAGCCTGTGACGAGGGATGCAATATCTCGACGAAAGTACACGAATACGGCGATGAGCGTACCTATTTGTATTACGGCCGTGAATGCGGCTCCCGGATCATCCCAGCCAAGCAGAGCGGGAACGATGCGCAAATGCGCTGTACTACTGATTGGAATGAATTCCGTCAAACCCTGTACGATTCCGAGTACCGTCGCTTGGATTATATCCATCGGTATCATCCTCCAAGGCTGTGGTCACAGCGTCACAACCTCTCTGTTCGTCAGCGCTTCGAGTATACGGAATGTCGTCCGGGTCGTAGCCATCAGGTCGCGCAGTGGTATCACCGCCTCTTCTTTGCGGCGTATGGCATCCATGAAGGCGATCACTTCGTTTCGATGTCCCTTGTCTCCATTTCCGCGCTTCCGTTCCTGCTTGCCCCCTCGAGCCAGAATCAGGGATTGGAAATTGTCCATGATGGCCGAGGTGTTCGAACCGGACATGACTATGCGCTCCTTGGGAATAGAAGAATCTCCGTTAGAGGCGTAGGTGATAATGCCGAGCGAACCGTCGCTCATTCGCAAGGTGATGTTCACATTATCGAAATTCGTTACCGCTTCGTTCTCGGATGCGATGCAGTCGGCGGAAATCCGTACAGGAAGGGCATTCGTAAGATATTGAATTGTATCGACGAAATGGCAGATTTCACCGAGTATGCGTCCTCCTCCTTCCAAAGGATGCTGCGTCCAATGATCTTTCGGAAGCAGCCCCGCATTGACATAGTAGTGAACAATGGCCGGTTCGCGAAGGCCAGCGAAGAATGAGCGCATGTCCATGATTAGCGGAGCGAAACGTCTGTTGTAGCCGACCATCAGCAACAGTCTGCCGCGGAGTTCCGGGTGTCCGGTTAATACGCGCTCGATATCCGCGAGTTGATCCTCATGAAGCGCTAAGGGTTTTTCGACGAACACATGCTTGCCACGTCGAAGCGCCTCAAGCGCATACGGCGCATGATCGCCGTGCCGAGTGGCGATGAAGACGGTCCCGATTTGCTCATCGTCGAAGATATCGCGGGCATCTGTCGTCGCTTTTCTGAACCCGAATTTGTTGCGCATATCCGCGCTTGTCAAGCCACCCCGGTTGCAAACCGTATCCATGGTTACATCCTGCATTTCCTTCAAATGGGGGAGGAGAAAACCGGAAGCGAAACTCCCGGCGCCGATGAAGCCGACGGTCAGCGAACTGCGCCTCGGCGAAATGACGGGAGCTGCGTCGCTGTCCGGGCGCGTGATCGCATCGAACTCCGATGTTGAGAGATCCTCGTAGGCTATCATGATGCCCACATACGGGTCGGATTTTTTCCCTTCGATCAATTCGTATGCTTCGAGAGCGTTGTCGATAGGAAAACGATGCGTGGTGAGTATGTCCGTATTCATGCGGCCTTCGGCGAGCAGGTCCAGGCAGGCCGTCATGTTGCGATTTTCCGTCCAGCGAACATAGCCGATAGGATAATCCAGACCCTCGACCTCGTAATCCTTGTCATAACGGCCAGGACCATAAGAGCGGGATATCCGAATATCGATTTCCTTCATGAAATACGGGCCTCGCGGAATGTTCATCATCGCCGCGCCCACCACGATAACACGCCCGCGTTCCCTGCTGATGCGTCCGCTCAGTTCTATAGGATCGTTACTGTTTGTGCCTGCGGTAATGATAACCGCATCGGCACCGTGACCGCCACTGAGCGACTGTACGATGGATTCCACTGCATCGTCATGTCGGTGTAGTGCGGCGTCAGCGCCTGAGCGGAGCGCCAGTTCCACAGCATGCTTGTCTATATCGATACCAATGACGCGACAAGCGTTGGCTTTGAGAAACTGCACTGTAAACTGTCCCAACAGACCGAGTCCGATTACGACAATGGTTTCACCAAGTGTCGGTGCGGCCTGGCGTACCCCTTGCAGAGCGATAGCGGCAATGGTCGTGTATGCGGCCGCTTCCATTGACACGCCTTCCGGAATCTTTGCCACCAGGTTGCGCGGAACAGCGATGACGTCGCCGTGTATCGCATATTCGGCACCCGCGCACGCGACTCGGTCACCGACTTCGATATCCTGCACGCCCTGTTCAACAGCCAGAACAACGCCTGAGCTACTGTAGCCAAGAGCGGCAGACGAATCGAGCTTGCTCATTATTCGCTTGTAGGTACGGGTTAGGCCGTTGCGGCGCACCTCCTCCACGACTTTGCGGACCTCATCCGGCTGCATTCTGGCACGAGTCAGCAAAGAAGATTTTCGGGAGTCGACGGAGGTCTTTTCCGTACCGGCGCTGATAACGGAGAAGTAGTTTTTAACGAGTATCATCCCTCGCCCCAATGCCGGCGCTGGCACGTCGGCGACACGCATGGATCCGGTTTTGACGTGTTGTGCGATCTGCTTCATTCAGGAAATCTACGAGATCGCAAGCTCTTTTCCTATGGCACTGTGTTTCCGCGCTTCAGGCGTCGCGTTCGACTGAATAACGGAGCAATTGGTGTGGTAGACGGCGTTGCTTGCTCAGCGCCTTTTCGCATCATCTTTTCTGGACCGCATGAGCAGTTTGCGAATTTCCTTGGAGAATCGATTCTCGAACAGCACCATGTTGGCGATTTGTTTCGTGCTGAGAATGTCGCTCAAGGACAACATGTAGTTGTGCCTGGCATTATGCATTTCGTTGACTGCTTCCGAGATTCGCCTCAATTCGATTCGCAATTCCTCATCACTCGCATTGGCATTGAGTTTGCTTTGCAAGGATTCGAGCAATGCTTGCCGCTTGTCCCGATGTTGCTTTTCTTTTTCGCGGAATTCTCTCTCACGGGCGAATAAGCGCACAGATTGTTCTTCCGTTAAATCCAGTGCTTCTACGAGTTTGATTTTTCGCAAATTATCAAGGCGACGTCGTGCGGAGTCATCATCGGCACTTTCCTGCGCCCAAATAGCTGCGGGAATAGCGAAAAGAACGAGTATGACGACTAAGCCGGTGAATGACGTGTTCATGTTTTCCTCACTGTATCGAAAAATGCTGCTGCTCAAGTATAGTAAACAAGACGTTGCTTTCATCGTCGGAGAGCAGCGTTATCGCGTCTCCATCATCCAAATACTCCAAGCCTGCGGAGAGCAAGGCCGCATGCCCGAGTGATGCGAGCAGTAATTCGTCGGCAATCCTCGTGGTTTGTTCCTCGGGCAGCATATCGATGAAGGACGACTTGATCCCGGAATGCTCCGCTTCGAGGTCGAGCACTGTGATTCCTTCCATGTTCTCCACAAACATGGCTGCCGCTTCATGCGATTGCAGGTGTTGATCGATGTTCCCGTACTCAATGCTATCTTCGTCCACTCGGTTCATCAATCCACCGTAAAACAGACTGACACCGATGACGACAAGCAGCAGTGAAATTGCCGCGACGGCATAGATTTCGGCACCGGATATCCGCCTGCGGGATTTGTGTGCATCGATGCGCGAATTCAGTTCGACGCCGAAAGCATTCCAGTCAACGTTGTCTTCGGAGAATTTCCCGGCCGGGAGTATTTCCTCGAAAAGAGAGGTATAGCGTTCCAGATCGCGCTGGCAGGAGTGACAGGAGCGCAGATGCTCGGTGACGTACCGCTCGTCATTCGATCCCAACATGCCTGCCGCAAGGTCGGGAAGCAAGACTTTGATATTACGACATCTCATGACGAACATACTCCTCGATTTTTCTTACTGCGTGATGGTAGTTGGCCTTCAACCCGCCGACCGAAGTATTCAACAAGGAAGCGATCTCTTCGTACGGAAGCTCTTCATAGTAGCGCAATACGAAAACGGCACGTTGCTTGTCGGGCAATTTCCGTATAGCGGTTTCGATAAGCGCACGCAATTCATGCACTTCGAGTGTGCGATGCGGGGATGGCACATCCGAGTGCAGTGTGTCATGCTCGGCTGAGAGACGAAGCAACGTGCGTAGTTTGCGTTTCCGGAGATGATTCAAGCTGAGATTCATTGCGATTTTATACAACCAAGTAAATATTTTTGCATCACCGCGAAAGGTATCTATGCTTTCGTACGCGCGAATGAACACGTCCTGCGTAATATCGAGTGCATCATCCGAATCTTGAACCATCCGTCGAACGACGCGAAACACGCCTTCCTGATGTGCCCTCACGAGATGATTGAATGCGCCTCTTTCACCTTTCTTGCAGGCGGCTAGTATGTCTTCGTCTCGGAGTTGCTCCATGTATAGTGTAATGTACAAACTGCCGAATTCAATTTCGAACGCGATGTGAAGACTATCACTGTCGTCGAGTTCTTTCGCCGCGTCTCTCCAGTCTTTCCGACTTGGCGTTGCTGAACTCATCCCACGTAAGCTTTCCGTTCCCGTCTGTATCGAGCGAGAAAAACCGAGCCATGCGCTGGGTTATGAATTCTTCGCGTGAAATTAATCCGTCACCGTTTTCGTCGAAACGGTTGAATGCGTTCGAATGGGAGCGTACCGGTCGCACGTCGCTCACCGCATGTGACGTAGCTGCTCGACTTCCGTTCGAAAACGCGCGTGGGAATAGCGCTGCCATGAGTGTGGGAAATTCCTCGTTCGTCAGATACCCGTTTCCATCTATATCGGCATCGGCGAATGTCTTCACTTGCGCTGATCTGAATTCGTCTTGCGACAGTACACCGTCGCCGTTGAGGTCAAGCGA
>Ga0114946_10000477_pt1 | contig 26977 bp, 21 predicted proteins | sample WalLakDeSediment_FD_88676 | JGI IMG/M metagenome (GOLD analysis project Ga0114946, IMG submission 88676) | Lake sediment microbial communities from Walker lake, Nevada to study Microbial Dark Matter (Phase II) - Walker Lake 11/02/13 Deep Sediment | ecosystem: Environmental > Aquatic >... | reverse complement strand
GCGGAGCCCATGCGCTGCAGCGCGTCCGACGCGGAGACCACGATGGCGCCCGTGGCGCCTGCCGCCTGGGCGGCGACCAGCTTGGCCTCGAAGGTGCACGTGCCGGCCTCCAGCAGCGCGACCCGGCCGCGGGCGTCGCCCACCGCGTCGCCCGGGCAGGCGCGGCCCAGCCACGCCAGTGCGCCTCGCACGTCCGCGCCGCCCGCCATGGGCCGGGCCAGATCGGCGCTGGCCTCGAGCGCCTCCAGCGAGCGCACCTCGCCCTGGACGGTGACCTGCACGTGGTCCACGCGTTGGCCGGGCGGCAGCGTGCTGGCTACGGACAGCGCTTCCGGCGAGGCGGCCGGCGAGCCCGTCACAAAGCCGACGTTGCCGCTGTTGCCGGCCGAAGCCACGACCAGGATGCCGGCCTGAGCGGCTCGCCGGACGAACTCCTGGGCCTCGGCCACGCCGATGGCAAAGTCCGAGCCCAGGCTCATGTTGATCACGTCGACGCGGCACAAGGCGCTCGCGTCCCGGCGGCAGCGGCCCTTGATGGGCCGGCCCAGGTTGGCCTCGATGGCCCACTCGATGGCGTCGTTGGCCAGCTCCGTGCCGCCACCGATACCGCCGAACACCTTCAGCGCAATGAGCTCCGCCCGCGGTGCCACGCCGGGCGCCACCCAGCGCGCGCCCTCCACGCCCGCGGCGATGCCGGCCACGTGGGTGCCGTGGCCGGACTGGTCACGCGGGTCCAGGTCCGGCTTGGGGATGCGCAGCTCGGGGGCGGAGGCGCCGGCGGCGTACCGCGTGCCGGCGAAGTCATAGCCGCCCACCACCTTGTCCGTGGGGAAGGTGCCCGGTTCGTCACTGTCGGGGTTGTCGCGGTCGAAGTCCCGCACACGGCCGCTCCCGCCCAGGGCGTCGTGGTAGTAGTCGATGCCGGTGTCGATGATGGCCACGCGGACGCCCTCGCCGCGATAGCCCGCCTGCCGGGCCAGCTCCAGGGCGCCCACGTGGGGCACGGCGTCCTTGACGTCCGGCCACCAGACCGGGGCCCGGTAGACGCGCTTGGCGCCGGGCGCATGGCTGATCCGGGCCACCTGGTCCGGTGTGGCGTGCACGAGGAAGCCGTTGGCGGCCGTGTCGTAGGTGCTCACGATCACGGCCCCCGTCCGCAGCACGTGCGCCCGGGCCGGCGCCTGCGCCGCCGCCACCAGGCGGTAGATCTGGTCCAGCGCGGCGCGGGCCTTGGGCGACGTGTCGCCGACGCGCAGGCCGCGGTCCAGGTACATGTCGAGCGCGGTGGGCCCGTGCAGCGCCAGGACAACGCTGACCCGGGCGTCCGCATCGTGCGTCTGCCACGCGGGATGCGTGCCCACGGACGGGTCCAGAACCCGCTCGTCGGCAGCGGTCGGCAGCGCCGGGCCCGTCCCCAGCAGACCGCCCAGCAACAGCACCAATGCGGCGGACAACGCGCGGTGGCGGCCCATGTGGCTCTCCTCGTCAGGAAACGGTGCGCGGGCCCAGCAGGCGCGCCTCGACGTGACCCTCGCCGAGCAGCTGCTGCAGCGCGTCCACCAGCCCCACGCAATAGCGGGTGGTGTGGTTGGGGAACTCCAACTCGACCGTGTCGGTGCCGTTGGACACCCTGATCCAGAACCGGTCGTGACCGGCGTAGCTGGTGAGCAGCCGAAAGACCGAGCCCAGCAGCTCCACGTCCGCGTGCTCGTCCGCGGACCTGGGCAGCCGCACGTCCAGGCGGTAGACCGGCGTCGCTGCCGGCGCCGCCACCGGTCCGTCCAAGCCCCGGGCGTCCTCGCCGCGCTCGGCAGCCGTCTCGGCCTGCCGCGCGTCGTGCTCGGCGCGCTCCTCCGGCGTCATGGGCGTGTACGGCTCGACGCGCTGGGCCACGACCTGGGCCCGTTCGTCGCGCATCTCCACGCGGCCGTGGACCAGCACCAGCCGGTCGGCGGCCCAGACCTCGCGCGAGGCGGCGAAGACGTCCGGGAAGACCGTGACCTCTATGCTGCCGCCCAGGTCCTCGACGCGGGCGAACGCCATGGCCTTGCCCTTCTTCGTGGTGACCTGGCGCACGGCCACGACCATCCCGGCGATGGTCACGGGCTGGCCGGCCATAGCCGCGTCGATGCTCCCTATCATGGTCGTCACGAGCTCGGCCATGTCGGAGCGGGCGCCGTGCAAGGGGTGCTCGGAGACGTACAGCCCGAGCAGATCCTTCTCCCACTGCAACTGGTCCTCGCCCGGGTCGGGCGCCGGGGGCAGCGGGTACAGCAGGGAGGCGGACACCTCCGAATGGCCGTTGCCGAACAGGCTCAGTTGACCCACCTCGCGGGCCAGGAAGTGGCTGGAGCTGTGCGCCATGATGCGGTCGAGAGCGGCCAGCAGCGAGCCGCGGGCGCCGAAACGATCCAGCGCGCCTGCTCGGATCAGCGACTCGAGGGCTCGCTTGCCCACGCCGCGAAGGTCCACGCGGCGGCAGAAGTCATGCAGGTCGGCGAACGGCTCGTCGCCGCGGCCGGCGAGAATGGCCTCCACGGGTCCCTCGCCGACGTTCTTGATGCCCGTGAGCCCAAAGCGGATGCCCCGCCGGTGCGAGACGCTGGGGTCGTGCAGGTCGGCTTCCTCCAGCGTCTCGACGGAGAACTGGGCCTGGCTGCGGTCTATGTCCGGCCGCAAGAGCTTGATGCCGAGCCGGTGGCAGTCACCGCCGACGAGCGCGATGCGCTCGGTGTCGTCGCGGTCGACGGACAGGAGCGCGGCCGCGTACTCCACGGGATAGTGCGCTTTGAAGAACGCCGTCTGGCAGACGATGACCGCGTAATCGGCCGCGTGCGCCTTGTTGAACCCGTAGCGGGCGAACTCCTCGATGTCGTCGAACAGAGCCTCGGCGGTGGCGCGGTCGATGCCGTTGGCCGCCGCCCCGGCAACGAACTTGGAGCGGTGCTCCAGCAACTGGGGCTTGTTCTTCTTGCTTACCGCCTTGCGGATGGTGTCTGCCTCGCCGGCGTCGTAGCCGGCAAGGTCCCGCGCGATGCGTATGATCTGCTCCTGGTACACGCAGACGCCGTACGTCTCCGCCAGGATGGGCTCCAGCGCCGGATGGCGGTACGCCACCTCGTGGGCGCCGTGCATGCGGGCCAGGTACTCGGGAATCTTCTCCATGGGCCCGGGCCTGTAGAGGGCCACGGCGGCGACCACGTGCTCGAAGCGGCGTGGCCGCATGTCGCGCAGCATGCGGCCCATTCCGGCGCTCTCCACCTGGAACACGCCGACCAGGCTGCCCTCGGCAAGCAGGTCGTAGATGACCGGGTCGTCGAGCGGTATGTCGTCGAGCGTGATGCGCCGGTCGTGGTAGCGCTCCACCAACTCGGCGGCGCGCCGCAGCACGGTCAGGGTGGACAGCCCCAGCAGGTCCACCTTCAGCAGCCCCAGGCTCTCGATGTCCGCCATGTTGTACTGGGTCACGGGCGGCACGTGCTCGTCATCCCGGGCTCTGTCGCGGGTGGGGCGGTGCAGCGGCACGTAGTCGGTCAACGGGCGATCGCTGATGACCACGCCCGCCGCGTGGGTGGACGCGTGGCGCGCCATGCCCTCCAGGCCGCGTGCCGTTTCGACCAGGCGCTGCACGTCCTCGTCCGCGGCTACCATCTCGGCCAACTCGGGCACGTAGAGCTCCCCTGTGCCGTTGTCGCCGTCGCCGGGCGGGCGCAGCGTGTCGTCGATGGTCACCGGCTTGCCCGGCATCGCGGGCACCAGGCGCGCCACGCGGTCCACCTTGGGCAAGGGCATGTCCAGCGCCCGCCCGGCGTCGCGGATGGCGGCGCGAGCCCCCATGGTCCCGAAGGTGATGATCTGCGCCACCCGGTCGTGGCCGTACCGTTCGTAGGTGTAGCGGATGAGGTCGTCACGCTGGTCGTCCGGGAAGTCGAGGTCGATGTCCGGCATGGAAATGCGCGACGGGTTGAGGAAACGCTCGAAGATCAGTCCATGGGCGAGAGGGTCGATGTTGGTCACGAAGAGGCTGTAGGCCACGATGGAGCCGGCGCCCGAGCCGCGAACGTTCCACCAGATGCCCCGCTCTCGGGCGTGTCGGCACAGGTCCCAGACGATCAGGAAGTAGTCGTCGAAGCCCATCTGGCCGATGACCTTGAGCTCGAGCTCCAAGCGCGCCCGCGCCTCGAGGTTCGTGGCGCCGTAGCGCCGAGCGAGGCCCTCCTCGCACAAGCGGCGCAGGAAGGAAGGCGCGCTGTCGTCGGCCGGCACGGGGTAGCGAGGCAGCTTGGTTCGGCCGAACTCCAGGCGGACGTTGCATCTCTCGGCGATCGCGACCGTGTTGTCCACGGCCGCCGGCAGCTCGCTGAACAGCGATCGCATCTGCCGCTCGCTGCGCAGGAAGAACGTGCTGCCGTAGCGCATGCGCCGGGCGTCGTTCATGGTCGTGCCCGTCTGGATGCACAGGAGCACCTCGTGGACCGCCACGTCCTCCGGACGGGCGTAGTGCACGTCGTTGGTGGCCACCAGCGGCAGGTCCAACTCGCGCGCCAGCGCCACCAGGGCGCGGGTCAACCCGGGCACTACCTCGGTCTCGTGCTCCTGGAGCTCGACAAAGAACCGGCCGGCGAAGACCTCCTTGTACCACGACAGCGTCTCGCGCGCCCGCTCGTGCTCCTCGTTCTTGATGTGCTGCGGCACCTCGCCCAGCGGGCAGCCGGACAGCACGATCAGGCCGTCGGCGTGCGCGGCGAGCAGCTCGCGATCCACCCGCGGCTTGTAGTAGAAGCCCTCGAGCTGGGCCAGGCTGACCAGCTTCAGCAGGTTGTGGTAGCCGCAGTCGTCCTGGGCCAGGACGGTGAGGTGGTAGCGCCGCCTGTCCGCCGCTTCGCGGTCGTGGCGCGTGCGGGACGCCACGTAGACCTCGCAGCCGAGGATGGGCTTGATGCCGGCCGCCAGCGCCTGCTGGTAGAACTGCACGGCGCCGAACATCACGCCGTGGTCCGTGAGCGCCAGGCTGTCGAAGCCCTGGCTCTTGGCCACGGTGACCAGGTCGGTCACGCGTGCCAGGCCGTCCAGCAGGCTGTACTCGCTGTGCACGTGCAGATGCGTGAAGGCCATGCCGAGTCCGTGGTGGTGCCGCGAGCGTCGCTCCGGCCGCCCGCATGCCCGGCCCGCGGGCGTGCTCGGGCCGGACGGCGAATCATACCATGGAACGACCGTTCGAACCGCCGGTCGGACGAGCGGCTCGGGCGTGGCGGCGCGCGGCACATGCACGTCTCAGGACGCGAGGCTAGAATGCGAGCGCCCGGGTGCCCACTGCCCGCTCGAAGCGGGGATTGCCGTGCCGGAACTGCCCGAAGTAGAGACGTACGCGCGCGACCTGGCGCGGGTCCTGCCCGGCCGCGTCTTCCGCGGAGCCGTCGTTACCTGGCCCAACCAGCTGCCGGCCAACGAGCCGGCGGAGTTCGCTCGCCGCATCGCCGCCCAGCGTGTGGCCGGCGTCTCGCGGCGCGGGAAGTACCTGCTGCTGGCACTGCCGCGCGACACCCTGGTCGTGCACCTGAAGATGAGCGGACGGCTGATCCTTGCTGCCGCCGCGGAGCCGCCCGACCGTCACGCGCACGTGGTGCTGGCGTTGGACGGCGGCGACGAGCTGCGCTTCCGCGACCCGCGCAAGTTCGGCCGCGTGTACCTGCTGGAGCGGACCGAGGCGTTGCTGGGACCGCTGGGGCCCGAGCCCCTTGAGCCTGCGTTCACCGCCGCGGCGCTCGCCAGGCGGCTGGCGGGCCGCCGCGCGCGCCTGAAGCCGCTGCTGCTGGATCAGCGGTTCGTGGCCGGCCTGGGCAACATCTATGCGGACGAGTCACTGTGGGCGGCCGGGCTGCATCCGCTGCGCGTGGCCGGGACCCTGAGCGCGGGCGAGGCGGCGACGCTGCAGCGGTCCATTCGCCACGTGTTGGAGCGGGCGGTTGCCGCTCGCGGCAGCAGTCTGTCCGACGGCGGTTACCGCGACCTGACCGGCAATCCCGGTGAGATGCAGGGCTCGTTGGCCGTGTACGGCCGCTCGGGCGCCCCTTGCCCGCGCTGCGGCACGGCCGTTCGCCGCTTGTTGGTGGCCGGGCGGGGGACCCACCTGTGCCCGCGCTGCCAGCCTGCGCCACCTTGACGTCCGCGGGCGCGCCGCGCCGGCGCCGCGGGTGGCGGCGGGCGCGCACTTGCCAACCGCGGACGTTCGCTGTATCCTCGGGTCACCATTGCATTAAGAGGGCGCGTGGCGGCCGGAAACGCGTTCGAGCGCTGCTCCCGCCGGTTGGCCGCGGCCCGCGCGACGGGCCGGGGTCCCGGCGGCCCAGGAGGCAAGCATGAAGCGACCCAACCGGTGGATGGCCCTGGTCACGCTCGCCGTGCTGGCGCTCGTGCCGATGGCGTGCGGTACGTCCAATGCGGCCTCCGAGGAAGTGCGCGGGAACATCAACCAGATGCGCGACCTGCTGGGGCGTGCCAACGTGCCGCTGCCGGCCGTCACGATTGAACTGGGCAAGGACGGTCGCGTGGAGCGCCTGGCCGGGTTTGAGGCGCGCGCGGTGGACGAGCTGGCCGAGCGACTCACCGGCCAGCCGCTGGTGGGCCGCATCGTCCTGATCGAGCCCAAGTACCTGCGCTGGTTCGATCGGGCGGACATCCAGCATCTGACCGTGGCCTCCCGCCCCGAGGGTCTGTTCCTGCTCGTCAACGGTCGGGCGCTGCCCTACCTGGCGTGGGATGCCGGAACGGCCGACGCGCTGGTGGAGGTGCTTGGCCTGTTCGTCAAGGAGCGCGGCGCCGGTGCCTACGTGATGTCGGAGGAGGCGCACCAGGCCGTGGCGGCAGTGGTCCCGTTCCTCCACGCGTTGGGCGCGCGTTTTGACATCCTGCTGCCGGACTACCCGGATCAGGGTCAACCGGGCCGGGAGCCGGTGCCCATGCCGGACGCGCTTGCGTTCTCCCTGGCCCTGACCGACGAGGAGGTCGCGGCCGCGCCGCTCCAGACGGTCGACCTGGAGGTGGAGTACCGGGCGCTGCCCGACGGTCGGGGCTGGGTGCCCTCGCTGTTCGGCCTGTCCACCGTGCAGCTGGACGCCGTCGGGTCTCCGTTCTCCATCCAGGTGCCGGAGATGCGGCTGCGCAACGACCTCCGGCAGCGGCTGGAGTCGCAGGGCATAGGGAGCATCGGCGTCGAGGCCAGGGTGGACGGCCTGTTCCTGTCGGTGGATGGTCGGCTATTGCCCCACGTGGCGTGGAGCGAGGCCACCCTGGTGGCCTTGGCCCAGGTGCTGGACCAGCTCTACCCGGACAGCGCCCGGCTGCCGGACGACGCCGGATGGGTGCCGGTGGTGAAGACCACCGCGCCCATGTACAACGACTACTCGGTCGCGGTGCTGATCCGCTTCCCGACCGATGGGTAGCGGCCCGCGGCGAGGCGGCCCGGCGGCACGGTGATGGAGCGTATCTCGCGCACCTCGATGAGCCGGCGCGTGATCGAGCGGCACTCGGCGGAGGTCTCGTCCTCCAGGCCGGCGACCACGACGTAGTCGGAGACGTACAGGTCCAGGTTGAGCGCCGGCTGCTCCCGGTCGGCGAACAGCACGGCCACCACGGTGTTGCCCGCGCTGCCCTCGCGCCCCGTCAAGAGCACGTGGGTGGCCGGCGCGCACGCGCGGCGGCCGGAGAGGGTGAGTGCGGCAAGGAAGCCGCTGGCCTCGGGAGTGAGAGGCGGCGGCTCGGTGGGGCTGAGGCTCCTTAGCAGCGCGGGCAGGTGGAGCGGCCGGGGCTGCGGCTGGGGGTCCACGATGGGCGTCTCCGCCGGCTGCAGGGGGTGGTGGGGCAGCCCGTGGTCGGCCGCGGTGGCGGTGGGTGCCCACGACGGGAGCGCCGCGAGTGCCGCGGCCAGCGCCAGCGCGATGAGGAGCGGAGCCCGCATGGTCGACCCTCCCTGCCGTGGCCGGTCATGACCCGAACGCTCCCGATGATAGCACGGCTGGCGGGAGCCCTCCCGGCCGCCGCGTCTGACATGCCCGAACGGCTGCCGCTATGGTAGAATCGGCGCCGTGCGCATTGCGGTTGACGCCATGGGGGGCGACTTCGCGCCGCGGGCGGCCGTAGACGGCGCGCTTGCGGCGGCGCGGGCGTACGGCTACGAGATCGTGCTGGTGGGCCGCGAGGACGCCGTCCGGACGGAGTTGGCGCGTCACGACCTCGGTGCGCTCCATGTGGAGATCCAGCACGCCTCCGACGTCATCGGCATGAACGAGTTGGCGCCGGCGGCGGCGATCCGCAGGAGCCGCGACAACTCCATCTCGCGCGGCATGGCGCTGGTCAGGGAAGGGTCCGTGGAGGCGTTCGTGACCGTGGGGCACACCGGCGCGGCGCTCGCCGGCGCCATGTTCCGCTTGGGGCGCGCCCAGGGCGTGCGCCGGCCGGCGCTGGCCACGCCCTTTCCTACCTTACGTGGGCCGTGCGTGCTGGTTGACATTGGGGCCAACACCGAGGTGCGCGCGGAGGACCTGCTGCAGTTCGCGCTGATGGGCGCTTCGTACGCGGAGTCCGTGCTGGGCATCGCCGCCCCGAGGGTGGGCCTGGTGACCAACGGCGAGGAGCGGGGCAAGGGCTCCAACAGCGTCAAGGAGGCCTTGCCGCTCCTGGAGGCGAGCCACCTGAACTTCATCGGCAACATCGAGGGTCGGGACATCCCGCTCGGCAACACCGACGTCGCCGTGATGGACGGCTTCACCGGCAACGTGCTCATCAAGTTCGCGGAGGGTGCGGGCGCGCTGGTGGGGCAGTTGTTGCGCGAGGCGGCCGGCGGCGATGCCGTGGCCGCGCTGGGCGGCATCCTGATGCGCCGGTCGCTGCAGCGGATGCGCCAGCGCATGGACTACCGCGCCTACGGCGGCGCCGTGCTGCTGGGCGTGCGCGGCGTCGTCATCATCGGCCACGGGCGGTCCGACGCGGAGGGCGTCAAGACCGCCGTGGGCGTCGCGGCGCGGGCCGTGGGGGCGAACCTGGTCCGCACCATTGCGCTTGGCATCTCGCGGATCGAGGCCGAGCAGCCGGAGATGGCGTCGTGAAGATCATCACCAACGAACGGCTTGCCAAGCGCCGGCGCCGTCAGGCGTTCCTGGCTTCCATGGCCGGCGTGGCCGTCCTCGTCATCGGCCTCACCGTCAACCTCCGCGCCACGCGCGGCGGCGAGCACGCCGTGGAAGGGCTCTGGGTTGCCTACGGCGCGCTCGTGCTGGGCTCGATGCTCAGCTGGACCGGCGTGGTGCTCACGGACCGCTGGGCGGCCCGACCGCGGGCGGACGAGGCCCTGGAGGTGGGCCTCAAGGGCGCGGGACGGGCCTACAGCCTGTACAACTGGTGCCTGCCCGCCGATCACGTGCTGGTGGCGCCATGGGGGCTCGCGGTCTTCACCGTCTTCAACCACGAAGGCCCCATCGCCATCCGCGGCAGACGATGGCGTGATCGGCGGTCGTTGCTGCGGCGTCTGTTCTCGTTTGGGCGACGCGCCGTGCGCGACCCCAGCAAGCTGCTGGCGTTGGAGACGGGCGCGCTGGCGCGCGACCTGCTCGAGCGCGACCCGGACATTGGCGATGTCGTCGTGGAGGGCGTGGCCCTGTTCGCGCACCCGAGCGCGCGCCTCGCGGTCGAGGCCCCCAGCGTGCCCGTGGTGCGGCTGACCGAGATGCGCGAGTGGCTGCGCGATGAGGCCCGACGGCCGGCGCTCTCGGCCGCGCGGCGTAGACGGCTGGAGCGGGCGCTCCAGACCATGGCCGACGAGCGCCTGGCTGCGTCCGCGGGCAGGAAGCCGCGCACGGCCTGAGCCTCGCGCTCTGCGCTTCCGGCGTGGGCCGCGCCCCGGCGGCCGGCGGTCCCCGATCGGCGGCCGGCGCCCCCGATCGGCGGCCGGCAGGCGCCGCACACGATCCGCTCGTCTCCCCACCGTCCGCAACGGCGGAGCATGGTGTGGGACGGGACACTAGTGTCCCGTCCCAGATGTTCGCTGACACATCCGGAAAGGGACAGGACACTTCCAAGGGGCTTCGCCCCTATGGCGCCTGGCTTCGCCGGGCTGTACCCCCACCGCGCGGGGAGGCTTCCTCCGCGCACCCCTCCGTGACCCGTGCCGAGAGATGGATCTGTTCAGGAACTTACAGGACGGGACACTAGCCGAAGCTGAGCGGGTCGGGCGTGATCAGCAGGAAGAACAGCACCAGGGCCAGCGCGCCCAGAGCCTGTCGCCCGCGACCGACGGGCGTCAGGTCGTCCAGCGCCGGCGGGTGCTCCACGCCCATGGCGAACACCAGGACGATCAGCAGGACGTACCCGGGGTTCACGGCCAATGCCACTACCGCGCCCGCTGCGAACGCCGCCCAGGCCACGTAGCGGTGACGGTGGCCGAACATGGCGTAGCTGATGTGCCCGCCGTCCAGTTGGGACACCGGCAGCAGGTTCAGGGCGGTGATGAAGAAGCCCCACCAGCCCGCCGCCAGCAGCGGGTTCATCAAGAAGTCCGCTCCGGCCTCGCGCGGGCCCCGGATGAGGAGCGCCATCCACTGGAACAGGAGCGGCTCGTTGAAGACGGTTACGCCGGCTCCCGCCTGGAGCTCTACGACCTCGGCGCGCATGAGCCCCAGGGCCACGATGGGCAGCGCCACGATCAGGCCGGCCAGCGGTCCCGCAATGCCCACGTCGAACAGCGCGCGGCGGGACTCGAACGGCGAGCGGATGCGGATCACCGCTCCCAACGTGCCCGTGTACAGGTTGATGGGGAAGGGAATGAAGAACGGCAGGCTGACGTCCAGGCCGTAGCGCCGGGCAACCACGTAGTGACCCAGCTCGTGGACGCCCAGGATGCCCAGCAGAGCGGCGGCGAAGGGCACGCCCAGGCGCCAGTTGGTCACGAGCACCCGCACCAGCTCGTCGAAGGACCCGATGACCGTGGTTGGGGGCAGCGCCTGGAAGGTGCCCGCCATGAGGGTGGAGACGATGGTTGCCCCCAGCAGGGCCAGGTTGCGCCACGGGCGACTGGCTCCGCTCACGGCAGGCGCCGGAGCCGCCACCAGCAGGTCGCGACCTCCTTCGCGCCGCAGCAACGGCACGAAGCCGCGGGCGCGGAAGCGGTCCGTGATGGCCTGGAAGACCAGTTCCGGGCTGCGCATGAACGTGCCGGCGAACACGATGACCTGGCCGCGACTGCGCAGCATCACCTCGTGCACGGCGAAGACGCCCTCGATGTCCGACTCCAGGGCCAGCACGCGCTCGTCGCAGGGCACGTTGGGCAGCCATTCGCGGGCCGAGGGCCGCAGGGCGCTCATCGGCGGTAAGTCTAGCACGGCGGCCGGTGCGCGCCGCGCGGGCGGGTGGGGCTGCTGTCCCGGGTCCCGGCACCGCTCCGATGACGCGGTGTTATAATGGATCACTTGGCGCCCGGACCGGCGTGTGGCGCAGCGGTCTGTCCCATCCAGAGAGAACTGCCATGCAGCAGCCCATGCGGATAGCGGTCACGGGGCTCGGCGCCGTGACGCCGGTCGGGGCCGACGAGCCGTCCACGTGGCGAGCTCTGGTCGAGGGTCGTTCCGGCCTGGCTCCCATCCGAGCCTTCGACGCGCCCGCCCAGGGCTTCTCCGTACGCGTGGCGGCAGAGGTGACCGACCTGGAGCTGACGGACTACTTGGACCGGCGCGCCGCACGACGGATGGACCGGGTGATGCAGCTGGGCCTGGTGGCGGCGTTCCAGGCGTTGCGCCAGGCGGGCCTGCTGCGCCGGCGCGCTCCGGGCGAGGACATGTCCGCCTACGAACTGGATGCGGACGCGGTCGAGCCGGAGCGGGTGGGGGTGTTCATCGGCTCCGGACTGGGTGGTGTGGCCACCCTCTGCCGCGAGGAGATCACGGTGCTGCAGGCGGGGCCGCGGCGCGTCAGCCCATTTGCCATACCCATGGCGCTGGCCGACTCCATACCCGGCGCGGTGGCCATTGCCTTCGGCCTCAAGGGGCCCAACATGGCACACGTGTCGGCATGCGCCTCCGGTGCCAACGCAATCGGGGAGGCGCTGGAGGCCATTCGGCGCGGCGCGGCGGACGTGCTGGTGGCCGGCGGGAGCGAGTCGGCCATGACGCCGGCCGTGGTGGCCGGCTTCCAGAACATGGGCGCGCTCAGCACGTGGGCCGGCCGGCCTGAGCTGGCCAGCCGGCCGTTTGACGCCCAGCGCGACGGCTTCGTGATTGGCGAAGGCGCCGGCGTGCTGGTTCTCGAGCGCCTGGAGCACGCGCTGGCGCGCGGCGCACGGCCTCTCGCCGAGCTGGCGGGCTACGGCACCACGGCGGACGCGGAGCACGCCACCGCGCCGGCCGCGGACGGCGCGGGCATGGTGCGCGCCGTGCGCCACGGGCTGGCCCAGGCCGGGCTCGGACCGGAAGACGTGGCCTGCATCAACGCGCATGGCACCAGCACGCCACTGAACGACGCGGCGGAGACGGCGGCCATGAAGGCGCTGCTGGGTCCGCGCGCCTACGAGGTCCCCATGAGCTCCATCAAGAGCATGGTCGGACACCTGCTGGGGGCCGGTGGTGCGGTGGAGGCGGTGGCGTCGGTGCGGACGGTGGGCACGGGCACGATCCCGCCCACCATCAACCTGCACACGCCGGACCCGGCGTGCGATCTGGACTACGTCCCCAACGAGGCGCGGGCGCCCGCGGGCGGCGTGCCGGTCGTCGTCTCCAATTCCATGGGGTTCGGCGGTCACAACGCCGCGCTCGTGTTCCGGCGGGTCTGACGCCGCCGCGGAGGTCGCCATGGCGCTGTCGCGCAACGTGCACATCACCGGCTGGGGCTCCTACGCGCCGCCGCGCGTCGTCACCAACGAAGAACTGGCGCGAATCGTGCCGACAACGGACGCTTGGATCCGCGAGCGGACGGGGATCGAGGAGCGCCGCATCGCGGACGACCACGACTTCACGTCCACCATGGCCACGCGCGCCGGCCGGCGCGCACTGCGGGTGGCCGGCCTGGACCCCGGCCGCCTCGACCTCGTCATCGTGGCTAGCCTCACCCCCGACTACCTCATGCCCAACACCGCCAGCCTGGTGCAGGACGCTCTGGGCGCGAGCCACGCGGCCGCCTTTGACCTCAACGCCGCTTGCTCCGGCTTCATCGTGGGCATCGCGGTGGCCAGCGGCCTGATCCGCTCCGGGGTCTACGACTCGGTCCTGGTGGTGGGCTCCGAGTCGCTGTCACGGGTCACCAACTGGACCGATCGCGGCACGTGCGTCCTGTTCGGCGACGGCGCGGGAGCGGTCGTCCTGCAGGCGTCCGACCAGCCGGGCGGCGTGCTGACCACGGCCATGGGCTCGGACGGCTCCGGCGGCGACCTGCTGTCGGTGCACCTGGGCACCCGCATCCCGGTGTATTCCCAGGCCCTGAGCGCCGGCGAGAACTACATCAAGATGAACGGCCCGGAGGTGTTCCGCTTCGCGACGCGCATCATGTCGCAGGCGGCACGCCAGGTGGTGGAGGCGGCCGGTCTGACCATGGCCGACATCGACCTGATCGTGCCGCACCAGGCCAACAACCGCATCCTGCAGGTGGCGGCCAAGCAGCTGTCGTTTCCCCAGGAGCGCATCTACTCCAACCTTGCCCGTTACGGCAACACGTCGTCGGCCAGCGTGCCGCTGGCGTTGGTGGACGCCATCAACGACGGTCGGCTGCGGGCCGGCGACCGCATGGTCATGGTCGGCTTTGGCGGAGGGTTGACCTGGGCGGCGTGCCTGGTGGAATGGAGCTACTCGCCGGAGGACCGCCAATGGTCGCGCTGGCACCGCTCGGTGCAGTGGTCGCGCTACCGCCTGGCGGGTGCCAAGAGCTGGCTCAACCGCGCCGATCGCTGGCTGGCATCCATGGAAGACCGCCTGCGGCGGCGCGATCACGAGCGCGCCAACGACGCGGCCGGGTCGCGGAAGCGCAAGCTCCCGTGGTCGGCGCGCCGATGACCGTGGCCTTCAGCAGGGGCGCGCGAGGCCGCCGCGGCCCCACGGCGGGCGGCGGCGGCCATCCCCGGCTGGGCGCCGGTGGTCAGTCCTCGCGCGACAGAGACTGAAGTGCGTCGCGCACGCGCGCCAGTTCGTCGTCCGAGAGCGCCGACAGGTTCTCCAGCGGCGGGCCGGCATACGGCTGCTCTCGGCGTGCCGCCAGGTCGCTAAGCAGCAGGCCGGACTTGTCCAGCACGGCCCAGGTGCCGCCGCCGGCGCGGTACAGCGCGCTGATGATCTGCTGGTTGGTGTAGGCGGGCGGCGGCGGAGCCTGAGGTTGGAGCGGCACGGTGACCGTGTAGTCGCCCGGTGGCAGCCATTCGTAGCCACCGTACTTGGCCACCACGGCCGCCAGCGCAGACTGCAGCTCGGCGTCGGTCAGGCCCTGCTCCGTCAACACCGCCGCCGCGTCCGGGATGCGGAACGCAATCGTGCGCTCGTGCGGCTCCTCCACGGCCTCCGGCGGCTCGGGCGGCTCGGGGGGTTCGAACGGCTGGGACGGCTCCGGCGGCTCGGGCGCTTCGACCGGCTGGGACGGCTCCGGCGGCGCGGGCGCCGCCACGGGCGGCCACGGTTCCACGGCCTCCGGCGGCTGGGGCGCCGCCACGGGCGGCCACGGTTCCACGGCCTCCGGCGGCTGGGGCGCCGCCACGGGCGGCCACGGCTCCACGGCCTCCGGCGGCTCGGGCGGTGCGGGCGGTTCGAACGGCTGGGACGGCTCCGGCGGCTGGGGCGCCGCCACGGGCGGCCACGGTTCCACGGCCTCCGGCGGCGCGGGCGGTTCGAACGGCTGGGGCGGCTCGGTAAGCGCGATCGGCCCCGCACCGAAGGCGAAGACCGCCGGCGCCGGGCTGATCTGGGCGGCGTACAGCGTGAAGTCGTGGAACGCGCGCCACGCCGGCCGCCGGCGGTCGGTCGTGGCGGCGTCGCCGCGGTGCAGCCCGCGCGCGTGGCCGGGGCCGTCGACCAGCGCCGACCAGACCGCAGCGCGCACCACCGGGTCGGCGGTCAGCGTGTCCAACGCCGTCCACGTGTTGCGCCCCTGAAGGTCCTCGCCGCAGCGACCGGCGTCCCAGGACACACCGGTGACCAGGATGCCGCGGCGGGCGGCTTCCTCGGCGCCCAGCAGGTTCTCCAAGACCCGCCACAGCCGGCGCGTGCGCTCCGACAGAACCGCCGACACGTCGTCCTCGGTCAGGCCGCCGTCTGGCAGGACGTCGAGGCGGATGGCCGGCGCGTCGAACGGCACCGCGCCGGGCAGCCAGGCGCCGGAGTCCACGCCGGCCCGGAAGGCGGCATGCAGGTAGTCCACGCCGTCGTCGTCCTCGTCGCTGACCAGCCCGCCGGCGATCAACGCTGCTCCCGGGTCGACCTGGCGAACCCGCTCGGCCACACGGGCCACGAGCGCGGCCCACCGGCCCGGCGCGATGCGGTGCGGCGAGCCCGCGTTGGGCGCGGGCAGCACCTCCCACGCCGTGACTCGACCGCGAACGGCGCCGACCAGGCGGCTCGCATTGGCGCCCAGCTCTTCCGACCAGGCATCCACGATGCCGTCCGGCGCCTCCTCGGCGAAGGCGCCGGCGCCGCCCGGTGCCACCGTAAGGTTGCCGTCTATGACGCCCAGCACGCGCAGGCCCAACTCCTCGGCCGCTGCCGCGAAGGCCGCCGCCTCCGACAGGAAGCCCTCGTCGGCGATGGCGCGGTCGCCCAGCGCGAAGCGCGCCCGAACCAATCGGGCTCCAGCCTCTCGCGCAGCCGTCAGGGTGCCCGGCGCGCCCGGCACCACGCCCAGGTCGATGCCGATCGACTCCGTCAGGGACATGTCTCACTCCTTGCCGCGACTGCCCCGCCCGTTTCATGACGCCGATCGGGCAAGGGGCCTAGGGAACCAGGTGCATCATCGTCACCAGAACGGTGATCTGCAACACGACCGCGCCCAACAGCAGCAAACGCGCGCCAAGCGGGGCCCTGCTGGACACGAGACCGGCCAACGCGGCGTTCAGCGCCAGGGTGACGAGCCCCACGGCCGGCAGATGCCAGGCCAAGACCGGCGGATGCAGCCGCATGCTCTCCGGGCCGCCGCCCGCGGTGTGCCAGAGCGCCACCTCCGCCGGGAGGGTTGGATACTGCCAGATCAGCCAGGCAAAGGCCAGTGCGTTGGCGCACAGACCGCCCGCCAGCAGCCGCAAGGCCACGCCGTCGCGCGCGAGCCCAAGACGTGATGCCAGGGGATGGCTGGTGCCGTGGGGCAGCTGCTGCACCGGGCCCATGCGCAGCCGGCGTTTGAACTCCTCCACGAACGAGGCGCGGTCGGCCGGCGATATGGCGTAGGCCAGGTCAGGGGTGACGAGGACGAGCTGCCGCTCCGGCGGTGCCGTGGCGAACACGAGCAGGGGGTGGTGGACGCCGTCGTCCGTGACGAGCGTGGTGCGACCCAGCTCGTATCCCGGCCAGCGCAGCCCACGCAAGGGCTCGCTGTACGGACGGCCATTCAGGACGTGCGTGATGTCGCCTATGGGGATGGTGGTCCTGCTTCCCGCCCAGTGCAGGATGACCCCGTCACGGCTTACCCCGTAGCGGAGCGTGACGAGTCCCACCAGCCAGTAGGCGAGAACGGCCAGGACCAGCGCCCCCCCGAGCAGCGCCACAAAGAGCACCGCCGCCATCGGTCCCGGCCAGACGTGCCGCAGAGCCAGCGCCAGGGCCGCGTTGCCCGCGAGCGCTGTCAGGACGAGGACGACGCCGACCCAGGCGCCGCGAGACGCTGCCGGACGATCCGCCATCAGAACCTCGACCAGGCCACGGTGGAGGAAAACAGGCGCGGCAGGAAATCGCTCGCCAGCATGGTCCTCGTGGCGTCGGTGCTGGCGGTCACCGGTGACGCCACGCGCATGGTCAGCACGCCCCGCTCGCTGTCGCGGTCCGGCGAGTCCCAGACGTAGAAGTAGAGGAACACCAGGCTGCCGTCACGGCCTACGGCGGTGCCCTGGTTGACCGGCAGCGGCAGGGGGCCGAGCGGGATGCCGGCCGGCCCGAAGGCGGTGATGGACCAGCCGCCCAGCGGGTAGCAGGTCTCCGGCGTGTGCTCGAACAGATGGAAGCTCTTGGCGCCGCGGCTGCCGAACGCCGTGAGCCACACGATCTCGCCGTCCGCGCGGTAGTAGGTGCGCTCCACCGACACGTCAGGCCGGCGGAAGTAGAGGTCGACGGCGGCGTCGTGCGGGCGCTCCGCGCCCTGCCAGGGGCCCAGGGTCAAGGGCAAGCCGGCCGGCAGACCGTCGATGGTCAGGTCGAACGGCGTGAGCACCGCTACCTCGTCAGGCGTGCGGCGGTACCAGCCGGCCGTGTCCACGAACACGATGCGCCCGGAAGGCGGCGGTTCCCGCGGCGGCGGGACGGCACGCGCGCAACGCGTGACCAGAAGGGCGGACAGGACCATGGCGGCCGCGAGAGCCGGCCGGCGGGCGCCGCGGGCCAGCCGGCAAATGCTCCGGGCGGACGCGCGGCGCGGCTGCGTCGCCCTGGCGGCGGGCGGGCCACCGGGTGCCGCGGCCGGCTCAGGCGCGGACCGGGACATGGCAGTCGATGAGCCGGCCGAAGGCAACGAGGAGCGCGGCGGCGAGCAGGTACGCCAGGGGGCTGGCCGCGGCGTGGAACAGCGCCAGGCCGCGCTCCGGGCCCAGCGAGTCGGAGACCACGATGAGGCCGGTCAGGCGCAGCCAATTGGCGCCCAGCGCCAGCGGGACGGCGGCGCACACCATCAGCGCGCGGCGGACGGGCCGCCCCTCCATGACCCCGGCCAGGACCATGGCCAACGTGGCCAGGGCCAGCAGCGAGTGCAGCCCGCTGCACGGGGCGCCGACGGTGAACGACCCTCCAGCCACGGTGAGCTGCGCCCCCGCCCGCTCCACCCCGGCACCCGCCGCCGCTGCCGCCGTTGCGGCGGCGTGAGCCACGGTGGCGGCCAATGGCGGCGCCAGCCGCTCGGCGTACGGCAGGGGCACGGCGGCCGCCAGGAGCGCCGCCGGCAGGGCGAAGACGCGCAGGCCCGAGCGCCCCCACGCCACGGCCGCCAGGCCGACCAGCGCGAACAAGAGCCCGCCGGCGGAGAGCGGCATCCAGCTGGAGGACAAGGACAGCAGATGGGCCAGCAGACCGGCCCCGAGCAGCAGCAGACCGAGGTCGGAGGGGCGGCGGTTGAGCCGAGCGCGGCCACGCCAGGCGAACCAGGCCGCGACCAGCGGCACCAGCGGACCGTGCGCGTAGTATGGGTGCACGAGCCACGAGCGCCACAGCCACGCCAGTGTAGGCGCGAAGAGCAGGGCGAGGAGCGCCAGCAGCGCCGCCGCGGCCAGGACGGTGCGCCGAGGCGCCGTCATCGCCGGCGGTGGCACGGGCCGTGGTGCTGCCGGGGGCGGCACCACGCTGGCTGGACCGTCATCCGCGCTGCCCGCCGGCGCCGCGCGCGCATTCCGGGCAGCCGCGGTATGGATCGTGCAGCTCCGTGGCGTGCTCCCTACAGGCGGCCACGAGGTGCAATCGGGTGAACAGACCGAACCGCTTGCGCACGGACAGCCTGAGGTGCAGGTGGGGCGAGCCGTTGGCGCGCAGGATTCCCGGCACGGTGCACGCCGAACAGAGGTCCGGCTGCCACGGCAGGCTGTCGCGTTCGGCCAGGATCAACCGGCACTCCTGCCGCGCGCGGCCGCGATGGAAGTCCCCGTAGTAGTAGCGGCACTCGGTTCCGGCTGGCGTGCGCATGGATGAAGGCACTCCCCCAACGCGCCGTTCCGGCGCGGGCACGGGGCACGCGGCACCTTGGGCGCACGGCACGCGCCCCACGACTCGAGGCCGGGCCCCGGATGACTCGAAGCATAGCCCTCGGGGGCCGCGCCGGGCAACCGGGCGCCCCGCCGCGGCCGTTGCACGGCGCGCTCCCTTGCGTTACACTCGGTACGGACTCGCGCGCGCGCCGCGCGCGATGACCACGGGCCGGGCAGCGGGGGTTCCGGCGCAACCTCGCTGCCTGGCCCCTCCTTCCGGAGGCGGCGCCCTGGGCGCCGGCAAGGAGGTAGAGCGTGAGACTCTTGCTGCGCTGGGTCATCAGCGCGCTGGCCATCTTCGTGGCCGTGCAGATCGTGCCCGGGCTGGAGGTGGACGCGTCCGACAGCAGCGCGCTCGTCCTGTACGCGTTGATGGCCGTGCTGCTGGGACTGGCCAACGCTTTCATCCGGCCGCTGCTGGTGCTTCTGACGTGCCCGCTGCAGATGATGACGCTGGGACTGTTCGCGTTGGTCACCAACGCCGTCACCTTCTGGCTGGCCGGCTGGGCGGCGCGCACATGGCTGGACGTGCCGTTCCACGTGGAGGGCTTCCTGGCCGCGCTGCTGGGCTCGATCGTGGTCAGCGTGGTCAGCACGCTGCTGGGGCTGTTCGTGCGCGACTGAGCGCGCCGGCTGCAGGCCACCCTCGGTCCGGCCGTGGCGTGGGGTAGAAAGCGGGGGCGCGGCCACGGCCGCGCCCCCGGATCGGATCACGATCCCGCTTGGTGTACCGGCACCCGGATCAATAGTCCGGCATCTCCGGCATGGACGGCTTGTCCTTCTCGGGCAGGTCGGCGATCAGCGCGTCGGTGGTGAGGATCATCGCCGCGATGGAGGCCGCGTTCTCCACCGCCGCCCGCGTGACCTTGGCGGGGTCGATGATGCCGGCCTCGAACAAGTCGACGAACTCACCCGTCAAGACGTTGTAGCCCAGCGCTGACGTCTTGCTGTCCGTCCGCTGCTCGAGCTCGCGGATGATGACGCCGCCGTCGCCGCCGGCGTTGCGCACGAGCTGCTTCAGGGGCTCCGTCAGGGCGGCGCCCACGATGCGCACGCCCGTGGCCTCGTCCGTGCCGCGATCGATGTCGATGCCGTCCAGCGCCTTGGCCGAGCGCACCAGCGTCACCCCGCCGCCGGGCACGATCCCTTCCTCCACCGCCGCGCGCGTGGCCGAAAGAGCGTCCTCCACCCGGTGCTTCTTCTCCTTGAGCTCCACCTCGGTGGCCGCGCCCACGCGGATGATGGCCACACCGCCGGCCAGCTTGGCCAGCCGCTCCTGCAGCTTCTCGCGGTCGTAGTCGCTGGTGGTGGAGTCGATCTGCGAGCGGATCTGCTCGATGCGGCCCTGGATGGCCTTCATCTCGCCCTTGCCGTCGATGATCGTGGTGTCGTCCTTGGTGGCCACGACCTTGCCCGCCTGCCCCAGGTCGGCGAGCGTGACGTTCTCCAGCTTCTTGCCGATGTCCTCGCTCACCACCGTGGCCCCCGTCAGCGTGGCGATGTCCTGCAGCATGGCCTTGCGCCGGTCGCCGAACCCGGGCGCCTTCACCGCCAGGCAGTTGAACGTGCCGCGCAGCTTGTTGAGCACCAGCGTGGCCAGGGCCTCGCCGTCCACGTCCTCCGCTATGACCACGAACTCGCGGCGGCCCAGCTGGATGAGCTTCTCCATCACCGGCACCAGGTCGGAGGCCGCGCTGATCTTGCGGTCGGTGACCAGGATGTGCGGGTCGGAGATCTCCGCGTTCATGGCCTCGGCGTCCGTCATGAAGTAGGGGCTGATGTAGCCGCGGTCGAACTGCATGCCGTCCACGTACTCGGTCTCGAACTCGAGACTCTTGGACTCCTCGACCGTGATGACACCGTCCTTGCCAACCTTCTCCATGACGTCGGCGATGAGCGTCCCGATTGCCTCGTCGTTGGCGCTGATGGCCGCCACGTGGGCTATGTCCACCTTCTCAGTGAGCTCGCGCGACATGCCCTTGATCTCGTTCACCACCACCGTCGTGGCCTTCTCGATGCCGCGCTTGATGAGCATGGGGTTGGCGCCGGCGGCCACGTTGCGCAGGCCCTCGGTCACCATGGCGTGCGCCAGGACGGTGGCCGTGGTCGTGCCGTCACCCGCCACGTCGTTGGTGCGCATGGCGGCTTCCTTGAAGAGCTGAGCGCCCATGTTGGCGAACGGCTCCTCGAGCTCGATCTCCTTGGCCACGGTCACGCCGTCGTGCGTCACGGTGGGCGCGCCGAACTTGCGGGACAACGCCACGTTGCGGCCCTTGGGCCCCAGCGTGGTCTTGACCGCGTTGGCTACGATGTCGATGCCTTCCTTGAGACCGCGGCGCGCGGCCTCCTGGAACACCAGTTGCTTTGCCATCTTGCTCCCTTTCCTCCTCTAGGGGTCTCCTCGGCGAGCCGTGCCGCGACGGGCTCAGTCGGCCAGCTTGGCCAGGATGTCGCTCTCGTTGATGATCAGGTACTTCTTGTCGTCGATCTTGATCTCCTTGCCGCCCCACTTGTCGAAGATCACGATGTCGCCGACCTTGACGTCCATCGCCACCCGCTCGCCCTCGACCATCTTGCCCGGACCGGCGGCCAGGATCTTGCCGCGCTGCGGCTTCTCCTTGGCCGTCTCCGGCAGCACGATGCCGCTCGCCGTCACTTCATCCTGCTCGATGGGGTCGACCACGACGCGGTCGGCCAGGGGAACCAGCTTGAACTCGGCCATGCTTCCTCCTCAGCCTCCTGACTGGCGGTTGGTGCCCGCGCCCGCCCCGGCGCCGCGCGCCGCACGGGCGTCGCTCGAGCCGTCAACCAACGAACACCCCCTCGAGAGGGAGCGGTGGTTGGCACTCGAGCTTTGAGAGTGCCAATCAGTTATAGCACGGGCGTCGCCGGGGTGGCAAGCTGCTCGAGGCGCGGCGCGAACGGGCCCCGGACGGTGCCGGGCGTTCCGGAGAAGACCGGTGGCGGGGGGCCGCCGGCACCGCGTCGGCCGGCTGGCCTACGGGCAGAGCCGCAGGCCGTCGCGCGCCGGCTGCAGCGTGTGGTCGCGCTCCAGCGCCAGCTCCAGCAGGGGTCTGCCGCCGGCGCAGTCTCCGAGGTAGATGCGCGCCAGGCCAAGCTCGTACAGATACTCCGGCGACGTGGCACCAAGCTCGATGGCGCGCTCGAGACTCTCGGCGGCCTCGGCCCATCGCTGGCGGCGGAAGTAGGTCCAGCCCAGGTGCCCGTGACCGGCCGCGAATCGAGGCTCCATGGCCACGGCCCGCCTGAACCGAACCTCGGCCTCCTCCAGGTCGCCGGCGTCGTAGGCCAGCAGGCCGAGGCTGTCGTGGACGACCGGGTCGCTGGGGTCGGCGGTCAGGGCGGCCTCGAACGCCTCCCGGGCCGAGACTGCCTCACCACGCAGCCGGTGGACCCGGCCCACGTCGATCAGGTACTTGCTCCAGCCGGGAGCCAGGGCGGCCGCCTGACGGTACGCCGCCAGCGCCGCGTCGGACTGCCCGGCCATCTCGCGCGCAAACCCGAGCGCTCGGTGGGCGAGCGGTGACGCCGGGTCGCGCTGCAAGGCGTCCTGGGCCGTGCGAACGGCCTCGTCCCAGTTGCCGCGGCCGGCGTATGCCTCGGCCAGGACGGCCAGCGCGGGGACGTGACCGGGTGCGATCTCCAGGGCGAGCAGCGCCTCGGTGACTGCCGCCGTCAGATCGCCCGACCAGTCGTAGGCGAAGGCCAGGGCGGCGTGGGCGTCGGCGTCCCCGCCCGCCAGGGCTACGGCGCTGCGGCCGGCCTGCACGGCTTCCGCGTGGCGGCGGCGCACGGACAGCAGACGCGCCAGGGCGATCTCGGCCTCGGCCGGGGCGGCGTCGGAAGCTGCCAAGGTGGCGAAGGCCGCGATGGCCCCGCTGACGTCGCCCGCCGCGTCGGCAGCCCGCGCGGTGGCGGCCACGGCGGCGGCGGGAGGTGTGTGACTGGCCGCCGGCGTGGGCGAGGGCAGCACGGTCTCGAGCAGCAGGCCCACGCGGTCGGGCCGCGACCACAAGGCCACGGCCACCACGAGCACCAGGATGGACGCCACGAGCGGCCAGCGCCGTGGCCGGCGCCGCGGCGCCTCGCGTTCGATGAGCACGGGGTCGTGATGCTATGTGGCGCGCCGCGGTGGGTCAAGCCGCCGCTCGGTGCGGTGGCCGCCGACGCTCGAGCCGGTTAGACAGGCGGGGGCGGCAGCGGTATAATGGCCCACGCTCCGCTCGCCGCGCGGCGAGCGGCGGTGTTGGCACGGAGGAGGCGCAGTGGGTTGTTGCAGCGGTGGCCGCTCTCCTCGCGACGAGAGGCCTGGAGCGGCATGAGCGGTCTCCCGTGGCTCCGTTCGCGCCCGGCCCGGCGCCGGCACCCGCAGGGCATGCACGCGGAAGCGGGCCGCCCGCGGCGACCCTCGCGCACCCGACTCCCGTCAGACCGGCAAGACAAACGTTGAGACCATCGCCCCCACGACACGCGACACGAGCGCGCCTGCTGCTGCGCGGATTGCTGGTCGTGTTGCTGGTCGGAGCCCTGCCCCCACACGTCCTGCGCGGCGACCAGGCGCAGGGACCGGTGTTCTTCAAGGCCATGGGTGCCCAGGGCCGGCTCGGCACGCTGAACAGCCCGGGCGGCCTGGCCGCTGTCGACACCGAGGGCGGCACCGTCGTGTACATCGTGGACGCCGGCAACGCCCGGGTGCAGGCGGTCAGCGCCTCGGGCCAGGTGATCGGCGCCTTCGGGCGACGTGGTGACGCTCCGGACGGTTTCTGGGCGCCGTCCGACCTGGCGCTGAGCCCGGACGGTCGGTTCGTGTACGTCGTCGATCGCCGCCACCGCCTGGTTCAGCAGTTCGAGCCCACGCCGCAGTGCCTGGAGGGGCGCGGGCGTTGCTTCGTGCGCGCCTGGGGCGGCTGGGGCGTCGGTCCCGGGCAGTTCCAGGAGCCCACCGGAATCGCGGTGGACGGCGCCGGCCGGCTCTACGTGGCCGACTGGGGAGGCCATGTCGTGCAGGTGTTCGACGCGGGCGGCGCGCACATCCGGACCTTCGGCCGGGTGGGCGTCGGTCGGGGCGAGCTCCTGCACCCCACGGACGTGGCCGTGGCCGCCGATGGGTCGGTCTGGGTCGCCGACCGGGACAACGACCGCCTGTCCGTGTTTGACGCGCGCGGCGAGTTCGTGACCACGCACACGTTGGGCGACAGGCTTCACTATCCGGTCGGCCTGGCGTTTGGCCCGGACGGCTCGTTTGCCGTGGCGGACTACGAGGCCGCCTACGGTCAGGGGCGACTGCGCATCTTCTCGGCCGACCGCAAGCTGCAGCGCGAGCAGGTGGTGGGCGGGGACGGCCGCAAGTTCGACTACCCGCCCATGGGCGTGGCCGTGGTGCCCGAGCGCGGCGTCATGGCCACCGTGGCGTCCGGGCCCCAAAGCGGCGTTGCCTTGCTGCCGCCGAACGGGGAGCTGTCGTGGTGGGGCGAGCGAGGGCGGGCGCTGGACCAGTTCGTGTTCCCGTGGGCGGTGGCCATAGACCCGCTGTTCCTGGCCGTGGTGGACTCCGGCAACAGCCGCGTCCTGGTGGTGGAGGGCGGCGGCGGGGATCGCGTGCTGCACGTGCTGGGCGGGGAGCTGGCGCCCCAGTTCGACTTCGGCGACCCGCGCGGGGTGGCCGTATGGCGCAACGGCCCGCAGCTGGAGGACGCGGTCATCCTGGTTGCCGATCAGGCGCGCAACGTGATCGTCCGCGGCACGCCGGGCGGCCGGCGACTGGACAGCTGGGGCACGGGCGAGCCCACGGACGCGCGGAACGGATTCCGCAACCCGCTCGACGTGGCGGTCGGCCCCGACGGCGTGACGTACGTGGCGGACACCGGCAACGACCGCGTCGTCCGGCGGGCCCCGGACGGCGAGGTGCTCGGCACCATCGGTCCGTTCGCGAGCGGGCCGGTCGAGCTGGTGAAGCCGGCCGCCGTGGCCGTGGGGGCGGACGGCCTCATCTATGTGCTGGAGCTGTCGCGCTCGAGACTGCAGGCCTTCACGCCCGAGGGCGAGCACATCGGCATCTGGGCCAGCACGGACACGCGCGACGTGGAGCCGGGCCTGTTGTGGCTGCCGGTGGCGCTGGCCAGCGACGAGCGCTACCTGTACGTGCTGGAGAACGAGAGCATCCAGCAGGGCAGCGCCGAGCACGTCCGGGTCCAGGTCTTCCAGCCGGTGCCGGGCAGGCCGTTGGCGGAGTGTCTGCAGGCGGTATTCGCCAACGTTCAGGGCGCCGGTGAGGGCCGCCTGTGGAATCCGCGCGGGATCGCCGCCGCCGACGGCTGGGTAGCGCTGGCGGACTCGGGCAACAACCGGCTGCAGCTGTTCCGCTGGCTCGATCAGGGCTTCGCGCCGCCACCCATCGTGCCCTCGGCCACGCCCACGCAGACCGACACGCCCACGCCCACCGCCACGCCCTCGCCCACCGGCACCGACGAGCCGCGGCCCACGGAGCCCCTCGAGACCCCGGCTGCCGCCGCCACGGAGACGGTGGACGTGCCGCCCACGCCCTCGGCCACCCCACCCCGGCCCACGGAGGAGCCGGAGGCGCCCACGGCGGCGGCCTCGCCCACCACTTCGGCGCACCCCACGGCCTCGCCCGCCGCCTCGCGGCCCACCGACGTGCCCACGGCCGAGCCCTCGGCTACGGCAACCCACGTCCGCGCCGGCGCCACCCCCACGCTGTCCACGCCGTTCGCCGACAGCCAGCCGCGGCGGTCGCGGCGGGTCTGCTTCCTGCCCATCACCGTTCGCTGACGACGGCTCCGCCGCCCGGGGCACCAACGGCGCGCCGGCGCGCGCCTACGCGGTCGGACGCACGACGCGCGGTCAGTCCAGCAGGCCGGGCAAGGGATCGATGGTGATCCTGCGCGCAGCCAGATCCACGTCGAGGACCACGGTGCCGATCAGCGGCACCAGGTGCTCGCGCCGCGTCGCCTCGTCCAACACGTAGAGCACGTCCGCGGCGCCGGTCTCGAGCAGGCCGGTGACGCGACCGATGGACGCGCCGTCCGCCGTTGCCACGGCGCAGCCGACGAGCTCGTGCTCGTAGTAGGCGTCCGCGGCCAGCGGGGCGGCCTCCTCGAGGGGGATCCAGACGCGCAGCCCGCTGAGCTGCGCGGCCGATTCGCGGTCGGCGACGTCCAGGAACCGCACGAGCAGGGCATTGCCGTGAGGACGCACGGAGCCAACCTCCAGCGCCGCCAGTCCGGGGCCGTCCCGGTCGCCTGCCAGAAGCCGACTTCCCGGAGCAAAGCGTCGCTCCGGGAAGTCCGTCATCACCTCCACGCGCACCTCGCCGCGCACCCCGTGCGGGCGGCCGATGCGGCCCACGACCAGATGCGCCGGGGGCGCGGTCAGTCCCTGATCTCCAGCGTCCACGTCTCGTCGGTGGCCGCGGCGGCGACCACGGTGCGGATGGCGTTGGCCACCCGTCCCTCGCGTCCTATGACGCGGCCGAGGTCCTCGGGCGCCAGCGACAGGCGCACGACGCGCCGGCGGCCGCGGGAGGCATCGCTCACCTCCACCGCCTCGGGCCGGTCGGCGAGCGCTCGGGCCACGGTGGCCACGAACTCCGGTATGTCGGCGCTCACGTCAGGCGTCCGATGCCAGGCCGTGGTCGGCCAGCTTCTGGGCGATCTCCTCCACCGCCTTGGCGCCGATACCGGCGATGGCCAGCACGGTGTCGGTGCCCTCCGCCAGCAGGGCCGCCAGCTGACCCGCCGATCCAATGCCCTCGGCCTCCAGCGCCTTGGCCACGCGCGGTGACAGCCCGAGCTCCGCCAGGGGCAGCTCGGCCGCCTCGCCGCCGGCGGCCGGCGCCGGAGCGGTCTCCACAGGCACCGTGACCTCCGGCACCTCCTCGACCGCCGCCTCGGTCTCCTCGACCGGCGCCGGAGCGGTCTCCACAGGCACCGTGACCTCCAGCACCTCCTCGACCACCGCCTCCACGGCCGGTGCGGCCTCCTCGGCCACCGCCTCCACGGGCCCGGCGTCCGGCTCGGACCTGGCGGCCGGCGCGGGCTTGGCGGCCGG
>Ga0114946_10000475_pt1 | contig 27031 bp, 24 predicted proteins | sample WalLakDeSediment_FD_88676 | JGI IMG/M metagenome (GOLD analysis project Ga0114946, IMG submission 88676) | Lake sediment microbial communities from Walker lake, Nevada to study Microbial Dark Matter (Phase II) - Walker Lake 11/02/13 Deep Sediment | ecosystem: Environmental > Aquatic >... | reverse complement strand
CTCGACGAGCTCGACGAGCTTCTCGACGGCGCCGATCTGGTCATCGCCCACGAGTGGAGCTCGCCGCCCTTGATCGCCGCGCTCGGCCGCCACCGGCTCCGCGGCGGCCGCTATCAGCTGCTGTTCCACGACACCCACCACCGGACCGTGAGCGCGCCGGAGCAGCTCGGCGCCCTCGAGCTCGACGGCTACGACGGGGTCCTCGCGTTTGGTACGGTGATCCGCGATCTCTACCGCCAGCGCGGCTGGGCCGCGCGCGCGTGGACCTGGCACGAGGCCGCCGACATCCGTCGGTTCTACCCGCGGGCGCGGACCCGGGCGACCGGCGACCTCGTGTGGATCGGCAATTGGGGCGGTGACGAGCGCGCCGCCGAGCTCGACGAATTCCTGCTCGCGCCGATCGCCGCCCTCGATCTGCGCGCCGACATCTACGGGGTCCGGTACCCCGACGCCGCCCGCCAGGCGATTCGCGAGGCCGGCGCCAACTATCACGGGTGGCTCGCCAATCACCGGGTCCCCGAGGTGTTCGCGTGGTCGCGCTGCACGGTCCACGTGCCCCGGCGGCCCTACGTCAGCGCGCTCCCGGGGATCCCGACGATCCGCCCATTCGAGGCGATGGCCTGCGGGATCCCGCTAATCAGCAGCCCCTGGCCCGACACCGACGGCCTGTTCGAGGCCGGCCGCGACTACCTGCTCGCCCGCGACGGGGCCGAGATGACCCGCCACATTCGCGCGGTCCTGAGCGACGAGGCGCTCGCCCGCGAGCTCGCCCGCAGCGGCCGGCGGCGGATCCTCGACTACCACACCTGCGGCCACCGGGTCGACGAGCTCCTCGACATTTACGCCGAGCTCGCGGCCCCGGTCGCGCGCGCCGCTGGAGACCAACCATGAGCAGCCTCAACATCGCATTCTTTGGTTCGAGCTTACTCTCGGCCTATTGGAACGGCGCCGCGACCTATTACCGCGGCATCATTCGCGCGCTCGCCGAGCGCGGGCACAAGGTCCACTTCTTCGAGCCCGACGCGTTCGAGCGCCAACAAAAGCGCGACATGGATCCGCCGAGCTGGGCCCAGGTCAGCGTCTACCCAGCGACTGATAACGGGGTCGTCGAGGCCCTCCAGCAGGCCCGCGGCGCCGATCTGATCGTCAAGGCCAGCGGCGTCGGGGTGTTCGACGCCCTGCTCGAGCGGCTCGTGCTCGAGCTTCGGACCGAGTCGACGCTCGTCGCGTTTTGGGACGTCGACGCGCCCGCGACCCTCGATCGCCTGCAAAATGGCCCCGGCGATCCCTTCGCCCCGCTGATCCCCCGCTACGACCTAATATTCACCTACGGCGGCGGCCCCTTGGTCCGCCAGCGCTACCTCGAGCTCGGCGCCCGGGCGTGCGTGGCGATCTACAACGGCTTGGATCCCGACACCCACCACCCGGTCGCGCCCAACCCGAGCTTCGCGGGCGCGCTCGGGTTCCTCGGCAACCGCTTGCCCGACCGCGAAGACCGGGTCGATGAATTCTTCTTGCGGGTCGCCGCGCGCCTCGCCGATCAGCGATTCGTGCTCGGCGGCAGCGGCTGGCAAGACAAGCCGCTGCCAGCCAACGTCGCCTACCTCGGCCACGTCTTTACCCGGGATCACAACGCCTTCAACAACACCCCGCTCGCGGTCCTCAACATCAACCGGACCAGCATGGTCAGCTACGGCTATTCGCCGGCGACCCGGGTGTTCGAGGCCGCCGGCGCGGGCGCGTGCCTGATCACCGACGCCTGGGAGGGCATCGACCAATTCCTCGAGCCCGGCGAGGAGATCCTCGTGGCGAGCTCCGGCGACGAGGTCATCGAGCACCTGCGCGAGCTGAGCCCCGCTCGCGCCCAGGCGATCGGCCAGCGGGCGCGGGCGCGGATGCTCGCGGAGCACACCTACGCGCACCGGGCCCTCGACGTCGAGGCGGCGATCGGGGCCGTGCCCGAGCGTCGCCGCCGATCGAGCGGCCGCGCGCCGCTCGACATCGTCGTGCTCGGCCTGTCGATCACCTCCTCGTGGGGCAACGGCCACGCGACCACCTACCGCGCGCTGCTCCGCGAGCTCGCGGGCCGCGGCCACCGAATCACCTTCCTCGAGCGCGACGAGCCGTGGTACGCACACAGCCGCGATCTGCCGGATCCGGAGTTTTGCGCGACGCACCTCTACGGCGACCTCGAGGAGTTGCGTGACAGCCACGCGGCCGTGATCCGCGACGCCGACTTTGTGATGGTCGGATCTTACGTGCCCGAGGGCGTCGCGCTCGGCGAATGGGTGCTCGAGACCGCCCGCGGGGCGACGGCTTTTTATGACATCGACACGCCCGTGACCCTCGCCAAGTTCGGCCACCGCGACTACAGCTACATCCACCCCCGGCTGATCCCCCGCTACGACATGTACCTGTCGTTCACCGGCGGCCCGACCCTGCCCCGGCTGATGCGCGAGTTTGGCTCGCCGCTCGCGTTGCCGCTGTACTGCTCGGTCGACCCCAAGTCGTATTATCCCGAGGATCGCGAGCCCCGGCTCGACCTCGGGTATATGGGCACCTACAGCGACGACCGCCAGCCGACCCTGCGCAAGCTCTTGCTCGAGCCCGCCCGGCTGGCCCCGCAGCTGCGCTTCGCCGTCGCCGGCGCGCAGTACCCCGACTCGGTCCGCTGGCCCGCCAACGTCGAGCGAATCGAGCACCTGCCCCCGGCCGAGCACCGGAGCTTTTATAACGACTGCCGGCTCACCCTAAACGTCACGCGCCAGGACATGATCCAAGCCGGCTACTCGCCGAGCGTGCGGCTGTTCGAGGCCGCCGCGTGCGGGACCCCGATCGTCACCGACTATTGGCCCGGGCTCGACAGCCTCTTCGAGGTCGGTCGTGAGATCCTCGTGCTCAGCTCGACGGCCGACTCGCTGACCGCGATGACCGGGCTGTCCGATCGGGCCCGGCAGACCATGGCCGCCCGTGCGCGACGACGGGTGCTCCACGAGCACAGCGCCGAGCGCCGCGCCGAGACCCTCGAGCGCTACATCGTGCAGTCGCTCGCGACCCGCACGCGGACCTTGAAGCTGCCATGACCATCGACACCCTCGCACTCACCCGCCGCGTCCGCGAGCTCGGGCCGTGGTTTCACAACCTCGACCTTGGCGGGATCATGACGGCGCCGGACCACGCCCTCGGCGACTATCCCGAGCACAAGTGGCGTCGCTTCGCCCACGCCCTGCCCGCCGATCTGCGCGGCAAGACCGTGCTCGACCTCGGCTGCAACGCCGGGTTTTATTCGCTCGAGATGAAGCGCCGGGGCGCCGCGCGGGTGGTCGGGGTCGACTCCGATCCGCGCTACCTCGCCCAGGCCGAGCTCGCCGCCGAATTCTACGGGCTCGACATCGAGCTCCGGCAGCTGTCGGTCTACGACGTCGCGGGACTCGGCGAGCGCTTTGACGTCGTGCTGTTCATGGGCGTGCTCTACCACCTGCGCCACCCGCTGCTCGCCCTCGATCTGCTCCGCGAGCACGTGGTCGGCGATCTGCTCGTGTTTCAAAGCATGCTGCGGGGCGCCGAGCACGTCGCCGCGGTCGCCGAGGACTATCACTTTCACGACCACGCGCCGTTCTCCGAGCCCGGGTTTCCAGCGATGTACTTCATCGAGGGCCGCTACGCCGGCGATCCGAGCAATTGGTGGATCCCCAACCGGGCCGGCGTCGAGGCCCTGCTGCGCAGCGCAGGGTTTGCGATCCACGACCAGCCCGAGCACGAGGTCTATCTTTGTCGGCCGCAGTGAGCGACCGGCTACGCGACCGGCTCGGCGTCTGTCAATGGTTTCACTACGAAGCCTACGCCGACGTCGAGCGGGCGATCACGCAGCTGCGTGCGCTGCAATGCCGGCGCCTGCGAACCGGGATCTCGTGGGCCGACTTTCACCGCCCCCGGGGCCAGCGCTGGTACGAGTGGCAAATGGCCGCGCTCGCCGAATTCGACGTGCTGCTCTCGGTTTGGCACACGCCGCCCTCGCTCGCCGAGGGCGGCACCTGTGCGAGCCCGCCGCGCCGACTCGACGATTACGCCGCCTTCATCGCCCAGGTCATCGAGCTCTACGGCGACCGGTTTGACGCGCTCGAGCTGTGGAACGAGCCCAACAACCGCTACAAGTGGGACTTTGTCACCTACGATCCAAAGTGGCGCAAGTTCGCGACCATGGTCGGGCTCGCGGCCCGCGTGGCCGCCGCCGCGGGCAAGCAGACCGTGCTCGGCGGGATGATCCCGATTGACCGGCACTGGCTCGAGCTGATCGCCGCCCACGGCGGGCTCGAGCACATTGACGTGGTCGCGATTCACGGGTTCCCGGGGATGTGGTGGAACGACGCGCCCAATTGGGACTGGCACACCCACTGGACCGGTTGGGCCGACAAGATCGCGGACCTCGGCGGCGCCGTCGAGCGCCGGCCGATCTGGATCACCGAGACCGGGCTGTCGACCTGGGACCTCGACCGCGCCGAGCCCGGCCGGTTCGCCGCCCAGGTCGCGCGGCTCAACGAGCTCGCCGCGGCCCCGGCCGAGCGGATCTATTGGTACAGCCTGATCGACCTCGACCCCCGCCGCCCGGCGATCGAGGGCTTTCATGTCGACGAGAACGAATACCACCTCGGCCTCGTCGACCACGCCGGCGCCCGCAAGCCGGCTTGGTACCGCATGCGCGAGCTGCTGCGCGGCGAGCCGATCGAGCCATTCATGGCTACCGCCAATCCGGCGCCCACGCGGACGCGAAGTCCGGGTTGATCAAGCGCTGGCCCCGGTCGAGGCCGGCGATCTCGAGCTGGTCGCCGGCGCTCAGGGCAAAGTCGAAGATGTCGATGTTCTCGCGCAGGTGCTCGAGCGACGAGGCCTTGGGGATCGCGACCACGCCGCGCTCGAGCATCCAGCGAAGCACGATCTGCGCCGGCGACTTGCGGTGGCGCGCGGCGATGCGCTGGATCAGCGGATCGCCCAGGACCAGGCCCCGGGCCAAGGGGCAATAGCCGACGACCACGAGCGAAGCGGCCGCGCACCGCTCGCTCAGCTCGCGCTGTTGAAAGTAGGGGTGCAGCTCGATTTGATTGCAGACCAAGCTCGGACACACCGCCAGCGCCGAATCGACCTGGCGCGGCAAGAAGTTGCTGAGCCCCACGGCCCGGGCCTTGCCGCTGGCGCGCGCGCCCGCGAGCGCCTCGACGATCTCCTCGATCGACCGGGTCGGGCTCGGCCAGTGGAGCAACAAGAGATCGACCTCGGCGAGCCGCAGGCGCTCGAGGCTCGCGTCGATCACCCGCGGATCATCGACCAGATCATCGGGCCAGACCTTGGTCGTGACGAACAGCTGCGCCCGGGGGATCGCCGACTCGGCGATCGCCCGCCCGACCTCGGCCTCATTCGCGTAGGCTTGGGCCGTGTCGATATGGCGATAGCCGAGCTCGAGCGCGTTCGCGACCGCCGCCCGACAACCGGCGCCGCGCAGCTCCCAGGTGCCCAGGCCGATGCTAGCAATGCTCGCGGCCACCGCGGCTGCCGGCCCCACAACCGGGACATTGGTAGTCGCGGGACCGAAGCGAGCAGTAGGTGCACAGCGCCCGGCCACAGGTCGCGCAAGCGACCGCGACCTCGTAGGTGTAGTTCCCCTCGCACGAGCGGCACCGGTGCCGGCGGCCGAGCGTGCCCAGGAGATTCGACGTCAACAGCTTTTGGTTGTTGTCCATATTGTCGTCCGTGAGATCTTCGCTCAGCTGCTCATGGATTGAGTCTCGGCGCCGTTGCCCCGGTTCGTGGGGCGCGCTCCCTCGTCCTGCTCAGGGTTCGCGGCTTGCGCTTGGCCCTGGCCTGATTGCACGCGCAGCTCGTTCCTGACGTCGTTCACGCCCCGAACCTCATAGGCGACGTCCTCGGCGTAGCGCTTGGCCCAGCGATCATCGACCCCGCCGCTCAGCTTGATCTCACCGCCGTTGACGGTGACCGTGATGTCGCTGGGATCCATGTCGGCGTCCTCGAGCCGCTGGCAGACATCCTCGAGGATCGACTCGTCGGAGCGCGAGTAGCCCTTGGGCCCGGTCCCCCGGAAGCTGCGCCCGCCGCCGCGCTGGCGCTCGTCCTCACGCGTGCGAAGCTCGCTCGACGAGCGATCCTGCGAGCGCCCGCCCCAATCTCGGCTCTCGTAGTCCCCCCGGCCCCCGTACCCGCCCGCGCCCCCACCCTCGTAGACCGCCGAGCCATAGCCCCGATCCTCGTAGCCACCGCGGCCTTCAAAGTCGTAGTCGGAGTCGGACTCCCGGGCTTCGTAGGCCGCCGATCCTTCGTAGGCATAGCCAGCGCGACCGCCACCGCGACCCTCACCGTAACCATAGTCACGATAGTCGTCGCCGCGTCGAGGATAATCGCGATCGCGACGCACCCCCGAGTCATCGCCCTGCTCACGGGCGCGGACCCACTCTTGCTCCTCGCCGTAAGGCGAGCTCGCGCCAAAGTCACGCTCCCGGCCCCGGCCCTCCCACCGCGACCCCAAATATTGCTCGCCGGCTTGATAGCCCCGCGCGCGGCGGCCCTGCTCGCGGCCCGACGGACGGCCGCGATCGCCGGGGTCCTGACCCTGGCGGCCGAAATTTTGGTCCCGTTCGCTGGCCCCGAACCGGCGCTCGCGGTCCTCGTCGGCGCCGCGGCGGTCGCTACGGCCGGACTCTGCTCCCCGCTCCCGATTTTGCTCGTACTCGTGTTGCATGATCGAGGTCACTCTAGGCGGGCGCGAGCGAGCGACAACACCCGATCGACGGTGACGGCCAAAACACCCGCCACGCAGCGTGTTCATTGACCCGCTGCGATCGGCTCGAACACGGCGAAATGAGCAGCGGCCGTTCAGCGCATGGACCGCTGGGATGCACATAAAATATCCTCGATTGGACGGGCCAAATTGACGTGGTGGTGGTATTTGACTCACGTGATCGCGCGGCCGTGTCCCGCTGACACGAGCGCGATCCGTGTGCCGAGCGGCCACGGTGTGCAGGCCCTATCGTGCCGCGACGACACGAGTCAAGCGCCCGGCGGCGAGCGATGAGGCGCCATTCGAGCCAAGGGTCGATTGCGCCAATAACGCGCTGGCGTCGCCGTTGCATACCCAGTCAGGCATGGTTCAATTCGATCACCACACCGCCGCCACCATGCCCCCATCCGGGGCCAGCAGCATCACCTCGCCCGAACACGCTCGCCGCCGGACCGGCTGGATCATTGGGGTCACGCTCGCCGCTCTCGTGGTCCTCATCGTCGTCGGGTTATTCGCGATCGACGTCTTTTAGGAGCCGGTTCAGCGAGCCGGTGGCGCGACCCCACCCCCTGTTTGAGCGCCTTGGCGCACGAATGTCCGGGCGGCCAGGCCGCTTCGCTCTTCGTCGGGGGTCTCGACTCCCAGCACGATGTCGCCATGTTTGAAGCTCGCGTCGATCGAGCGGGCGGTCTCGGCGTCGAAGCCGAGCAGCGTCAGTCGATCGGCCAGGCTCGCGCCTGCGGCTACGCGCTGTTGAACCCCCGCGATCGCGTCGACGAGCGGGCCAGCCCCGAGCGCGTTGACCTCCGGGATCGTGATGGTCGACGAAGCGGTCAGCGCCGCCAACACGGCGCCCGCCACCCGTCCAGCCGCCGCTTGGCCGTGGACATCGCCGACCGGCGGCGCGAGCAGGCGATTCGCGCCGCGCCAGACCAGGATCGACAGCTGCCCGTCAAGGACCCCGTCCGCGACCAGCTCGTTGACGGCGCGCAGCGCTTGCCGGCTGGTCTTGAAGGTGGCGATGACCGTGGTGGTGGAGCGGCCGAGCTGCATCGCGGCGGCGTGTCTGCAACGCCGACGCCAGCTCGACTGTCGCCGAGCGAGCCGCGCTCGGCAACCGCGCGGAGCCGTCGGCTCGAATTGGGGAGGCGGGCCCCACCGCCGCCGAAGCCGCCTGCCGGCTCCTAGCGCGGGGGCGAAACTCGGGCCGCGACGCCCGCCTGCGTGTTGTAGCATGGAGCCCGCATGCGCTTTCAAGTCGAGGACGTCAGCTTCACCGGCCCGAGCGGCCTCGAAGATTGCACCAGCTACAGCTTCAAAGCGACGCAACCGCGGGCGGAGCTGTTCGTCGAGTTCGAGCGCCCAGCCGGCGACGCGACGCCGGCCTCCGAGGTCCTCGCCGACGTTCGCCAGCAGCACGTCGACTACCTCGAGGCCCAGTTCGTGGTCGACGATCAAGGCCAGATCCGCATCGCGGGCGCGCCCGCCGACTACATGCAATACCAAGTCGACGACGACGGCGTGGCGTGGTTTGGGTTGATCGCGGTAGCCAACCTCGGCAGCGCCGAAGCGGACGGTGATTGGGTCAAGCTCGCGTGGCAGCACGAGGCCTCGGCGACCGACCTGCGCGCGCTCGTCGATGCGGTCGCCGCGAGCTTCGCGAAGGCCTCCGATCCGCCGCCGGTGGCGACCCCGCCGGGCTGGACCCGCCGCCAAGCGGACATCTGGGCCTTCGATCTGCCCGCCGATTTCATCGGCCCGCGGAGCTTCATCTGGATGGACGTCGACGCCGAGCTGCGCGTGCAGCTGACGATTCATCCCTACGGCGCCGACAAGCCCGAGCTCGACGCGCGCGTGGCCGCGGTCGAGAGCCGGGGCCAGACCATCCTCGCCCGCGAGGACGTGCCGATCATCTACGGCGATCTGGTCCGCCTCCACACCCGCGACGACCTCGACGAAGAATGGTTCGCCTGCCGGGTGGTCCAAGCCTACGAGGTCGGCAACCCCGTGCGCGTGCGCTGGATCGAGGTCGCCGCGGACGGCCCGTTCACGGAACAAGCCGACCTCCGCCGCATCATCGACGGGCTATTGGCCAGCCTCGTCGTCAAGGAGCAAGCATGAGCGACGACGAAGCGATCTGCCGTGTCAACGACAACCTCCTCGAGACCGGCACGATCCCGATCGTGTTCGTGCCCGGGGTCATGGGCTCGCGCCTCGACTTCACCGCGATCGGCCAAAAGTGGGATCCAAACAGCACGTGGGCGATGTCCCACTGGCTGACCGCCTCGGCCGAGACCTCCCGGCGAGAGTTCGCCCTCGACAACCCCGCGGTGGTCATGAACACCCACAAAAGCTTGACCCAAGCCCAGCGCGACCGCGGCTGGGCCGGGGTCGCGTGGTCGTTTTATGGGCAGTTCGTCCGCGACCTCGACGCCCAGACCTTCGGTCGCTACCACACCCCGGTCTATGTGATTGGCTACGATTGGCGGCAAAACAACCGCGATTCGGGCAACGCCGTCGCCACGCGAATTGACGAGATCCTGACCGAGCAAAACACCGATCGGTTCATTTTGATCAGCCACAGCATGGGCGGGCTCGTGACTCGCGCCTGCCTCAAGGGCCACCCCGAGCTGGCCGCCAAGCTCATGGGGGTCATCCACATCGCCCAGCCCGTCGACGGCGGCCTCGTGCTGGTCCGGCGCATGTTCACGGGCGCGGTCCCAGCTGTCGACGGCGGCTCGAACTTGGCCCGGGTCCTCGGCAACACTCGCCATAAATTCCAGACCATCATGAGCGCGCTGCCGGGGCCCATGCAGCTCTTGTCGACGCACAACTACCGCGACACTGGCGGCCGCTGGTGGTACGACTACAGCACCTTCGAAGAGCCCGCGGTCAAGCTCCAATGGGAGGGCAACGCCTGGGACCTGTACCTCGCCGCCGCTTCACCGCCAGGCCTGCTCGCGCCCGCCACCGAATCCTACGGGCTCTCGGGGGTCCAGCGCAGGCAATTCACCCGGCGGGTCCGAGAAGCCCGCCGCTACCACAATTGGATTGGCCGCTGGAAGCACGCCAAAACCTGGGCGATCAACTCCACCGGCCTCGAGGTCGACATGCGCCTCGACTTCGAGCTGCCGCCGCTGAGCTTCACGACCAGCGGCATCCTGCGCCGGCACACGGCGACCCGGGCCGACGGCACCGAGGTTCGTGTCAGCGATCCCAACCCCGCCAACCGCGGCAACATCATGCGGCGCCGCAACGAGAGCGACGGGACGGTGCCGATCACCAGCGCCGAGGCGCTGTTCCCCGGGCAGCGCCACGCGGTCGCGGTTGGCTCGGACTACACCACCAAGAAGCAATTTCGCATCCGCAACGCGGCCCACGACGCGATCTGCCATAACCCCAACTGCGAGCGCGCGCTGTTCGACATCATGCGCCACATCTTAGCCGGATGACGCCCTCACTCGAGCGGCAAGAACGCGAGGTCGCGCAGGGGAAACCCGCCGTAGGTCATAAACGACCACTCGCCCAAGGCCTCGGAGGTGCCGCGATCATAGAATCGCACACCCGCGTATACGCCGTTGCCGAACACGACCTCGGCCGGGACGCCGGTCATCGACTCGACGTGGACCGACCATGTCTCGCCGTCGCTGCTGGTGCTGACCCCGTCTAAATAAGTCACCACAAAGCGCTGGTTGGTGAAGCTGACCGCGCCATAGTTGCTGCCGAGCAGGCCGCAGGGCTCCCAGCTCTCGCCGGTCGCGCTACGCAGGCACCGCTTGGGGCCAACGGCGACGAACACCTCGCCGTTGCTGGCCACGGACACCAGCTGATCGCCGTCTTGGCCAAAGTAGCTCGGCGCCCCGAAGCTCTGGCCGGCGTCGGCGCTGACGTGCACATAGGAGAGCTTGGGCGCGTCGTGGGCAGCTTGGTGGCCGCCGACGAGCACGAACCTGTGCTCGTGACCGGCGACGCCAAACACGGTGGTCCGGCTCGGGTGCTCGCCATATACGCTGGTCCAGCTCTGGCCAGCGTCGGCGCTGCGCAGGATGTGGCTCTGGTGGCCGGCGGCGATGAACACCCCATTGGCGAAGCCGACCGCGGCCAGCTTGCGGGTGTCGACCCCCGCGACGCCCGCGACGATGTCCTCGTCCCAGCTGACGCCGTCGGTGCTGCGCATGATCATCGCGTTGCCATTCCAATCGCCGCCGCCGCCACCGACGGCGACCACGACCCCGTCGCCGACGACGACCGCGCGAAGGATGTCCTCCTCGCCCTGCTCGGCTTGGGTGTCGACGGCGCCCGATCCGATGATCTCGACCCAGGCCAAGCCGTCGCTCGAGCTCGCCCGCCGACCGCCATCGCCGACCGCGACGAACACCCCCTTGGGGCCCGGATCGCCGCCCTGATCGCCGTCGCCGTCGCCGTTGTCGCCCTCGCCTTGGCTGTCGGCGCCGGCCTCGTCGCTGTCGTCGCCGGTCTCGCTCGCGCCAGCGGTCTCGCCGACGGTCTCGTCGCCGGCGTTGGCGTCGCCATCATCGCCGCAGCCCCCGAGCCCGAGCCCGAGCCCGAGCCCAACGAGAACCCATAGTCGCGCGCGCCCAGCCATCAGCCGTAGAGCCTCGGCATGGTGCCCGTGAGCCCGATCTCGACCGTGTCGCCGCCGGGGAAGGTCCCGGTGATCGTCTTGCGGCCAAAGTAGTCTTGCTCGCCGCCCATCGCCTGAATGATCGACACCAGCAGCGGATTGTAGGGTTGGCCGACGAGGCCCGCGGGGTACCACTGCTGACCGGCGGGGATCGGCCGGGGCGTGGTCTGGCCAAACCGCAGGTAGCGGCCGGCGGCGAACGGGGTGTTCTTGCCGGCGAGGATCACCGCGGGGATTTGATCGTGGGTGTGGCCGCCGGTCGCAAGCTCGCTGATCCACAAGATGATGGTGTTGTCGAACACCGTGCCGCCCTGCTCGGGGATCGCCTTGAGGCGCTCGGCCATCATTGCGACTTGGCTGGCGTGGGCGGCCCCATGGGCCGTGACAATGTCGACCTTGTCCTGCTCGGCCCCGGGGTAGGACTGGTGGGCATAGTCATGGTGGAAGTCGCCCTGGCTGCCGAGGAAATCAATCGGCGGCACCTCTGCTTGGAACGTGACGAGCCGACTGACGCGGCACGACAACGCCGCCGACGCGAGGTCGAGCATCGCCGGCAGGCGGTAGGCGTACATCTCGGGGGTCCACTGCCAGCCGCCGTCCCAGGGCTCGATGATCGGCTCGCCGCACTCGAGGTTTTGCAAGGCGGTGACCCGGCCCTCGAGATCGTGGATGAGATCGCGGTGCTGCTCGAGCTTGCTGCGGTCTTCGGAGGACAGCCGCGGCATCAGCTGCTGGTATTGATCGGCGGCGCGCTCGAGCACCCGCGTGCGGGCTGCGGCGACCGGGTCACCCTCGGTGTTGGGGAACAGCGAGGCGAAGGCCGCCGCCGGATTGACCACGTGGGGGATCTTGACGGCGTCGCCGTTGGGATCGAGGCCGTAGTTCATGTGGTGGAAGGTGCCGTCCCACGGGCGGATGCCGTACTCGAGCGCGGCCAGATCGGTCAGGCTCGAGTCTTGGGCCCGGACGATGCTCTTGATGACCTGATCGAAGGAGGGCGTCAGCGCGTGGCTCTTGACGTCGTCGTAGGTCTCGCGGGCGTAGTTGCCGGTCATCGCCGTCATCCACCCCTTGGCGTGACCATCACCGTAAGGATCGGACATCGCCGTGAGGTACGCGAGGCCGTCGAGCACGACCATGTCGGCGCGGTGCGGGTGCAGCGGGGCGAGCACGGGGCTGAATTGGTCGACCCCCAGCCCAGCCAGGCCAAACTCGAAGTCGAGCTGGTCGGAGGTCGGCGAATTGGGCAGGCGCATCTTCCAATTGTCGTAATAGACGCCGTGCTCGTGAAAGAACACGACCAGGCGAATCGGCGGGCCGTCGCCGGATCCGGCGTGGCTGCGGCGCTCGATGCTGGGCAGGAGCAGCGACGCGCCCCCGACCCCGGCGGCCTGCAAGAATTGGCGGCGGGCCAAAGCGGGGGAACGACGCGCGCGACGGCGGGGATCGATCGAATAATTCGAATCAGTTGGCTTCGTCATGATCAAGATCCTGTCTCGCTCATTTGGCGGGGGCGTAGGAGGCGAAGCGCGGGTGCGCGACGATCGCGACCATCAGCTCGATAATCGAGAAGTCCGCGTCGGCGAACGCAGCCTCGGTCTCGTTGAGGATGTCCGGGTCCTTGAACACCCGGCCGCCGCCGTAGGCGAAGCGCAGCCACTTGCGAGACACGCAGCGGTGGACGTCGGCGCGCCCAGCGAGGGCGCTCATCATCTCGGGGGCGCCCGTGAAGCTCGAGTCTTGGAAGTGGCCCGAGGCGTCGACGGGCTGGCCGTTGTCCTGGTCGCGCCAGCGCCCAAGGGTGTCGTAGTGCTCGAACGCGAACCCGACGGGGTTGATGATCTCGTGGCAGAACATGCACTCGTCGGGGGCGGTCAACGCCGCATAGGTCTCGCGGTTGGTCATGTCCGCCGAGCCCTCGGGCACCATCATGGCCTCGGCGACCGCCGGCGGGGCGCCGAGCGGCCAGCACAGCACGTCCTTTAGGCCATAGACCCCGCGCAGCACCGGCGAGGGGTTGAGCGGGTGGCCGTGACCGGCCAAGAACGCGACTTGAGTCATGAACCCGGCGCGCCGCGACGCGTCGAGCTCGACCTCGGCCCAGGTGTTGGGCTCGGGCGGCAGCACGCCATAGACCTCGGCGAGCCGATCGTTGACGAATGTCCGGTTGGAGGTCAGCAGATCGCCGAGCGTGCCGTTCTCGTCGAAGATCACGTGCTCGACGAAGCGCAGGGCCTCTTGCTTGGCCGCGCTGCGCAGGGCGTCGTCGAAGTTGTGCTCGGGCAGCTTCGAGACCCGATCGACCCGATCGAGGTCGAACCACTGCTCGTGAAAGTGCAAGAACGCGTGCTTGGCCCGGTCGTCCTCGAGCATCCGCCGGGCCTGGGCCTCGCGCTGGGCCGCGCTCGCCAGCGCGCCCTCGGCCGCCGCGCTCAGCAGCTCTTCATCAGGCATCGAGCTCCACAAGAAGTAAGACAGGCGCGAGGCGACCTCGTAGCTGCCGAGCGGCGCGACCTCGCCGGCGACCGGCGGCTCGCCGTCGTGCTCGAGCGGGAGCTCGATCCGATAGAGGAACTGCGGGCTCTGTAAGATCAGCTGAATCGTCAGCTCGGCCCCGGCGCGCATGTCGGCGTCGCCGGGCGACTCGTTGAAGAACACCATGAAGTCGACGCGCTCTTGGGCGGTCAGCGGCCGGCGAAACGCCCGCCGGCCGAACTCGTCGACGAACTGCTGGGCGCAGACCGGGCCGTCGAGCGGATCGCAGCCGAGCACGGTCTCGAGCTGCTCGGTCGCCGCCTTGGCGATCGCCCGGGCGTTCTCGTCGTAGCGTTCAATCAGCAGCGTCGAGGGCACGAGCGCCTCGCCGTCGTTGTCGAACCCATCGGAGCTGGGATCCGCGGGCATGTTGAACGCGGGGATCTCGATGTGCGGCAGCAGGTCGCGCAAGGTGTTGCGATACTCGAAGTGGCTCAGTCGTCGGGCCGGCAGCTCGTCGCCGGGCTCGAGCGTCCCCTCGCCATCACCGTCGCCACCGCCATCGCCAGCGTCCCCGTCAGCGCTGGTCTCGTCGCCGTTGTCCGCCTTGGTCGAGTCGGAGTCCGAGCACGCCAACGCCGGCACGCTCAGGCAGCAAGCCAGGCTCACACGCAGCCATCGAGTCCTCATGCGAGCATGGTAGGCGAATTGCTGCGGGCTTGGATCAGCTCGTTTGGTGGCAGTCGCTACAGTGTTGACCCAATTTTATTGACACCTGGGCGCGATCGCATGACCAGCCCCCGACGCCGGGGGTTGCGGACCCCGATCGCAGGCCAGCTGTCACCGGACCCGCGGTCCGCTGGCGGCCGGCACGTGTTCACGGCGAGCCGCGGGTCCCGAGACTCTCGATGAATCGGCGCTCCTCACCGGCGATCTGCAGAGCACGGTCCCGGACGAAGCCTTCGTAGTCACCCTCCACGAGCCACTGGTGGGCCGTCTTCGAGATGAAGTGGCTGTTCAACACGGACTCCCCGACGGGATCGTTGGGATCGAGATCGACGATGGTTTGGCGTACCGACTTGTTCGCCTCGGGCGGCAACAAGATGCGGTTGGCTGGATCCGACTGCAACCCGGAGTTGCGTAGCTGCGAGGGCAACACGTGGCGCCAAGCTCGGTTGCCATGGGCCATCAGCTCTCGGCCGACCTCGATTGGCTTACCATCGGCGCCAAGCGGCCGGCGCAGCGCGATCTGATTGAGCAGCAGCGTCCGCACCCTCGCGCTCTGCATGTCGAACTTTGCGGGATAGGGCAGCGCAGGCTCATCGATCGCAAGTAGTTCTTCGGCCGAAATTTCCCCACGCGCGAATGCGCGCATCGACGCCAGCATCTTCTTCAGCTGCGTGGTGTTGGCTCCGCCAAACCACCCGGACAACGAAGTCGAGCGAAACCAGCGCTCGAGCGCGCTCGCTCGGGACTCGTCGGGGTCCGGGCAAATCAGAAAAAAACCGGCCAACTGGACCATTTGCGCGGCATAGGGCACGAGTCGAACATGCGGCACCCCAAGGGGCCCTCGCATGAAGGAGATCGTGGCCGCCAGCGCTTGTTGTGCGGCCTCGATTTGCCCGGGTACCCCCTCTCCGATATCACGGGCCAGCCGCGGCCAGTTGGTTCGCTGGATGTCGGCCTGCCCGGTCGCAGCCAAGATCGTGCGGAACACGACCTCCTCCCGGGGCAACTCACCAAAATCGAGCTCCTCGAGCTGGACGAGGATGTCGTCGATGCGCTCGGCGAGGCTGAACCCGCCCTGGAGGTCCTCCCGATAGGTGAGCGCCGCGACCATCTCGTCTGGCTGCATCTTCTGGCCCTCGGAGTTGAGGCGCGAGAAGATCTCAACCGCCTGTGCTAGATCGGCGCCGATCACCCGGATGAGCCCCAGCTTGTAGGACTTGATCCGCGTGGCGATCTCCTCCGCTCGATCGACGAGTTGATCATCTTTGAGGGTACGCGCGAAGCCGAGGAAGTCCGTGGTCCTCAAAAGGGTCCGCAGGGGCAAGTAGGTCGGCGGGGGGTCGCCCCGACGCATGTGCGTGAAGCGGCTGGAGGCTCCGCTGTCGCCCTCGGTCAAGTCGCGATAGATCCACCATTTCCAGGTCTCCTCATCATCGGGGTCGCGTGGAGCGTCGGCTGGGAGGTTGAGCACCGAGTAGAGCGTCGAGAGTCGCTGGTGGCCATCGAGCACATAACTGACCGTGCCATCGGGGCGAGGCGGCAGGGTGATGGCGCCCATGCGATCGAGGCTACGGACCGGCTCCGCCGTGTCCCACAAGAGCAGGGTGCCGACGGGATAGCCGCGCTCGATGCTGTCGAATAGCGCTCGCATCTGCTCGGGTCGCCACACGAACGAGCGCTGAAACCTCGGCACCCTCAGCTTGCCGGCCGTGATCTGGCTAAATAGGTCGCCGAGGAACTCGACCTCGGGTTTGACGTTGACTTGTGAACCGTCGCTCATAGTAGCGCCTCGATGGCCAGCACGAGTTCGAGCATCTCACACTCGGCCGTCGGCTCGTCTTGTGACGAACAGACCTCGTCGAGTTCCTCGCGCCGGATGACAGATCCAAAGATTCGGCCGCAACTCGGGCCAAAGCCGCCGACGAGGGCGCTCTTGTCTTGCTCGGTCACCGACGCGTAGATGTCCCTTTGGTTTGCAGGAATGCGGACCTTATCGCGCGAGAGTTCGAATCCGGTCTTCATGTCGAAGTGATCGCGCTGTTGCTCGGTCAGACGGGCAAAGGCTGCCCGAGTGGCATCATACTGCGAATCGAGTTCGCCGAGACGCTCGACAGGTAAGTAGTTCTCCGTCTCGCGCTTGCGCAGGACATGCACGAAGATCCCACAACCCTCGATCTTCTTGGCCGTCTTCATGCTGTCCGTCTCATGGTCGGGATAAAAGCGGTCGCTGTCGAGCATCGCCATCATGCGCTCACGTGACACGTTGACCATGCTCGAGCGCTCGAGCACTTCTTCGACGCGAGCCTTGATGCCGGGTGCGCCGCCGCAATGCTCGAGGACCACCCATGCGCGGGAGGCCTCCAGCGCGTCTTGCAGCGAGCTTCGCTCATAGGCCCGCACCAAACAGCCGATAAAGCGGCCGTCGCTTCCGCGGTCTTCCAGAAACAGTCGGGCTGGCTGTTCGAGCTCACGCAGGCACGCGCTGAGATCGGCGTCGGCCGTGATGTCGACCGGCCGTGTCTGACAGCGACGCGGGGGTTCGCCGCCGCCATCGATCTGCGCGGTACCCTGCTCGACGGCGTGCTTCACCGACTTCTCGAACACCGCGCGATTACGTCGCCCTGCCCGGCTCTCTACCTCGCTCGTCAGCCAGGCGGAATTCTCGAACGCGTCGATTTCCGCCGCGGAGATGTCCCACACGTGGCGGCCGGTCTGAAAGCAGCACGCGATATCGTCGAGTGCCTCGAAATTGCGCTCGTCGGCGAGCAATTCAACGGAGATCCTGACCTTCATGACAGCTTGCTCCTCGCCTGCGCGAGCGCCTTGGCCTCCTCGAAGTCCTCGGCAAACACCCCTTGTGGCCACACGCTGACGTCGCCGAAGCGATCGATGTCGATCTTCAAGAGTCGAGAGCCATCGACCTCGGTGTCGCGGACCCAATACACGGCGACGTCCTCGGGGAGGATCTTTTGCTCGGCGATGCGTCGCCGCACTCGCAAGAGTATGTTCTCGGCGTGAGTCTCGATGATGAAGCGGGTCTTTTGTCCGTCCGCAGCCGCTCCGATGTAGAGATCAGCGATCTCGGCGTGCGCCTTCGGGTGGAGGTGTAGCTCCGGCTGCTCGATGATCTCGACGCCACCGGTGAGCCCCGCCTGAGAGTCGAGGACACGCTGAACCACCAGAGGCAAGACCTGACCAAGTCCGACGCCCGTATCGACGAGGCTCACAGGGGCCTCGGTGAGCCGATCGTGGACAACGAGACCGAAGGTGTCACCACGTTCGTCGATGTCGACGACCCCGGTTCCAAACGCTCGCTGGAAGATCTGTGAGACCTGCTCAATCAGCTTTCCGTCCCCGCGAATGCGATCTGCCCCGAGGACGCCCGCCGCTGCCCCCCCAAACGGTCCGACATCGCGAACCATCCGCGCGGGATAGCTGTATCCTCGGACCGGCCGCTCACGAAACGGACCCAGATAACGAGTCGGCGCGAACGCGCGAGCGAGCGACCGCTGAGCCTCGATGAGCAGCGGCGGCAACTTGGCCCCGTCCGCCCCGTTCGCGATGAGTCCGCGAAACTCGAGGGCCAACCCCTCGCCGCCTGCGACCCGGTAGGCCTGCACGCTCTTTCGTGGGTCGGCATCGTCGCGCACGAGCTGCATGCGCTCGCCTGCGCTCGAAGCAATATTGATTCCATCGATGGTGTGCAGCTTGTATTCGTCGAAGTGCTGAATCCGCGCCCGCCAATCGAACCAGCGCGCATCATCTTCGACTCGGACCCCGAGTTCTAGCGCGCCGTGGATCGAGCGCCCGTGGGCGAAGTCGAGCAGGGATCCACCGAAGTCGAGCCCGCCCGCGTCGAGATCCAGGGGGCCGGAGGCGCGATCCGAGAACGCATGACCCAGCAACACCGGCAACCGAGCGATGACGCTCTTGCCGCTGTTGTTGCGACCGATCAAGATCGTCAGCGGTCGGACCGCCAGCTCTTCGGCGTTCGAGAACGCCTTGTAGCGCTTGAAAGCGAGCCGGGCCAGGCGCATCGCAGGGCAGCCTACTTCGTCGAGCGAAGGTCTGACAAGGACTGCGTGTGGGGGTAGCGTAGATGCGGCGACGCAGCTCCTGTGGGATCATGCTGGCGGCGGCGTCCGCCGGCGGCGGTGGCATCGGTGTAGACCCACACGACCTCCTCACCGTGCCCCAGTCGCGCGCGGCGCCGAGCTCGGCGACCGCGTCGGCCGCCCCGATCTGGCCGTCCCGCACGAGAGACGGCCCATGACGTCGACCGCGAACACGCGCTTAATCCGCCAGGCCCACGGATGCCAAGACAGTGGCTTGCTGGTCTCGAGTTCGAGACCATCGGCGGCGTCGACCTCGGGCAGCAGCCGCGGCCCGCCACGCTCGCTTGAATCGAATGATCAATCGGCGACCATCGGGCGCGAGCTCGAGGCCTATCTCACGCGGACCTGCTACCCCTGCGGTCCGCAGGCGGCGCTCTGGATCCCCCACCCGGTCATGTCCGAGTAGGTGTACGGCCCGACCAGCTGATTGTAGGTCGCAATCTCGAGCGTGTCGGGATTGAACCGAAACGCGGTATTGCTGGCCATCGAGGTCGACCAGACGTTGCCGTCGAGATCGACGCTCATCCCCCGGCAGCTGCTCGACTGGCAGCCCAGATCGAAGGGCGCGCTGACCTGCATGGTCGCCATGTCGATGTAGACCAAGCCCCCGCTCCCGACATTTTGCCCGTCGTACTGCCAGTAGTTCATCCACATGCGGCCTTGGGCGTCCTCTTGGATGCCCGAGAGGCTGTAGGCGACGTGGTTGTTGGCGTAGGACCAGGTCTGGGTCAGGACGTCGAATTTGGCGGCGCTGGCTTGCTGGCTCCCGGCCCACGAGGCGATCCACGGGTTGCCGTCGTGGTCGACGGTCATGCCGTAGGGGGTAATGGGCATGTTCCAGACCTGGACCTCGTGGGTCTCGCGGTCGACGAAGCCGAGCCGGTCCTGGCCGGGGACCAGGTTGGTGAACCAAAAGTCGCCCTTGGCATTGACGGCGCCGCCGTAGGGCGAGAGCGAGGAGCACTCGAAGCCGGGGACCTCGGTCGTGAACTCGATCGCGCCGGTGTCACCGTCGATCAAGCTGACTTGCACCCACGTGTGCTGGCCAGTGTTGCAGCCCGCGGTCCACAGCTGCTCGTCGGAGTACGTGCACGTGGTCTGGTCCAAGATCCCCGGGGCCCACGCGACCGGGCGTTGGGTGTTGTAGTTGAACGGCACGAACCAATCGACGCAATCGTCCTGGTCCCACGGCAAGAAGTTGAGGTCCGTCGAGGTTTGCAGGCCCGGCTGGCCGTTTTTGTTGGGATCGCAGTCCTCGGGTCGAGCGAACACCTTGACCACGCCGCCGTTGCGGTTGGCGACCGCGACCGAGCGGCCCGAGAGCGACACCGAGGTCCGTGAAGGGCTGCCGTTGCCGTCGGACCGGGTCAGGAACCGGCCCTCCTCGACCATGGTCTCGGTGTTGAGCTTGGTCACCGTGCTCTGGGTGCTGTTGGCGATCCAGATGTAGGAGAAGCCGAGCGTCGAGCCGCACTGGCACTCGAGGTTGGTGTCAGGCACCCCGCCGACGTCGAACTTGGGGCCGCCATCGCCATCGCCGTCGCCGTCGCCGTCGCCGGCTGTGGTTGGGTCACCATCCCCATCGCCATCGCCACCGGTCGTCGGGCCGCCATCGCCGTCGCCGTCGCCGGTTGGTCCGCCGTCGGCGCTCGCATCATGATCCGAGCCCAAGCTCAGGCCCGTGTCCCCGAACTCGGCGCCGCCGTCTTGCGTGCGACCCCCATCGGAGCCACACCCCGCGATGATCGACAAACAAGCGAACCCCGACAGCAGCCTTCCGGTCATGGGCCACGGTACCAGAGCCATCGGGGTTGTACCAGCTGACAAATTCGGTCCACGCGATGGCGCCGGGATGCCAAGTGAGAGTTCAAAGCACGAACGGGATCAACGCCTTGCGCTGGCGCGGGTAGTCCTCGAACTCGCGCTGGTACCAGCGGTGGTGGGCGAGCGCCCGCGGACCCACGTTCGCCACCGTATACAGCGCGAACGCCAACCCAGCCAGGGACCAGGTCGCGATCGCCCACCCGCACCACACCAGGATCTCGCCTAGATAATTGGGGCACGAGACGTACTCATACAGCCACCCCCGCGGGATCTGGTACCCGCCCTCGCCCGGCTTGCGCAGCGCAAACAGCATGCTGTCGGCCTTGAAGTTGATCATCCACCCGCCCAGGAACACTGCGCCGCCGACCCACAGCCGCGGATCACCGAGCCACGCCGGGTCATACCCACCCCACTGCGAGATCCACCGGGCGTTGACGTAGCTATTGAGCACCTGAAACACCAGCGCGGCCCCGCAGATCAGCACGGGCATGCGCTTGCCCTGGTTACGCATGCGAAACGGAAACACGTAGGTGCGCTGGACATAGTGGAACTGCCACAGGCCCAGCAGGATCAGCGGCACGGTCGCAAACCGGTCCACGCCCTGAAGGTAGATCCACGCGAACACCAGCACCGCCGGGCTCTCCATGACGATCCACCCGAGCCGCGCGGGCATGGTCGGGCCCCAGCTGACCCGCTCGCTCTGGTGGCGACCGTAGGGCGCGGTCACGCGGCTGACCACGACGAAGGTGATGAGCGCGAGCGCGATCAGGATCCAGGTTGCGGCGCGGTGGATCGCGGGGGAGTCGGCCATGGCTCAGGCTTCGATACCACGGGCGGCAGGAGCCCGTGGTGAGACCCCTCGTGTCGTCTCGCGCAGGAATTTTCGGCGAGGGCTAGGAGCCGAAGCGCAGTTGTACCGGGCGTACTACAAGCTTCGGCGACAACGCCCTCGTCGAAGAGGCCAAGCGAGACGGCGCGAGGGGTCTCACCACGGGCTCCTAGAGAACCAGGCGAGGGTGTCGGCGACGGTCTGCGGCAGCGGGCGGGGGGTGAAGCCGAGCTCGGTCCGGGCCCGACGGCTGGAGATCGAGCGGTTGGAGGTCAGGACCTCGAGCGACTCGCGGGTGAACAGCGGCTCGGTCTTGGTCAGCTTGGCGAGGACCCGGGCAAAGGGCACGCCGGCGCGGGCGGCCCAGACTGGGGTGACCAGAGCCGGCGCTCGCCGGCCGCTGACGGCGGCGACCATGGCCGCGAGCTCGCGCAGCGAGTACCAGGTGTTGCCGAGGATGTAGTTCTCACCGCTGCGCCCGCGCTCGCCTGCGGCGATGATCCCGTCGGCGACGTCGCGGACGTCGACGAAGTCGAAGCCGCCGTCGAGCAAGGCCGGGAGCTTGCCGGCCGCGAGCTCGCGCAGCAGATACCCGAGCCGCGAGGGGCCGTAGTCGACGGGGCCGATGATCCCGGTGGGGTTGACGATCACAGCGTCGAGGCCGTCGTCGACGGCGTCGCGGACGGCCCGCTCTCCGAGGGCCTTGCTTCGATCGTAGGCGCTGTGCCCGGGCGAGTCGGCGACCTGCCGACGGGTCTCGTCGAGGACCTCGTCGTGCGGCTTCATGTCGAAGGCGTGGACCGAGCTGACGTGGACCAGGCGGCCGACCCCGGCGTCGAGGCAGGCCCGCGCGACGTTGCGGGCGCCCTCGACGTTGACCCGGTGGACGCGGCCGTCGGGATCGCCGTTGATCGAGATGACCCCCGCGAGGTGATAGACCCGCTCGGCGTCGACCAAGGCGGGCGCGAGGCTCGAGCGCTCGCAGACGCTGCCCTGGACCCGCTCGATCGGATGGTCGAGGTCGGCCAAGGGGTCCGCGCTGCGGTGCACGAGGACCCGGACCCGCTCGCCTCGCTCGAGCAAGCTGCGGACCAAGTTGGCGCCGAGATGGCCGGAGGCCCCGGTGACGACGACGGTCATGGGCAGACAGTAGTGCGAGGGCGACCCCGGGGACTTGGCTCAGATCACAGGGTCCACGAGCGTCGCAAACGGCCCGCTCACCGGTCGTCGCCCGCGGCGGCGGGGCGGAGCCGGTCGCGGTTGAGCCCGCGCCAATCCAGCGCCGCGCGAACCCCTACCTGGGCGATCGCGCCGAACAACACGGCGCCGGTCGAGGCCGCGGCGACGGCCATGACCTCGGTCGAGACGCTGACCACGAGCAGCTCGAGATCGCCGACCCAGCTCCCGGAGCCGAGCCCGACGACGAAGCCCAGCGCGCGACCCCGGCGGATCAGCCGGTTGGCGACGCCGCGCAGCCGAGCTTGGCGGTCGAGCATCGCGACGCGGACATGGTCTTGGTGGCTGGCGAGGGCCGCGGCGAAGTCCGAGCGCGCGAGCGCCCGGGCGTGGATCGAGACGCACACGTCGCCGTCGAATTGGACCAAGGTCCGAAACGCGACCTCGGCGTTGGGATCATCGGCGGCCTCGCCCGCGTCGGCGAACCGGTCAACGATCAAGATCCCGCCCGTCGCGAGCTCGCGCAACAGTTCGAAGGCGTCCCCCGCCCGAGGCATGCGCGCGCGGACCATCGGCGGGCTCAGCTCGAGCGTCGGCGCAAGAACCCGGAGAACAGCCGAATCGCGACGTCGACGATCGCCTGCCAGTGGCTCAAGCCGGTGTCGATGCTGTGGCGGTGGGCCTGCAAGATCAGCCCGCGGACCGCCTCGTCGTGGCGCTCGATCAGATCGTCGGAGATCCGCGTGACCACGTCACCGTCGACGTGCACGCTGGTCTGGACGACGACCCGCTCGGTCCCGACCTCCCAGATCTTGCGGATCGTGGCGCGCTGATCGGGCCGGAGCATCTCGAGCGGCACATCCTTGTCGCGCAGGTCGCCGTGGAGCAGCTGGTTGCGGGTCCGGGGGATCAGCTCGTCCCAACTGGCGAGCTCCCGGGCGTAGCGCGATGACTTGCGCCAGGGCTTGCGCCAGGGCTTGCGCGCCGGGCTTGGCTCGCGCCGCTGGAGCCCTTGGACGATGAACTTGAGCCGCGCGCAGCTGCCCGTGATCCGCGAGAGCAAGACCTGCTCGGCCTTGTTGAAGCTTCGCTCATCCAACGCTTCGTGGGCGGCGATGCGGAGCCGCTCGAAGCTATCCCAACCGTTCGACACCTCGAGCATCGAGAACCGCCAACCCGGCGTCGACGGCCACCGGTTGTGCTTGCGCTCGAGCACCGGCCACAGATCGGTGACGTAGTGGTAGAGGTCGGCGCGCTCCGCCGGCGTGCTCGCAAGCTCGCCGTGGACCGCCAAGCGAGCCGCGTTGGCCCGCTGGACATACTCCTCGTTGGGGCTCAGGGCCTGCCAGAGCTCGGCGCTGGTCGCCCGGAGGTAAGGCTCGAGATCGATCTCGAGCTCGACCAGCGCGCGGGCGTAGCTCTCGATGATGTCGAGCAGCGCGAACGGCAGCGACGGCATCTTGTGGGCCGTCATGCTGTCCTTGATGATCGTGCTGACGTCGATGGTCAGGAGATCGGCGAAGACTCCGTTTGGTCCGTCCATGCTGGCGCTCAGCCCTCGATCTTTTGCAGATCGGCGATCGCCCGAGCGATCCCCGAGCCGAGCTCGGCGATGAGCTTGAGGTTGCGTTCGACGATGTCCTTGCTCTGCTCGACCTGGGCTTGGTGAAAGTCGCGGATCACCTGCTTGTCGGGCGCCCAGAATTTCTCGGGCACGACGCTGGTCACGTCGCCGTCGACGAGGTTGATGGAGGTTGCGATGGCGTTGCCTGGCTCGCCGCTGAACTTGACCGTGGGTCGAGCCAGATCGCCGCTGACCTCGACCTCCCCGACATGCGTCACGATCCGCAGCTCCACGGCAGAGCGCACGCCCCCGAGCAGTTTCTCCCAGAGCTTGGTCGCTGGCTTATCCGTCATCACCCGCGACTGTAGCAGTTCGCGCGCGGTTTGCGGGAGCCCGCACCATCACCATCGCTTCGCAGTGGGCGAGGGCCGAAGCCATGAACGCAGTGAAGCGCTCGGCCTGGGGCTCGCGCAGGGCGGTCGAGGTCAAGACCGCGCCGACCCACCCGTCCTTGTGCCAGATGCCGCCGCCAGCGAGGTCTGGGAGCTCCGGTGAGGCCGGGTACGGCCACGGGGTCACGTACCAGTAGGCGTCGGCGTAGCTGCCATCGCCGGGGGTCATGCCGACGCCGACGCTGCGCGAGATCTCGCTGCTTGGATCGTTGGGATCACGGCGCTCGATCACCAACAAGGTCGCAATGTCGAAGTGGTGCGGCCAGCAGCGGACCGGGGTCGCCCGCGGATCTTGGCCCGCGAGCTCGCGCAGCGCTCGATCGCCGTTGGCAAACCACCGGGTCAGCTCGACCAGCGCGTGACCGACGAACCCACCGAAGGCTTCGCCCCGACCCTCGGGATCGACCCGGTGAGCGGGCAGCTCGTGGGTGGGCCGGTAGAGCGTGCAGCCGCCAGGCTTGGCCCCGAGCGCCTCGCCGACCGCGGCCTCGAAGGTCGCGAACACCTCGGTGAAGCGCTGGCCTTCGAGCGGCAGCGAGAGCAGGGTCTGCTCGCTGTCGCCCTGGCACCGCAGGAGCTCGAGGGTCACGTCGGGGAACCGCAGCAGGGCCCGGAGCTCCGGGGCCGCCTCGCCGGGGCGGCTGAGCAGCCCGCGGTGGGCGTGCGACCACTCGAGGCTGGTGTGCGAGTCGTCGACCTGCGGGCGCCCGAGCGTGGTCCCGAGCGCCGAGACGATCTGCGCCGCCCAGTGCAGCTGCTTGCGGGTGTCCTCGACATCGCTGGCGCGCGGCCGGGTCAGCGGTTCCCAGCGCGCGACGGTCTCGGAGAAATCAACGGTGAGCATGGTTCGACGCGGCAAGTGAGCGAGGATTACCACCCTCGGGGCGCGGCCGGCACGACCAGCCCTCGATCCCCGCTTGCGAACGGCTCGTGCTAACTAGCGACACATGTCGATCGCGGCCGCGCCGATCCTCGCTGGGCTGATGCTCGCGCCTCCGAACGAACACGCTCCAAGCGAGCGCGTCTCGCTAGCCCCGGCGCCGGCGCTCGAACCGGAGCTCGAACCGGAGCTCGAACCGGAGCTCGCGCCGACCCCAGCCGAGCGCCCCGCTCCCACGCGCCCGCGCTCGACCAAGCTGCGCACCTGGCAAGCCGAGCTGTTCGTCGACGTCGCCTACGGCTTCAACTCTAATTTCCCGGACAACAAGGTCTACCGGGGCATGTACACCAATCCGCGGACCAACGAGCTGGCGGTCTCGAGCGCCGGCGCGTTCATCAAGCACGCGGTCAACGAGCGCGAGCCCTGGCAGTTCGAGCTGGGCTTTCACGCCGGCGCGGCGGTCGACGCCCTGACCTCCAGCGAGCCGATCCCCGGGGGCCCCGACGGCCAGTACGCCGGCTCCGAGGTGTTCAAGCACATCGCCCTGGCCAACGCGGGGTTCGAGCTGCGCAAGACCGGGACCTTCTTTGGCGCCGGCGTGTTCGAGAGCCCGATGGGCATCGGCTCGTTTTGGACCTTCAACAATTGGAATTATACGACGACCTGGGAGAGCAACATCGTGCCGTATTACCTCGCGGGCGTGAAGGTGGCACAAAAGCTCCCGGCCAACCTCGAGCTCGCGGTGTGGTTCGTCAATGGCTTCCAGACCTACGCTGATCTGAACTCGGTCCCGAGCGGGCTGGTGACCTTGACCTGGGATCGCCCGAGCGTCGAGGTCGAGGCCCCGCGGACCGGGACCAGCAAGTTGACGATCTCGACCCAGCTCTACTTTGGGCCCGAGCGCGTCGATTTACACCCCGCCGATTGGCTGGTCTATTGGGACACCTGGGCGGTCTGGGACTTTGACAAACACTTCAGCCTGGCCGCGGTCTGGGACCTAGGCGTCGACCGAGTCGGCCGCGTCGGCGACCGGCCCTTGGACCCGAGCGGCGACCAGCAGCTCTACACCGGCGGGGCCCTGTTCGCCCGCGGGACCGTGTTCGAGCGCGAGCACGTGCGCATGGATCTGGCCGTGCGGCCCGAGGCCTCCTGGGATCGGGATGGGCGGTTCTTTGGCGTCGATCAGTGGCTGATCTCCGGGACCGGCACCGCCAACATGTGGCTCTGGGGTCACCTGCTGCTGCGCATGGAGTATCGCTATGATCACTCGACCGCGGAGGCCGGGTTCTTTTACAAGGACGAGGCCACGCGCGACGACGCGTTCGGCCTGGCCACCAGTCAGCATACGGTGTTCTTGGCGATGACGGCGTGGTGGGACTTTTGGTTTGGCGGCTGAGTGACGCGCACCATGGCCCACGAGCGGGCCGGTGCCAGTGGCCCACCCGCGGGCCACCGTCCGAGCGGCGGGCCGGTTTTTCGCGGGCCGATCAGCGTAAGTGCTGGTGATTGCACTGATCTGCAGTTAGGCCCGGCGCTTGCGAATGGTGAGGCGCCG
>Ga0114946_10000474_pt1 | contig 27039 bp, 24 predicted proteins | sample WalLakDeSediment_FD_88676 | JGI IMG/M metagenome (GOLD analysis project Ga0114946, IMG submission 88676) | Lake sediment microbial communities from Walker lake, Nevada to study Microbial Dark Matter (Phase II) - Walker Lake 11/02/13 Deep Sediment | ecosystem: Environmental > Aquatic >... | reverse complement strand
CACCCCTTCGTTAACAAAAGTTCTGCCCAGCTGGGTTTCTCCATCAAGGAAAAGGTTTTTGATAAAATCCTCCTCCACGTTGAGGTATTGGTAAAAAAGCTCCGACAGGGTTTTCTGGTCAATGTCGTTGCGGTAGCGCATCAGCGAAAACTCGAAAAACCCGGCCATGGGTGGCGGCATGGAATAGGATGTTACGCCATTGTTTTCATGATCCAGAAGAATGCCGCGGTCGGCCAGGTCGTTAAGTATTACCCTTGCATTGCTCAGGGGTAGTTTCCAGATCGCGGCCGCTCTCTCATCCGTAAATGGTTTTATTGGAAGCAGCGACACCAGCTGTGCCTCCCTTTCGGAGAAAAGAATCTTAAGGATCTTAAACAGAAGTTCGGTAGGAGGGGCGCCCTGCGGAAATTTGTTGAGCCGCTCGGCCAGTTTGTGATAATTATTGGCCTTGATGGTGTTGTGATGTGCCATAAAGAAATCGCTTTAGGTCAGCACTGAAGTTACCCGGAGAATCAAAAAGCTTTTCTGCTGGCAAGTTAAAAAATTAATCGACATCATACAAGTCTTTGTTATCTTCCAAAATAGCGGCTATTGATGGAATCGCTCCCAGACCAAATGCTTTCTTAATACCGCTAAATACACAACCCTTATGTCACAATAGCCACAAAAGGTGGTTTGTTGGTAATTGTGACTTGTTTTTGTATGGATTTTTCCCAGCTGATCGGCATTTAGCTTCGCTGAGCCTGCCTGCCCACCACAGGTGGGTAAACCGGCAGGCAGGCTTCCTCCGGTCGGTTTTAATGGTGCTCGGAACAAAGCAGAATTTGCAATTCTGCAAAATTTGATAGCTTTGTTAAACCATATCAGATAAGGTTGACGTGATCAACTACACCTACACTGCCACAGGGGAAAAAAGAAATGAGAAGTGAGAGATGAGTAGTGAGCTAAATTCCGAATTTCGTTTTAAGTTTAAAAATGAAGGAATCTTTGTTTTTCTTTTCCAATGTATTATAGCGCAATTTTTGCTTTTTGAAGAGGCAAATTATCGGTAATGATGTAACTTTAAGAAAAATTTGTCATGACAACCAGGGAAATAAAAACAGAAATCCAAAAGATTCTTGAAGAGGTTCCTGAAGAGGTTTTGCATGACCTTCTTGAATACTTGAGGGAAACGCAGAAGCTGACCAGGGATCAGGCTGCATTGTCGCGCCATTTACGGAAGATTATTAGCGAGGACAAGGAACTGCTTGAGAAACTGGCGCAATGATCAGGGCTGAAGAAGTAATAAAAATCCATAAGTTGCTTATTGACCAGTTTGGCGGCAGTCACGGACTCAGGGATGAGCAATTACTGATTTCAGCTATCAGCAGGCCTTTTGCTACCTTTGGCCAGGAGGACTTATATCCGGAACCCATAGATAAGGCAGCCGCAATTCTTGAGAGCATTGTCACCAATCATCCCTTTATTGACGGAAACAAAAGAACCGGATACGTGCTTGCCCGCCTGCTAATTTTGGAGGCAGGACGGGAAATTTATGCAAGCCAAGAGGAAAAATTTGAAATGGTTATGTTGGTATCGCAGGGAAAGTGGAAGTATGACCATATCAGAGCCTGGTTGGCGGCACGCTGTAAATAAAAATGAGGGCTAATACAGGTGCTACAGACGGAAAAAAGTAGTGAGTAAAGAGTCAAATACAGGAAAGCTGAATGCCCCGGGCTGGGTGGGCACACCGCACGGGCGGTTTGTGTATGTGAACGACAGCTGTAACAGCAGTATAGAGAATTTTTATTTCCAATTTACGGAGATTAGGACTTTTTGATTTTTCTGTATCACCTAAGGCCGCAATTTGGTTTCATTCCTTTCTTCGAGAATATTTGGGGTGATGTAACAACCTTTTGTATGCAAACTGTATGCAAATGAAAAAGGGCCACAACGTATTTCTGTTGTAATCCTTTTATTTTGAAGCTCCTCCTCTTTGATCCCGCTGGTGCGGGAGACCCTCTGATTAATCCCGCACGTGCGGGACATTATTCAACGAAGTCCTAATTTCTGATTTGTGTGCAGATAATGTTCAAATAAAAAAGGGCTACAACTTTTTTCTGTTGTAACCCTTTGATTTTGAAGCTCCTCCTCTTGGACTTGAACCAAGGACCCTCTGATTAACAGTCAGATGCTCTAACCAACTGAGCTAAGGAGGAGTATTTCAAAAGCTATGATTGCTTTTGGAGTTGCAAAATTAGCAAAAATATTCTTTCACCAAAAAATTTTTTCATATTGATGTTTTTTTTCACTTATCAGGTAACGTAATGCCGATTTTTACGTTTAAGAAAATGGTTCTTGTTAAATTTGCGGGTTTAATACCAAGCCTGCATGTTTCAACGTTTGTTAAACAAAATATCTCAGGAAATTAAGCGGGGGGGCTACCGTTTAATCAATGATCCGGTTATTATGATACGTGGTTTAGTTGTTCTTTCGCTTTTATTTGCGCTCTCTTCCCTTTCCTACAATGCGCTCAATACCAGGGCTTCGGGTCCTGACTTTAGCAACCTTGAGTTGGTTGAGGAGGCTTTGCTTTTTTCGGCAGAGGAGCTTAGTTTTTTTGATGATGAGATTACCAATCTTTTGGTGCGGCACCGGTTCAACGGCCAAATGTTTGTGGCCCGGCACGGCACGGTGCTTTACGACCGCTGCTTTGGCTTTTCTGACTTTCGCAGCAGTACGGCCGTTGACCCCAACACGCCCTTTCAGCTGGCCAGCATAAGCAAGACCTTTACTGCTTCGGCAGTGCTGTTGCTGCATCAGGAAGGAAGGTTGCACATCGACAGCCTGGTGCTACAGTATATTCCTGAGTTTCCTTATCCGCGCATTACGGTGCGCCACCTGCTCAACCATACCTCGGGCCTGCAGAACTATATGTGGGTGATGGAGCGCTTCTGGACCCAGCCCCGCATGCCCAGCAACGAGGATATGCTGGCCACCTTCGTGCGTCAGCGCCGCCCGCTCGACTTTACCCCAGGTTCCCGCTGGGCTTACTCCAACACCGGCTATGCCATACTGGGCCTGCTGGTGGAGAGGGTGTCGGGGCAGCGTTTTCCCGACTATTTGCACCAACATATTTTTGAACCCCTGGGCATGACCCACACCTTTGTGTATGATGTGCACAGCGAGCTGCAACCCGAAAACAGGGCATATGGCTTCCGGCCCAACCGCGGCAGGTATGTTTTTATTCCCGATGTGCGCCACGACGGGGTGATGGGCGACAAGGGCATCTATTCCACTGCTGCCGACCTTTACAAGTGGGACCAGGCCATTTACCGCCATCAGCTGCTTTCGGCCGAGCTCTGGGAGCAGGCCTTCGAAAATGCCCGCCTGCAAAACAACAACACCGTGAACTACGGCATGGGCTGGCGGCTGCAAACCTTTATGGATCACCGTATTGTGCACCACCCCGGCCGCTGGAACGGTTTCCGTACCTCCTTCAAGCGCTTTATCGACGATGACGCCACCCTGATCATCCTCTCGAACAACAATATGAACATTGCCAGCCTGGTGGACGAGCTGCAAAAGATCATTTTCCACAAGGAGCTGACCATGGTGCCCGAAGCATCCCTCCCGTTGGAAGAGGAAAACGGTGTGGGAACCAGCGAACAGGGTACAGATCAGAAATAGTGCATTGGTAATTCCTGTTTGGCATATATTGTGCTGATCGTTCCTGAGCCATTAAATTGTTTTATATTTGAAACCTGCAACCCCTTATCAGGTTTTACTGCTATTGATCCTCACTCATGAAAAAACTCTTCTGCAAGTTGTTTTATTTTGCCGGGCAATTGTCCCTGCGTTTTGAAAAATCATTTAAAATCATTTGGGTATTTTTGTTTGCCACTGCCCTTTTCTGGGGCCTTCCTAATGAAGCAAAAGGCACGGCCGGCAGCGCTAACGAGGGTAAGCTTGCCCTTGAGCAGGACGACCCGCGCTATGGTAAAGACAGCCTTGAATGTGCCCGAAACTGGTCGGTGTATGATGAGTTTGTGAAGCACCGGGCCTTGGATTATGCCTACGAGCCCTGGAGCTTTGTGTTTGAAAACTGCCCCATGCTAAGTCTGAACATTTATTTGCACGGGATCAATATTGTAAGATATCGATATGATCGCGAAACCGATCCGGACAAAAAAAAGGAGTTGCTCGATCTTTTAATGAAAGTCTATGACCAGCGCATTGAGTATTTTGGCAACGAAGGCTTTGTGCTGGGGCGAAAGGCTACGGCCCTTTATCCGCTACAGCCGGGAAACGCCCGGGAGCTGTTCGACCTTACCCAAAGAAGCATTGCCTTGGTAGACGAGGCCTCAGAAGCCCCGGTGCTGCAGATAAACTTTCTGGCAGCTGTACAACTGGTCGAAGCCAAACAACTGGATGAAGACTCCCTGGTAATCCTCTTTGAAAGGAATATGGAAATTATTGAACACAACCTTGAGCAGGGCCGCGACGAGCAGTTTTACCAAGGGGCCAGCAACATTATTTTGTCGTTGTTTAAACCATACGGCAGCTGCGAAAACCTGGTCAGGCTGTTTTTACCTCGCTTTGAAGCTTCCCCTGCCGATCTTGCGCTGATGACACAGATAATTGGCATGCTCGAAGGCGGCGGCTGTACCGATACAGAGCTGTTTTATCTTGCTACCCGGCAAAAGCATGGGCAGGCACCTGATGCGGAAACGGCGTTTTCGCTTGGACGCATGGAAAACAGCCTGGGAAATTTCAGCGAAGCCATACGTTATTTTCAGGATGCCGCAACCAGGTATGCGATGGCCGATGGCGGCCAACAGGCTGTCTTCAGATCTTACTGGCTCATGGCCGAGATTAGCTACCGGCAGTTGCGGCAGCTGGTGCAGGCCAGGGAGTATGCCCGCTTGGCTCACGAAGCTATGCCCACCGACGGGCGGCCACTTCTCCTTATGGGTGAGATGTATGCCGGCAGTGCTGCCAATTGCGGCAGCGACGAATTTACACGTAAAGCGGCCTACTGGCCCGCCGTTGACAAGTTTCAGCAAGCTGCTGCGGTGGCCGCAGATGCCGCCGTTAAGGAAAGGGCATTGCAAATGGCAGAGACCTACCGCCAGTACTTTCCCAACGGAGAGGAGATTTTCTTTAATGGATTTACCCGGGGCGAAACCTTCAGGCTAGGGTGCTGGATAAATGAAACCACCGTAATAAGGTCAAAATAAAAAAACAACCATAATCTTGATTAATATTGAATGGCTATGAAAATGGTTTTTTCCATTCTGCTTTGTTTGGCAACCAACATTCTTGTGGGTCAGGACACTATTTTTCTTGATCAACACCGAATGAAAATCTTCGATATCGCTTTGGCTGAATATTACCAGGTGACAGAAGATGATGTGAAAGGAGAAAACACCCGGCTTGTCAGGCTGTATGATAGGTCGGGCCAAATCAGGATGGAGAAAAACATGAAAAAATCGTTTCCTGATAAAAAAAGATTAGCAAAACCTTCCGTACCCGAAACTATCGATATTGAAAAAATGAACGATAAGGATTTTTTTGTTTTAGACGGTGAGGTATTTACCTGGTGGGAAAACGGACAATTAAGGCGCCATGATATTTTTGAGCAGCACGATTTTATTGAAGGCAAATGCTGGGATGAGCAGGGCAAGGAAAAAGAACACTATCCATATTTAACTCAACCTTCTTTCCCGGGTGGTATGGAAAAACGCATGGATTTCCTGGTTAATAACCTGAGATATCCTGGCAGGGCGCGCAACAGAGGTATAACGGGAACAGTATTCGTTAACTTTATTGTTGAGCGCGATGGGAGCATTTCTGAAGCCCGGGTAATCAGCAACTCACATCGATTGCTTAATGTGGAAGCTTTAAGGGTTGTTGAAAGCATGCCTGATTGGGAGCCCGGCTTTGAAGATGGTTTTCCCGTTAGGGTGGCATTTACCCTGCCATTGCGTTTTTTGCTTAATTAACCCCTCCAGGCCAAACAAGGTTTTCTCAAAAAGTTTGTTTTTTAGACATCCTCTTTTTCAAATATTCTCATACTGAAGTTTCAACGGTCGAAAAGATTGTCCGATTCCGAACAAACACGCCTCAAAACCGGACACTTTTGTGCGGACACCTAATGGCTTTTTTAATGCCTGTATTTTTTGTTGTTTTTTAAGTTGCTGAAAAATAAACTTTTAAGATTTGTGGCACAGCTTTAGTGTACTACATGACTAGTACAGCAAACTAAAAACCAACTTAAAAAACATAAAGTCATGAAAAAGTTAATTTTCACCACCGCCCTGATCATTTTCGCCACCATTTTTGCCCAGGCCACCGCTCCCAAAAGGGTGCTTACCTTTAAAGATACTTTTGGACGCATTCTGACCATGCCTGCCATTGAAGAAACCGCCCGAGAAGAAGCATTCCCATTCGACCAGCCCGCTGTTTTCAAAAAGGCCCAGTCTGAAACCTTCAACCAGGTGTTCGACATCACCCATATGAGCAAGCCCGAAACGGAAGTTGATGACATTCCGGCCGAACTGAAAAATATTATTGTAAAGTAGTCCGGAACAGTCCCAACTTCAGACTAAGCCAGGTGGCCAGCCCTATGGTTATGGCCATTTCGGCCATGGGTTTGAGCAATTGCTTGGAAAAGCTTTCCGCCTCAGGAATTAGTTTCCCCATAAGGATGTTTGAAAGAATAAACAATACAATGGCCAGGCCCAGGCGGAGTGCACGTTTCCACCAAACATTTGCGCTGTCAGGAAAGCCCTTTCGGCAAACCAGCCACGCGCCAAGGTTCAGACCCATTAATGGTCCGATGGTAACAACCGGCATGCGGGGCACAAAAAGCAAAACGAGGGGGGCCAAAAAAAAGAAAGCCCATTGGCCGTTTCGCCTGATATCTATTCTGGTCCAGAAACCAGAAAAGCCTTTCTTTTCTACCCATCGGTATACAAAAAACAGCGGCATCAGCCCAATGATCAATCCGGCCAGTACATCGGCCATGAAATGCTGTGCCAGGTAAATGCGCGATATCATTGTCAGCACTACAAAGATTACCACCAATACCGTCAACCATTTTTTCTTGAATAAAATGGCGATGCTGCCCCAGTAAGAAGCGGCCAGGCTGGTATGTCCGCTTGGGACACCAAAGTCAGTATAACCCGCTGCACGCAATTTCAATAGACTTTCCTGGGGCAATTCAGAAAAAAACGAATCAGCCCCACCTTTGATTAATCGAAGTTGATCGCCCACCGATTTGAAAACCGATAATCCTTCATCCACCTGCCAGGGGCGGGGGTAGGCAATCAGGTCTTTCAGCCAAAGCGTAATGATATTTGCCCAGAACAAGGCCTGCAATGCAATGAAACCCTTGCGGAAGTCAACGGCAAAAAGGAAGAAAAGAATAAAAAACAGCAATACGCTAAGGGTGCCAAATTCGCTTACCCCCTGCATAAACAGCGCCCATAAGGGGTGGTCCATACCCTGAAAAAAAGTATTGACTTCGGTTTGAAACATTTTAAAAAGGGTTGAAAATTTTTTGTTGAACAGAAAACCGGACTTAAAGGTCGGGATTTTTTTCGTGGACAATTAATTATGGCAGCAATGAAACTGCCCACAAATGCAATAAATTTTTTAAATTTGACCTTTATCAAAAGACTTGCACCATGCGTCGCATTTTTTCGTCTGCCTTTACTGCCGTTTTTCTTTTGCTGAGCCTAACCTTGGTTTTGCTTTCAGGATGCCGCAAGCAACAATACGAAGAGCGCATTGAAGGCGTTTGGGAGGTTGTGGATGTAAGCGATATCGAGCCCGGACAGGGTGAGATTTGGGAGATGTTTAACAACAATATTGATATTTTCCGCTACCACATTGACACCCCTGAGGATCGCTGGCTCAGTCAGCAAGGGAAGTATGTGATTGAGCGCAAGGGCTCCCGAATGTACCTGAAGCTGGCCAACCTCAATTACACTACATTTAATACCAGTTGGGATATTTTTAAACTCACCAACGAAAAACTGATTATAAGCATAGAGGTGCCGGGCGGAATATTTTATAAAGAATTTGTAAAAAATTCCGGTAATTGAATATTTATTTGTAATTTTAAGGACTTGTTTTCATGGTTGCAGAGGGAAAACCGCTAATCCTAGTGATTTGGTTTTCCCTTTCTTTATATCTTTTTTTGAAATAATAGGTTAATATTTAAATGAGTGCCAAGGTAAAGACGGAGTTTTTCTGTAGCAATTGTGGTGCGCGTTCATCCAAGTGGATAGGCCGTTGTCCCAGTTGCGGCGAGTGGAATACCTACCACGAAGAGGTGATTCAAAAGGAGCCCGCCGGGAAAGCCTATGTGTCGAAGCGCGAAGGGGGCAGCCGTCCGAAACTGATCGGTGAAATTGAGGCCAGCCATGAAAAACGACTGCCTTCGGGTAGCCTGGAGCTCGACCGGGTGCTGGGGGGAGGCATAGTGCCCGGCGCCATCATGCTCATTGGGGGCGAGCCGGGGATAGGCAAGTCGACCCTCATGCTGCAGGTAGCCTTGCAGATCAAAAACACCAAAGTACTCTATATCTCGGGCGAGGAAAGCGAATTGCAGCTGCGCATGCGGGCCAACAGGCTGGGGCTGAACCACCCCGAATGCTATATCCTTACCGAAACCGACACCGCTGTAATTTTTAAGCATATTGAGGCCTTGCAACCCGGTATGGTGGTGATAGACTCCATACAAACCCTCACCACGGCCTCCATCGAATCTTCGGCGGGCAGCATTTCGCAGATCCGCGAGTCGGCCGCCGAGTTTCAGCGCTTTGCCAAAGAAAGCGCCGTGCCGGTATTTCTTATCGGGCATATTACAAAGGAGGGTTCGCTGGCAGGGCCCAAGATTCTGGAGCATATGGTGGACACCGTACTGCAGTTTGAGGGCGACCACAACCATGTGTACCGCATTTTGCGTGCCGCCAAAAACCGTTTTGGCAGCACCAGCGAGCTGGGCATATTCGAGATGCGCGGCAACGGCCTGCGCGAAGTCGCCAACCCCTCCGAAATTCTGCTGTCGCAGCGCGATGAGGAGGTGAGCGGGGTCACCATCTCGGCCACCATCGAAGGCCAACGACCCATACTGATCGAGGCCCAGGCACTGGTAAGTTCGGCGGCCTACGGCACACCGCAGCGCTCCTCCAACGGTTTCGACCTGAGGCGCCTTAACATGCTGCTGGCTGTGCTCGAAAAACGCAATGGATTCCGAATTTCGGCCAAGGACGTGTTTCTGAACATTACCGGTGGCATCAAGGTAGATGATCCTGCCATCGACTTGGGCGTGATTTGCGCGGTGCTTTCTTCCAACGAAGACATTGCCATTGGCGAAAAGGTGTGCTTTGCCGCCGAAGTGGGGCTAACGGGAGAGATACGGCCCGTAACACGCATTGAACAGCGAATTGGCGAAGCCGCCAAGCTGGGCTTTGAAGAAATTTTCGTTTCGAAATACAACCTGAAGGGCCTGGAGAAAAGAAACTTCGGTATTAAGGTACACCCTGTGCATCGCCTTGACCAAGTGTTCCGCCTGCTTTTCGGATAACCATCACTTCCGACATCTGATTATCGACCTGCCTGCCGGCAGGCAGGCTTCCGACTTCCCATTATTTCAGCAAATCTTCCAGTGCGCCTTTCAATTTGGGGTAATCAAACTTGAAACCCGCATCGAGCATCTTTTTCGGAATGGCTTCCTGACCTTCGGTAAGCACCATGGCGCCTTTTCCAAACACCAGTTTCAGGGCAAATTCCGGAACGGGGAATACAGCAAGCCGTTTCATTACTTTTGCGAGCGTTTTGGTAAACTCCGTATTGGTTAGGGTTTGTGGCGAGGCTAAATTGATGGGGCCGGAAAGCCCAGGATTTTCAATGACAAATTTAAAAACCGCCAGCACATCGCTGAGGTGAATCCACGACATGGCCTGCTTCCCTGTGGCAATTCGGCCACCGGCAAAAAACCTGAACGGTAGCATAAGCTTGGGAAGCGCGCCTCCGTTTTTCCCCAGCACAATCCCAAAGCGGAAGTTCAGCACCCTGACCTCGGCCGGTGCTTTTACGGCTTCGGCCTCCCAGTCGCGGCACACTTCGCCCAGAAAATTGTTGGCCACCACAATGTCTTCTTCAACCCAAGCCCCTTCGGTGGGATAAATGCCCACGGCCGAAGCACAGATAAACGTGCGGGGTTTTTCTGTCATAAGCTTCATGGCCCCGCTAAGGTTGCGCGTGGTAACAATGCGGCTGTCGTAAATCTCCTTGCGGTATTTTTTTGTCCAGCGGCCAATAATGGGTGCCCCGGCCAGATGAACCACCAGCTCCGCCCCACGCAGGCGTCCGGCCAGCGCCTCCAAACTGCCATACAGGTCTTTCCGCGAAAGCGAAACAACCTCATAACCCATTTCCTTCAACATATTTTTTACGGCCGAGCCCTGAAACCCACTGCCCCCACTAATCGCTGCTATCATAATCTCAAAAATTTAAAACCCTTTCCTTAACAAACCCCTCCAAAATTCCCAACCAATTAACAATTTTACATGTACCATTATTATCCCTAATCATTAAACCCTAAACCCTGTTTAGTCTTCGTCGAAGAACAGGTTGACGTAATTTACGCCAGAAATCTTCTTCAGGCTGTTGATAAGGGCCTTGCCCTTTTCGCGGTCTTTGAGGCTGAGATAATATGAAAACTCCACCTCCTCGCTGTTTTCGTCGCCAATGGTCTTGACGTTAACCAGTTTGTGGCGGCGGCAGTGGCGTTTGAAAATTTCCCCGAAGGGGTTGTCGGGAAGCGCCGGGTTATTTGCCACGATCTGCACCAGGTATTCGCGGTTATGCGGAAGGGAAAAATTGAATTTCATTACCACCAGGTAAACCAGGCCAACCACCAGGGTGCCCACAATGGCGATGGCGTAAAGTTTTACGCCTGCTGCCAGGCCTATGGACAGGGCAAAGAAGATGAACATAATGTCGGAGGCGTCTTTTACTGCCGTGCGGAATCGGATAATAGACATGGCACCCACCATACCGAAGGCCCGGGCCAGGTTGTTGCCGATTACCATGATGACAATGGCGGTGATCATGGTGAGCATGATGAGCGAAATGGTGAAAGAGGTGGAATAGTTGAGTCCGCGGTAGGTGTAGCGATAGAGCAGGGCAATGATAACGCCGCAAAGCAGGGCCACCAGCATGTTGGCCAGCACATCCCAAACGGTAATGGTAAAAACGAAAATGTCTTGAAACTCTGTTCCCATAATACTGTTTTTCAATAGTTTGTTGATGGACGGCTCCTGCTAAGGTGGGCGTCGATGCCCAGGGTGTACTTTGACAGGGCTTCGTTACGGAGCCTGAACTCCTGAATGAGCGAGCGGGCCCAGCGTGGCATCTCTTCGGAAAAATATTTTATTTCCAGAATAAAATGGTCGGGGAAGAACTTCTTTAGCTGTCCTTCGCTAAAAAGTTGCCCGGTGGGCGGAAACATGCGGCTGCGAAGATTTTTGTCGAAGGTAATCCTCACCCCGCTGTCCATAAGTCCGTGGTATGCCTCGCGATCGTAAGCTATGAGGCAGGTAGGCACAAACTGCTTCTTTTTCAGGTGAAACAGGAAACGACCGGCATCTTCGCGGGCGTTGGGTTCGTAAGAGGTGTTCTCCACGTATTGGTCAATCTGTCCATTTTCGAGCAGTTCGTCCAGGTGGGTATAGTTTATGAAGGCGCGGTATTTTTTTACCTTGCTGCCGATTTTTCGCTTAATCTCGAGCACCACCTGTTCTTCGGGCTCAGGGCCATGGTAGCCACGCACCCTGAACTTTCGTCTGAAGAGCACTCCGCCCAGCTTTTCGTAGTAGGCCTCCAGGCGGCGGCTGTCGAAATAAATGCTTCTTACGGTGTATTGGGGCAATCCTTCGGGGTTGTCGCGCACAAAAATGTCGGGCCGCATAAAGGTGTTCACCCTGCTTCTGAGCGGGTTTATCAGGCGGTTGGGCACCAGGTATTTCTTTTCGTTGCGCAGCATGGCATCAGTTGGCGTAAATGGTGCGGATTAAGCGGGCGGCATACTCGCGCAAGGTAATCTTGCCGGTTTTTATCTCCGCCTGTATGAGCATGCGGGGCAGCAGGTGGGGCGGGCGCTTGTCGAGCACGGCCGTAATAAATACATGCTGGCGGCGGTTGATAAGCTGCACTGTATTGCCAATAGTGGCAATGGTGGCCAGGGCGGGTTGTTCCCTGTTTTCCGGTGTCAGCAAAACTTTTTGTCCGGTTTGGAGGTAGGCGAGCTGGTAAATTTCGACGGGCAGTACCACAATGTAAGCCGAGTCGTCGGCAATACGCAAAATGTTTTCGGAGGTGGCCATCTCGGGACCTTCGCGCAGAATGGTGCCGTTAAAGGGTGCACGAATGGTAAAGGCTGAGAGGCGGGCATTAACCTGCTCGATCTGTGACACGAGTGCACGGATCTCTGCCCTTACCAGCTCCAGCTGCTCGGGCTTGGCGCCGGCCTGAATGGCTTGGTATTCCGAGCGGGCTATCTGCAGGGCCATGTGTTTTATCTGGTATTCGTTCTGCGCCAGCTCATGATTCTGGGGCGAAATAACGCCTTCGGCAAATAGCTGGTTGGCGCGTTCCATGAGCTTTTGCTGGGTTTCGTATTCTTTCTCGGCCAGAGTCACTCGTTCGCGGGCAATGGCCACGTCTTCCGAGCGCTCACCGGCGGCATGCATTTCGAGCAGGCGGCGGTTTACGTCAAGCTGACCCTGCAATTGCATCATGAGCCGTTGCTCTTCGTTCGAACGCAGGTAACCTATGGTATCGTTTTTGCGGACCCTTTCGGAATGGAAAATGCGGTCGTTGAGCACAAACTCTCCGTGGTCGCCGCGCTGAAACTCGGTAATGGAATGATAAGAAACCGATTGATTGAAATGGTCGTGCAGGGTGTGCGTGAGCAGCCCATCGCCGGCCTTGGCCAGCACCCACTCTCTGACAGGATAAATGATACCCTGGCTGCGAATGTTGTATGGCAGATGTATAAGCGGATGAAAGTACAGCGCTGCCAACAAAAGCAGCAAAAGTGGTATCAGAAAATATTTCAGCTTCATTTTAGAAAATGGCAAAAAATCACCCGCAAGAGACCTCAAAGCAGCACTCCTGCAAGTGAAATGGTGGTTTTTGTGTCAACAAAGTTAAAAATACTGAACTACAACACCTTGTTGTTAAAAAATTATTAACAAACATTGTCAATCTTTTTAGGAATGGTGCAAGTAATCACATGAACTTATTTTCAGATTGATTACTTTTGCATTTACACCAATTGAATCCGTTTTTTACCGTGAACCATAAAACAAGTAAAACAATGCAACCATTTAAGATTAACAGATTCATTCTTTTGGTGGTTTTAACTTTTCTTTCAGTCCAGCCCTTGATAGGGCAGCAACCCTGGAGCCTGGAAGATTGTATAAACCATGCGCTTGAGAACAACATTCAGATCAAGCAGCGAAAACTCAGCGTGGACATTGCCCGCGAGAACCTTCTGCAGACCAGGGCTAATCAGCTTCCCAGTCTGAACGCCAACGCTTCGCACGGCTATAATTTCGGCCGTACCATCGACCCTTTCACCAACGAGTTTGCTAGCGAAAGGGTTCGCTCCAACAACTTCAGCCTCAGCACGGGCCTGAATCTTTTCAGTGGTTTTCAGTTGCGCAACAGTATAGAACAGGGCCGGCAGGAGCTGGAGGCCAGCCGCTTTGATGTGGAAAAGATTGAGAACGACATTTCGCTGGCCGTGGCTTCGGGCTATTTGCAGATACTGTTTGCCCGCGAGCTGGCCGAAGTGGCTGCCAGCAACCTGGAAGTTACCCGCCAGCAGGTGCAGCAAACCCGCCGCCTGGTAGAGGCCGGAACGCTGGCCCGGGGCAGTCTCTACACAATTGAAGCCCAGGCCGCCACAGAAGAGCTGCAACTGGTTAATGCAGAGAACCAGCTAGAAATTTCCATTCTGAACCTGGCACAGTTGCTCGATCTAGCCGATTACCAGCAATTCGAAATTGTGGTGCCAGAGATCGACATCGACACCTTTGGTGAGATGGAGTACAGCCCCATGCAGATCTTTTCCACGGCCGTAAACAGCCAGCCCGACGTACGTTCGGCCGAGCTGCGCGTGGCCAGTGCCGAGCAAGGCGTGAAGATTGCCCGTGGTGCCCGCAGCCCCATGCTCAGCTTCCGCGGAAGCTATGGTACAGGCTACTCGGGTGCCAGCCGCGAAATTACCGATGTGATGATTGGTGAGCCGCAGCCAATTGGTCTTACCGCATCGGGAGAAGCTGTATTCGGACCTTCGTTCGATTATATTACCAGTATCAAACCCTTTGGCGACCAGCTCGAAGATAACCTCAACCGCAGTCTAGCCTTTGTGCTTACCGTGCCTATTTTCAATAGTTTTCAAACAAGGGCCAGCATCGGTAGGTCGAGGATCGCCCTCGAAAACGCCGCCCTCAACAATCAGCTCATACGCGACCAGTTTTTTAAGAATGTACAGCAGGCTTATGCCGATGCCCAGGCAGCCCTGAAGAGATATAACGCCACCACCAAAAATGAACAGGCCCTGCAGGAGGCTTTCCGATATATAGAGCAACGCTTCAGCCTGGGTATGGTCAACTCACTGGAGTATAACGATGCCAAAAACCGGCTAACTGCCGCCCAGTCTGACCTGCTGCAGTCGAAATACGAGTATGTGTTCCGTGTAAAAGTGCTCGACTTTTACCTTGGAATACCCATTAGTATCTGATAATTTTCATCCCTGAAATTCATAAATGACAACTCCGAAAGAAAAATTGTAATGAAAAATAAGAAGTTACTCAGGATCGTATTGATTGTTTTGGCCGTTCTCATAGTTTTTCTCATTGCTGGGCGCAAGGCCGGCTGGATAGGCACGCCTGAGGCGGTCCGGGTGTCGGTGGAAGAGGTGAGCCACCGCAACATTGTGGAGATTGTAACGGCCAGCGGCAAGGTTCAGCCTGTTACCGAGGTAAAGATCAGCCCCGATGTTTCTGGTGAGATCATTGAGCTGCCCATACGCGAGGGCGACTTTGTAAAACGTGGTGATCTGCTGGCGCGCATTAACCCCGACTTGTATTTGTCGGCGCTCGACAGGGTGGCAGCCTCTGTGAGCACCAGCCGCGCCAACCTGGCCAATGCCCGGGCCCGTTCTTCGCAGGCCGAAGCACAGTTTATCAACGCCCAGTCGAGTTTTAACCGCAGCAAGCTTCTTTTCGATCAGCATGCCATTTCGGAGGCCGAGTTTGATGCTGCCCAGGCCCAGTTTCTGGTAGCCCAGGCAGAAGTGGAAGCCGCCCGGCAGAGTGTGGTTGGCGCCGAGTTTCAGGTGAAAAGTGCCGAAGCCTCACTGAAGGAGGCCCGTGAGAGCCTTTCCAAGACCAGCATTTTTGCCCCTATGGATGGCACGGTGTCGCGCCTCGAAGCAGAGATTGGCGAAAGGGTGGTAGGTACCTCGCAGTTTGCAGGCACCGAGATCATCCGCATTGCCAACCTCAACGAAATGGAGGTGCTGGTAGAGGTGAATGAAAACGACATTATCAGGGTGAATGAAGGCGATACCGCTTTCATCGAGATCGATGCCTTCCTGGGTGACAAGTTTACCGGGGTGGTTACCGCCATTGCCAATTCGGCCAAGGTGGCCGGGCTGAGCGTAGACCAGGTGACCAACTTCGAGGTACGCATCCAGATTCTGCCCGAATCTTACGAACATTTGCTGCACGCCGACCGACCGCATCTTTCGCCCTTCCGTCCCGGCATGTCGGCCACGGTCGATATCCGCACCAAGCGCGTGTTCGAGGCCCTCTCGGTGCCCATACAGGCAGTAACAACACGTCCCGACGAAGGTCCAAAGAATGACAGCCTGGCACCTCCTGCCCAAACATCCGGCAGGCCGCAGGAATACGTATTCCTTTTTAAAGAAGACAAGGCCGTTTTGCAACCTGTAAAATCAGGCATTCAAGACAGCCAGTTTATTGAAATTACGGAAGGACTCGAAGAAGGACAGGAAGTCATCACCGGACCATACCGGGCCGTTTCGCGCGACCTCAAAGATGGGGATGCCGTGATTAAGTCTTCCCGACAGGATCTTTTTGGCGAAAACTAGTTTTGTGTTTTAACCATGACCAGTATTTTACTGATAGAGACCTCCACCCGGGTTTGCTCGGTGGGTGTGGCCCGCGACGGGAAGCTGCTGTCGCTTCAGGAGGACCACAGCATGAATTATTCGCATTCGGCCATTCTTACCCTTTTTATTGAAAAGGTGCTGCACGATGCAGGCCTTTCGGTTAAGGACCTTGACGCCGTGGCTGTGAGCCAGGGACCCGGATCGTATACCGGCCTTCGCATAGGCGTGTCGGCAGCCAAAGGCATATGCTTTGCCCTCGATCTGCCATTGCTGGCCGTCGACACCCTGCAGGCCATGGCCAGGATTTGCCTGGAGGACAAGGCTGACGTGCTCGACGGTAATCCACAGGGGCAGCTCCCGCTGCTGTTTTGCCCCATGATCGACGCCCGCCGCATGGAAGTGTATCACGCCCTGTTTGATGATAAGTTAAACACCGTGGAGGCCACACAGGCAAAGGTTATTGAAGAAGACTCCTTTTCTGCCTGGCTTGGGAATCACCGTATGGCCTTTTTCGGCGATGGTGCCTCCAAGTGCAGGCCTCTGCTGCAACATCCCAACGCCCTGGTGTTCGACGACGTTTTTCCCTCAGTAAAAGGAATGATGGCACAAGCCTTTGAAAAATTCAGTGCCGGCGACTTTGTTGATGTGGCTTATTTTGAACCCTTTTACCTGAAAGATTTTGTGGCAGGCGCCCCAAAAGTGAAAGGCCTGTACCGCTAATTTTTTACCTTTGTAAAAAATCGGCCGCATGCAGTTTCGCCTACCTTCCTTTATGAAAAACAAGTTTATCATTGCCTTTGCCGTGGCCGTGGTTTGGCTTGCTTTTTTCGACAAGAACAACCTGATACAGCAGTGGCGGCTGCGCAAGCAACTTATTGAGCTGCGGCGCGACAAGAACTACTACAATGAAGAGATTACCCGCGACAGCACTGCTATTCGCGAACTGAAGGAAAACCCCGAAGCCCTCGAGCGCTACGCGCGTGAGAACTACCTGATGAAGAAAGAGGGCGAAGATATTTTCATTATTGTGGAAGACTGATCAGGCGGGATCCACGTCCAGTATAACCCTGACGCTTTTATAATCAGGGTCGGCATTGAAGTATGCCACAATTTCCATAATTTTTTCCTTGCTGGCTCCCAGGCGGGCATCGCGCTCCAGTTTTATTATCATGTGTTTGATATATTGGTTGCGGATACGTGTTATGGGCGGGTATTCGGGTCCCAGCACCTTTTTCGGGAAGTGTTTCCTGAGCCTTTCGGCCAGTTCGGCAGCGGCCTTGTTGAGCACATCGGGGTCGCGGTGCAAAACCGTCACCTTAATGAGCCTGAAGTATGGCGGGTAATGGAAGCGTTGCCGCTCCATAATCTGAGTATGATACATCGACTCGTAGTCATGGGCCACCACTTGCTGTATGATATGGTTCTGGGGGTTCCAGGTCTGAATGATTACCTTGCCGCGCTTCTGGGCGCGCCCCGCGCGTCCACTTACCTGCGCCATAAGCTGAAAAGCCCGCTCGTGTGCCCTGAAGTCAGGGAAGTTGAGCATATTGTCGGCATTCAGAATGCCCACCACGCTTACGTTGTTAAAGTCGAGCCCCTTGCTCACCATTTGGGTGCCCACCAGGATGTCGATCTTGCGGTCTTCAAAATCAGCAATAATGTTGCGATAGGCATTCTTCGAACGGGTGGTGTCGAGGTCCATGCGGGCTACGGTGGCCTCGGGAAAGAATACCGGCAGCTCTTCTTCAATTTTTTCGGTGCCGAAGCCCTTTAGGCGCAATCCGGTGCTGTTGCAAACCGGGCAGTTGGTGGGCGGCACAATGGTGTAGCCGCAATAGTGGCATCGGAGTTTATTGATTTTTTTGTGGTACACCAGGCTCACATCGCACTGCTTGCACTGTGGTATCCAGTTGCAGGCCTCGCACTCGAGCCTGAGCGAAAAGCCGCGCCGGTTTTGGAAGAGGATGACCTGCTCCTTTTTTTCGAGGGCCTCTTTGATGTTTTCGTACAGCAGGGATGAGAAGTGCGACTTCATTTTTTTTTGGCGGGCCTCCATTCTCAGATCGGCCACCAGTATTTCGGGCATCATCACCCCGCCGTGGCGGTAGTTCAGGTCTACGTAGCCAAACCTTCCGCTCTGGGCGTTGAAGAAAGTTTCGAGCGATGGCGTCGCGGAACCCAGCAGCACCTTTGCACCATGCATCTTTGCCATGAAAATGGCTGCATCGCGCGCCTGGTATCGGGGGGCCGGGTCATGCTGCTTAAAGCTGGGCTCGTGCTCCTCGTCGATAATGATTAGGCCCAGCTTGCTGAAGGGCAGAAACATGGCCGAGCGGGGGCCCAGCACCAGATCATAGCTGATCACCCTGCCGTGCGACGCTATGCCGCCATGCAGCAGGTTGTTCCACACCTCTATGCGTTCGCCGGCACTGAAGCGCGAATGATACACCCCGGCGCGGTCGCCAAAGTGGCGCTGCAGGCGGTTGATGATCTGCGCAGTGAGGGCGATCTCAGGCAAAAGGTAAAGCACCTGCATGCCCTTATCCAGGTATTCGCGAATCAGCTTGATATAAATTTCTGTTTTGCCGCTGGAGGTCACCCCATGCAACAACAGGTTGTCGTGACTTTCAAAGCCTTCATGAATCTTTTGCCATGCCATCTCCTGGTGCTCGTTGAAAACGATGGTCTCGTTTTTTGCATTATGGTGTTCAAAGCGGCTAACCTGCTGGGTGTAGGTTTCGAAAACCCCTTTTTTGATCATAGCCTGCAGTGCCGCAGCACCCCCTTTTACCGAGGCGGTCAGGTCCTTTTGCCGCACTTCCGCAGGTACTGGCTCATAGCGGCGCGACAGGCGCACAAAGTTTAGCAGCAGCTCCAGCTGCCGCTGCGCCCGTTTCTCGGCATAATCGAAAGCCTCTTTCAATTTTTCTTCGTCGCCATAGACAGGAGTAAGTTTTACCAGGGTTTCGGTGCGGGGCTGCCAGGGATCATCAAGATTGTCGTGCAGCAATATCAGCCCTTTTTCAATCATACCTTTGAGCAAAGGCAGCACTTTGGGCAATCCGGCCAGGTTTGAGGCTTCGGCAAAGCTCAGCTCCTTTTTGTTTTTCAGTGCCTGTAGCAGGGCAAACTCTTTTTCAGTAACCTCTTCCGTGTCGAGGTCGGCATAGGGGTGGAGCACGATCTTGGTCTCTCCTGCCAGCTTCATGGCAGGGGGCAGGGCCGCATTCATTACTTCACCAATGGTGCAGAGGTAATAACTGGCCAACCACTCCCAGAAACGGAACTGCTCCTCTTTCACCACTGGCATGTCATCGAGCAGGGAAATAATGTATTTGGCCTGAAAGTTACGTGGGGGCTCGGTGTGGACCTTTCGCACCAGGCCAGCATACACCTTGCGGGTGCCAAACTGCACCACGGCCCGCTGCCCGGGCACGATAAAATCGTTGAGATCCTGCGGCACCCGGTAGGTGAAACAGCCTTTCAGCGGAAGCGGAAGTAAGATGTCAGCAAAAAGGGTGATGCGTTCCATAAAAAAAGTAATCCTGATTACCCGCAGGCAATCAAAATTACTTTTTTTTGTAGACAATCGGGTTTCAAATAAGCACTATGCTTAGTCGCCCATGCAGATTCCAATGCCCCTGGCCGTTTTCACCAGGTCGCTGTCGGGGTCAACAAAGTTGTAATGGCTGATGGCTTCGGTAAAAGGCACCGAAACAATATTTGGATGACGGTAAGCCACCATTTTTCCGAACTCCTGTTTTAGCACCATTTCAAATGCTTTGGCTCCAAACTGCGTTGCCAGCACGCGGTCGTAGGCAATGGGTGTTCCACCGCGCTGCAGGTGGCCCAGTACGGTCTCGCGCATGTCGGTTTCCAGCCCTGCCGATTTCAAGTCGTGGATGAGCCTGGAGGCCACCCCACCAAGGCGCACATTATCGTAGCCTACTTCGGTGCTTTCTTCGTAGAACATTTCGCCGCCTACGGCCTTGGCGCCTTCGGCAATCACAATAATGGCGTATCCGCGGCCACGGTGGAAGCGGCTGTAGATCTTGTCCATGACCTTGTTGAGGTCGTAGGGAACTTCGGGGATAAGGCATACGTCGGCACCGCCGGCCACTGCGCTGTGAAGGGCAATCCAGCCGGCATAGCGGCCCATCACCTCGAGCACCAGCACGCGGTTGTGGCTGGCAGCAGTAGTCACCAGCTTGTCAACAGCCGTGGTGGCTTCCTGCACGGCGGTTTGGAAACCGAAGGTAAAATCGGTGGCCGAAAGGTCGTTGTCGATGGTTTTTGGCACCCCGATAATGTTGAGGCCTTTATTGAACAAATCCTGTGAGATACGCTGTGAGCCATCGCCCCCAATATTGATTACGGCATCCACGCCCAGGTATTGCAGGCGGCGCAGCATCTCGTCGGAACGGTCGGCTTCGCCCCAGCTGCCATCGGGGTTTTTTATGGGCCAGGCAAAGGGGCCGCCTTTGTTGGTGGTGCCAATAATGGTACCACCACGGATATGAACGCCTGCCACTTCTTTTTCGGTGAGCACCACTATCTCATTGGGTTCATTTAAAATGCCATCAAAGGCATTGATACTTCCAACTACTTCCCAGTCGCGTTCCTTGGCGGCGCGCAGCACTATGGCGCGAATTACCGCATTCAGACCGGGACAGTCACCACCACCGGTGGCTACTAAAACACGTTTTCTCATGGATATATTAAATAAAATTTGATGTCAAAATAACTATCGTTGTGGGGAAAAGAAAATTTCCCCAACTTATAAAACAGAGGTGCAAAGATATGAAAAAAAAGGCATTTTTTGGAGCTGCCCGGGGCCTGATTATTCTATTCTTTTTCTTTTGGGACGGGTGGCAATGATATGGTCTTTGTGGGATCCCTGGAACAGCTCAAATACCATAAACTTACATTCTAGGGCGCCGTTAAAAACGGTGGTTCTCAGCACAGACTTCAGGCCAATAGACTTCATGGCGGGTATATCGGAGGTAATGATGCCGGCTTTGTAGCCCGGGTAGTTTTTCTTGAGGGTGTCGCCAATAGAGCGGTAAAACTCGGGCAGGTTTTCTTTTTTCAGTCTTTCTCCATAAGGTGGGTTAAGGATAACCCAGCCGCCTCCTGCAGGGGGATGGAAGTTGAAGAACTCTTGGCGCTGCAGCTTGATCTGGCCCATCAGCCCGGCTTCCATTATATTTTTGCGGGCAATGTCGATGATCTTGGCATTCATGTCGGAAGCCATAATGGTGATGCGGCTGTTTACCCGCTGATCAGTTGCTTCCTGCCGAACTTTTTCAAGCAGGCCGGCATCAAAATCATTCCAGTTTTCAAAGCTGAAGTGCTTGCGAAGGCTCCCTGGTGCAATATTGTTGGCCATCAAGCCGGCTTCAATGGAAAAGGTTCCGCTGCCACACATGGGATCTACAAAATTGGACTGTTTGTCCCATCCTGAGAGCATGATCAGTCCGGCAGCAAGCACTTCGTTGAGTGGGGCCCCGCCGCCTTCGCGCCGATAGCCTCTCTTGAACAAGGGGTCGCCGCTGCTGTCGAGCGACACAACGCAGCGGTCCTCGTTCACATATATATTCAATCTGATTTGCGCCTCGTCCTTGTCGACGCTGGGGCGTTCGCCAGTTTTGTCGCGAAAGTAGTCGGCCACGGCATCCTTGCTGAGCTGCGACAGGAAAAGGGTGTGCGAAAATACTTCGGTGCGGGCTGCCACCGAATAGATCACGATGCTTTTTTCCACACCGAAATGCTCGTCCCATTCTATGGCGCGCATTTTATTGTAGAAGTCGTCGCGGTCGGAAAAGGTGAAGGTGGCGATTTCGCGCAAAACGGCAATGGCGGTGCGGCAAAACATATTGGCACGATACACATGGCCCAGGTTGCCTTCGAAGGAAACCCCGCGCCTGAGAATTCTTGGACTCTCGACGCCAAGGTTTTGCAATTCTCCTGCCAGCACTTCTTCAAGCCCGGTCAGCGTTTTTACTACTATAGGAAATGTGGCCTGACTCATTGTATTTTTCCGTTAATGATGACTTTTTCCACCTTGTTGCTGCCATAGGCATAAGGCATAAAGGCGAAAGAAGAAATGGGTTTGGTGATGAAAAGGTTGGCCTTTTTTCCAACGGCAACTGAGCCCAGGGTGTCTTCCACGCCCATAGCATAGGCGCCGTTTATGGTCACGGCGTTGATGATCTCTTCGGGCAGCATTTTTAACTTTATGGCGCCCAGCGACATGATAAGCTGCATGTTGCCCGAAGGGGATGAGCCTGGATTGTAGTCGCTGGCCATAGCCACAGGCAGTCCGGCGTCGATCATTTTGCGGGCAGGTGGGTATTCCATACCCAGGAAAAAGGCTGCTCCGGGAAGCAGGGTGGGCATGGTGTCGCTTTTCAGCAAAACATCAATTTCGTTGTCGCCGGTAAACTCGAGGTGGTCAACAGAAAGGGCATTGTATTTTACCCCGACCTGAATGCCGCCCGAAAAGCCGAGCTCGTTGGCATGGATCTTTGGCTGCAGGCCATGCTTTATGCCGGCCATGAGCATGCGTTCGGTTTCTTCGGGGGTGAAAAAGCCCCGATCGCAAAACACATCAATGTAGTCGGCCAGGTCTTCGCCTGCCACCATGGGAATCATTTCGTTGATGATCAGGTCAACATACTCGCCCTGCCGCTGCTTGTATTCAGCCGGTACGGCATGTGCGCCAAGGAAGGTGGCTTTTATGGTAAGGGGGCTCAGGCCTTTCAGTTTCTGAATGACGCGAAGCATTTTCAGTTCGCTTTCGGTAGTGAGGCCGTAGCCGCTTTTTATTTCAACGGCTCCTGTGCCAAGGAATTTTATCTCTTCCAACCTTTCCATGGCCTGCTCAATAAGCTCTTCTTCACTGGCTTGCTGCAGCCTCTTTGCCGAGTTCAGGATGCCTCCTCCGCGTTTGGCAATTTCCTCGTAAGAGAGCCCTTTGATCTTGTCGATATATTCTATTTCGCGGCTGCCGGCATACACAATGTGGGTGTGTGAGTCGCAAAAGGCCGGGAACACCATTTTGCCGGTGGCATCAATTTCAAAAACATCACTTTGTCCGGCTAAACCGGCAAATTCGCTTTCTGCGAAAGCAGCCATTTTGCCAAAGCCTTTAATCAGGCCATCTTCAATAAAAACCCATGCATTTTCGATGGTGGGCAGGCTGGCCATGTCGCGCCCGACTATTTTGGTGCGAGGCGTTTCTTCGGCCTGTATTAATACCTTAATGTTGCGAATCAGTATTCTCATAAGGTTTAGTGAAAATTTTTCTGCCGCAAGGCGGCTAAAATGCTAGTGTGCAAAGGTACGCAAACTTTTGATCATGTTGGTTTTGGTAAAGGCGGGCATAAAAGAAGCCGGGGAGGTAAGCGTTGTGCCTACCTGCCCCGGCCTCAGGAAGAGAACAAACATGAAACTTATGGTCTTGGCCTTGGCCTGGGTTGTTGGGGGAGGGTAATTTCGGTTGTTTCGCCATCGATGGTAATGGTGGCGATATTGTCGCATTCGCCATCGCCATAATCGAGAATGGCCAGGTTTTCGCCGGTAAGCATTTCAACGGTACCTGAAACGATCCAGCGGCAGCTCATAATTCTGAGCAGGGGCTCCACAATAGTGTGGCTGTATTCAACCCCATCGCGGTTGGTGCCGCTGCAAAAGCCGGTAATCAGGAATTCATCATCCCACACAAAGGCAGGCGTTTCGAGGCCGGCTATCCACTCGCGGTTGCGTTCCATTTCGCGGGTAATGAATGTGCCATCTTCAAAAGTGATTTTGCCACCTTCAAGGGTGATCAGGAAGTTGATCCCATCAGTGTTTGAGATGGTCTTTACTCCTTCGATCAGGTTTCCGTTAATGGTGAAATCTTCGAAGGTAATAATGCGGGTGGTGTTGGGCAGGCGTGCAGGGCCATCGGTCCAGATATAGATAATACCATCCATCAGCCGTCCTGAACCTACCTGCCAATCGATGAACTGAATGGTGATCAGTTTTGGAAAGCCGGGATAATCCGACTCGCCCTCAACCTGCTCAACGGTAATGATGCGCTCGCCCGACACCTCGGGCCCCCCTGCTTCGCCGCCCTGTCCGTTGGCAGCACCGGGACCGTTGTGGTGACCCTGGAAGTTGTTTTGGTGCATAATGGCACTCACGGTTTCAACTTCTTTGGTAACTTCGGCATAGCTGGCTTCGGCAATGGCCTCTTCTTCAGCCAAACGCGCCATGGGTTCAAAAAAATCGGTTTCTTTTTGGCAGGCATTCATAGCAAGAAAAAACGCCAGGCCTGCAATAAGCAATCCGGCAAAATTTTTTGTTTTCATTTTGGATAAATTTAATAATTGTTAGGTTCTGCGTCAGTTATTTGGGTCACCGGGCTGGTGATCGCGGAATTTTATTAAATGACCTTCAAATTTAGAGGGGCGAAAATGAAAATTACATGAAGATTCTAGCCTGGTAAAAAAAACGCTGCAGTTTTTCGCTGCAGCGTTTTTTAAACTTATGAAAGGAAGGGTTAGTTTTCTGGCAATTCCACCGTGTTAACATCTACGGTTATTTCCTGAATTCGTTGTGCCACCTCGTCGGTCATGCTTTCCTGGAAGCGGCCGCCCACGTGCTTGGCAAGGAATTTTTCCATAGCCGCCACAAAGGCCATATTATTTACGGGTCGTGCAAAGCCATGGCCTTCGTCTGGTGCGTTGATGTATTCAACCGGGAATCCCCGGTCGCGCAAGGCTACCACAATTTGATCCGATTCGGCCGTTTTTACACGGGGGTCGTTATCGCCTTGTACCACCAGCAATGGGGCCACAATCATATCGGCCGAGAACAGCGGCGATTGCCTGATAAGCTGCGCTTCGCCTTCGGGAGTGGCCGGATCGCCCATGCGCAGGTGGAAAACAATGCGTGCGGCTTCCCAGTATGGAGGAATGGAGTTTAGCAGTGTGATAAGGTTTGAGGGTCCAACAAAGGATACCCCTGCAGCATAAAGGTCGGGGGTAAATGCAACGCCTGCCAGTGTGGCATAGCCGCCATAGGAGCCTCCATAGATGGCAATCCGCTCCGGGTCAGCAATACCCTGATCCACCAAGTGCTTTACGCCCCAGGTAATGTCGTCTTGCATTAAGTCGCCCCATTGCTGGTTTCCGGCATTCAAAAAGCTCTTTCCAAATCCGGTTGAGCCACGGAAGTTTGGCATAAGAACGGCGTAACCGCGATTGGCCATAAATTGCGCAGAGGAGTTGTAGCCCCAGTAATCTCTTGCCCATGGGCCGCCATGCGGATAAACAATAAGCGGCAGGTTTTTATCCCCAAACCCTTTGGGCAAAACAAGGTAAGCCTGAATTTCCAGTCCATCGCTCGAAGGATAGCGTATGCTGGTCATGGGTGAAAGGTGCTCTTTGGGGATATCAGGACGGGGGCTGTACTGGAAAGTAAGCTGCTTTGTCTCTGTGTCGAAAAGATATACTGAGCCTGGGTCGACATCAGCACTGGCACTGATCAACCAGAAGCGCTCATCGGTGGTGGCGCTGAAGAAGGAAAGCTCCTTATCGCCGAGTTCGCCTTTCACGGTTTTAAAATGATCTTCAAACACCTCATTTTTGAAATAATAGCGGGTGCGATCGTCAGTATAAGTGGTCAATAAAACTTCCAGGGTTTTGTCAGAAATTCCCAGCCCGCCAAAATCGGCTTTTCCTTCCGGGTCTTTTTCCATAAATTCCACTTCCCCGGTTTCAATATTCATAATATAGAGCTGTGTCAGGTCAACATCTTCGCCCACATTTGAAACCATGTAAAAGTGCTGGTTGTCTTTTTGGAAAGCAGCCGGGTAAGCTGTTTCCAGCACCGACCAGGAGTAAATCAAGGTTTCACCGGCCGGGTCCATCCTGAAGAGCTCATTTGTCCCATCAATGTTTGAACGGGTTGCCATACGAAGCTGGTCTTCATAGTCGAAAATCCATGAAGTGTAGCGGTTGGTATTTTCGCGCAGCAGGGTAAGTTCTCCGGTAGAAATCTTAAGGCTGTAAAGGTCGTGCCAGGCACGGTCGCGATCGTTCATGCCAACAAACATGAGGTCGGGATCGATCCTGGAAATGTGGTAGATCACGGCCCTTACGCCTTCCCTGCTGGTAATGTTACGTGCTTCGGGAATCACGTCCGCAGTTGCTTCCTTGGGGTCAACAGCGTAAATGTTGAAGTTTTCATCTCCGCCTTTGTCCATTACATATAGGAGGTAACGCCCGTCGCGCGACCAGAAATAACCCATGATGGGACGTTCGGTAACGGCAGTTACCGGGATGGCATCCTCAAAAGCCGCGTCAAGGGTTTTTACGTAAATATTCCTGGTGCCTTCGTAGGGGCTAAGGAAAGAGATGTACGACCCGTCGGGCGAAAGTCGTCCGCCTGAAATTACAGGATCATCAAAGAAAACCTCCCTGTCAATCAGCGGGGGCACATCCTGTTTTTGCTGCCCACAGGAAAAGGCAATGACTCCAATCATAATCAGTAAAATCCAAAGTTTTTTGTTCATAGCTGCAAAAGTTTAAAGTTGACCCATAAAGATACAAAACTTACAGGACTAATGTGGTTTTATTCAATTTATTTCAGTCAAGGTATCTTGTTTTTTCCCATTGGATTATTAAAATAGTTATTTTTGGGAATATTTTAAATAAAAACATATGAAAAAATTATTTATATTTATCGGTTTGTTTATTTGTTTTTCCATTTCTGCCTTTTCGCAGGCGGGTTTTATCCCGGGATTCGTGGTTACGCACGAAAAAGACACGCTTTATGGCAAAGTGGCTTAT
>Ga0114946_10000473_pt1 | contig 27090 bp, 27 predicted proteins | sample WalLakDeSediment_FD_88676 | JGI IMG/M metagenome (GOLD analysis project Ga0114946, IMG submission 88676) | Lake sediment microbial communities from Walker lake, Nevada to study Microbial Dark Matter (Phase II) - Walker Lake 11/02/13 Deep Sediment | ecosystem: Environmental > Aquatic >... | reverse complement strand
TGCTTGTACCGCTCTTTGGCCTTTTTCCGTTTAAAGATACTGTTGCCTATGGCTTCGGTAATACAGTGGTCGTTTTTTTTATCGGGATCCTGATTATTTCTTCAGGTCTTACCCGCTCAGGTTTGGCCGATCGACTAACCTGGTTGATTATGTATAAAGTAGGTTTTAAGCCGCGGAAACTGGTCCTGGTGTTTCTTTTGCTCGGTGCGCTGCTGTCGATGTGGATCGTCAACATGTCAGTTTCTGCCATTCTGCTGCCCGTTGCCCTGAGCATTCTTCGCAAATGCGGGGCAGTTCCGTTAAAAAGCAACTTCGGCCGAGCCCTGATGATTTCCGTAGCCTGGGGACCGGCTATCGGCGGGATTACCACTCCTGTCGGTAACGGGGCGAATATTGTCGCTCTCGGTTACCTGCGAGAATTGGCCGGAGTGCAGATTGATTTTCTGCGCTGGATGGTAGTAGGGGTACCGGCTGCAATATTTATTTTGCCCCTGGCCTATCTTATATTGATAAAAGTATTTCCCCCTGAATCACTGAACGATCAAGTCTTGAAACAGCTGCCGGAAGAACTTGTTCCGGCCGGCGGGAAGTTTAATTTGCGGGAAATAGCCGCCCTGTCGATCTTTGCCGGTGCTGTTTTATTTTGGATAGGGGATCCGCTTCTGGTCAGCCTGACCGGATTTTCTTTGCCTATAGAGTTTGTTGCCCTTTCTGCAGCTGTGCTTTTTTTTCTGCCGGGAGTCGACCTGTTGAGCTGGAAAAATGCCCAGCAGGATATCGACTGGGGAGCTATAATCCTGATAGCCGCCGGTCTATCTCTGGGTGCTGTTGTTTATGAGACAGGGGCTGCAGGTTGGCTGGCTTCCATTGCTTTTTCCTCTCTTGGCCAGTTATCGCTTGCTGTCAGTATTTTTCTGGCTGTACTGGCTGTGGAAATTTTGAAAGTTTTTTTCTCCAGCAACACGGTAACTGGTGTAATTATGATACCCCTGGTTATTGCTTTTTCGGCTGACATGGGATTGGACCCCTGGTTGCTGGCCGGCCCTGTGGCTATTGCCACTTCCCTGGCTTTTTTACTGGTTACATCCAGTCCGACTAATGTAATACCTTATACATCAGGATATTTTTCAATCAGGGATTTTTTTAAAGCAGGTCTACCACTGACCCTGGTGGTCCCATTTTGTATCACTGCCGTTTTCCTGGCCTTCGGTGGGCTGCTGCGCTAAAATAGAACGAGAACCTAATCGAAAACGAGAGAGGCGAAATTAAATGGCAGAAAAAACTGTATCGATTGTCCGTTATGAAAAACCTTACGAATCGGTGAAGAAAGCTGTTTTCGATTGCGGGGGGCTTGCTCACCTTCCTTCAAATGCCCGTGTTTTTATTAAACCGAATATTGTTTTCTGGACTAAATCCTGTGTGTTCCCCAAGTGGGGGGTAATTACCACATCAAGGGTAATCGAAGATATAGTCGTTTTGTTAAAAGAACACGGCATAGAGGATATTACCATCGGTGAAGGAGTCGTGGCTGATCCCAACGACTTTGAAACTCCCGCCCATGCTTTTGAAACCCTGGGCTATACTGTCTTGAAAAAACGTTATGGCGTGAACCACATAAATATCATGAAAAGGCCTTTTAAAAAAGTTAACCTGGGAGACGGTATAACCCTGAAGTTTAATCAGGATATCCTGGAAAGCGATTTCCTGGTTGATCTGCCGGTTATGAAGTCGCACAACCAGACTGTAGTCAGTCTGGGCATTAAAAATCTCAAAGGGACTATTGATTTTGCTTCCCGCAAAAAATGTCACAGCGCGGATCCTGTAAAAGATCTAAATTATCATGTGGCCAGGATGGCCGATCCGATGCCGCCGGCGCTTACAGTTATTGACGGCATTTACAGCCTCGAACGCGGCCCTGGTTTTGACGGCCGTATGAGAAGAACCAACCTGCTGGTGGCTTCAAATGATATTCTCTCTGCCGATATGGTCGGCTCGAAGCTACTTGGCCACGACCCGGCCACCGTAGGGCATCTGGCCCTGGCGGCTGAAAGAAAAGGTCGCCCGCTCGATCTTTCAGATATTGAAGTAATTGGAGAGAAAATTGAAGAGGTAGCTTCTTATCATGAGTTTGATTTTGAATATGTCCGCAGTGAGCGCGGCGAAATGCCTAAAGCGCTGGCCAAACAGGGGTTGGAAGGTATATATTACCGCAAGTTTGATCATACCATCTGTACTTACTGCTCAGCCTTAAACGGCCTGATCCTTACCGCTATCCGCCAGGCCTGGCAGGAAAAACCCTGGGATAATATCGAAGTACTCACAGGTAAGGCGATGGAGCCTTCGCCGGGGATGAAGTCAACACTTTTAATTGGTCAATGCATGTACCGTAAAAACAAAGATCACCCTGAAATTCAAAAAATGTTTGCCGCCAAAGGCTGCCCACCTGATCCACAGGAAATAGTCAGTTCGTTAAAAGAGGCGGGCATTGCTGTAGATGCAGCCCTCTTTTCGCAAATTGAGAGCCTGCCAGGATTTTTTATGACCCGTTACGAAGACAACCCTGATTTCGACGAGTCATTTTTCCGGATCACTTAGGCAGTTGGCTATAGTTTAGCAAAGTGCCAATAATTATTTATCCGAGAGCTATGGTAAAATTATTAAAGAGTACCAGGCAACAGGACGAGAGGATGATCGAAATGATTGATTTGCGCAGTGATACTGTAACGCTGCCCACCAGAGAGATGCGTAAGGCCGTGTTTGAAGCTGAGGTGGGAGATGACGTTTATGGCGAAGACCCCACGGTAAATCGCCTCCAGGAGTTGGCGGCGGATATGATTGGGAAGGAAGCGGCCATGCTTGTGCCAAGCGGGACTATGGGCAACCAGATTGCCGTGCTTACTCACTGCCGGCCCGGAACTGAAGTGATCCTGGAAGCTGATTCTCATATCTACTATTACGAAGCGGCCGCTGCTTCCGTGTTCGCCGGAGTTCAACCCAGGCCGCTGCCGGGAAGAAGAGGATCCCTGCCTGCTGACCTGGTTGAATGGGCCATCCGTGAAGATGATGTCCACCTGCCACCGACATCTTTGATCTGTGTTGAAAACACTCATAACCGGGCAGGGGGTACAGTTGTTCCCCTTGAAGACATGAAGGCGGTATATGATGTAGCCTGCCGGCACAATCTGCCGGTGCATCTCGACGGAGCGCGAATATTTAATGCTTCAATTGCTTCCGGTGTGGCGGTAAAAGAGTTTACCGCCTGCACCACTTCAGTTCAATTTTGCCTTTCAAAGGGCCTTGGTGCCCCGGTAGGTTCAATAATTGCCGGATCAAAAGACTTTATTGCTGAAGCAAGGCGGTGGCGCAAGCGTCTTGGCGGAGGCATGCGCCAGGCTGGAATTTTTGCGGCGGCCGGAATTGTTGCTCTTGAAACGATGATAGATCGCCTGGCTGAGGATCATGCCAATGCCCGTATGCTTGCAGACGGCCTTGCTGCATTGAAAGGTATCGAGTTTAATCCGGACGATGTGGAAACAAATATCATTATCGTTAAACCGACCGTTATGTCTATTCAGCAGCTGGGAAGCGAACTGGAAAAACGGGGTATACTTACCGTGGTTATTGAACCGGACAGAGTTCGATTTACGACAAATAAAGAAGTAAATCGCAGTGATATTGAGAGGACAATAGCTGCGGTTAAAGATATCCTGGCTAGAATTTAGGTAGTCCGATGAAATAATCAATGATACTATTTAGACAGGAAAGGAGACTGGTTATGCCTACACAGGATAGTAATACCCTCGATATTTTAGGCAACCTTCACTATGTAATGGCAATCCTGACGGCGGTATTCTCCTCTATTCCCATTATTCATTTGGTAGTAGGAATTGCCATACTTGGCTCCGGTTTAAATGGGGGGGATGCCGCTCCCAGGGTGGTCGGTATACTTTTTGTAATTATTTCAGCAATTATTATAATTGCCGGTTGGGCTTTTGCAGTTTTAATCCTCATTGCCGGCAGCAGATTAAAGCAGCGCACCTCTTATAACTTTTGCCTGGTGATTGCTTTTTTAGAGTGTCTGATTGTTCCTCTCGGTACTGTACTTGGTATTTTTACTATCCTGAACCTTACTAAGGACCCGGTAAAGGACCTCTTTGAATAAAAGGAGATATTTAAAAAATGATGACCGTCGATCAATATCTTGACTCACTTCGCCGGATAAACTTTAAGGTCTACATGTTTGGTGAAAGGATCAGCAATATAGTCGATCATGCGATGATCAGGCCTTCCATTAATGCTGTAGCTAAGAGTTACGAGCTTGATGATGACCCTTACACCGAAAGCTTACTGACGGCATATTCCAGTTTAACCGGAAATAAGATTAACCGTTTTACCCATTTGCATCAAGGCACGGATGATTTAATCAGCAAGGTCAAAATGCAGCGCATGCTGGGCCAAAAAACTGCAGCCTGTTTTCAGCGCTGTGTAGGTATGGATGCTTTAAATGCTGTTGACAGCATTACATTTGAACTTGACCGCGATCTGGGCCTTGAATATCACCGACGGTTTCGCCGTTTTTTGCTCCATGTCCAGGAAAATGACCTGGTTGTAGAAGGGGCGATGACCGATCCCAAGGGAGATCGTTCGCTGCGCCCCTCGCAGCAGGCCGATCCGGATTTGTACCTGCGGATAGTTCGTAAAGATGAGGACGGTATAATTGTCAGTGGGGCGAAAGCTCACCAGACAGGGGCCCTGTCTGCCCACGAAATCCTGGTTATGCCCACTCTGACCATGGGCGAAGAGGATGCCGATTATGCTGTCTGCTTCGCTGTTCCCAGCGGAACGGAGGGAATAACGTATATCTATGGTCGCCAATCCTGTGATACCCGCAGGCTGGAAGGCGGGGTAATCGATGTCGGCAACTGCCGTTACGGCGGGCACGAATGCCTTGTAGTTTTTGAAGATGTTTTTATACCCTGGGAACGGGTTTTTATGTGCGGTGAGTACCGGTATACGGGTTCTCTGGTCGAAAGATTTGCCGGCTATCATCGACAGAGCTATGGCGGCTGTAAAGTCGGCGTAGGCGATGTATTGATTGGGGCGGCAGCGCTGGCAGCCGAATACAACGGTGCCGCAGGGGCTTCACATATTAAAGATAAGCTGATCGAGATGATTCATCTTAACGAAACTTTATTTGCCTGCGGGATTGCCTGTTCCAGCCAGGGAAAGCCCACTGCATCCGGAACTTATCTGATCGATATGCTTCTGGCCAACGTTTGTAAGCAAAACGTTACCCGCTTTCCTTACGAAATAGCCCGCCTGGCTGAGGATATCGCCGGTGGGTTAATGGTTACCCTGCCTTCAGAGAAAGACTACCGCCATCCCGAAATAGGGAAATATATCGAAAAGTATCTCAAAGGTGCTGAAAATGTACCCACCGAGCATAGAATGAGGATTCTGCGGTTAATTGAAAATATAACTCTTGGTACTGCTGCCGTTGGTTACCGCACTGAATCAATGCATGGTGCCGGCTCACCCCAGGCTCAGCGGATCATGATCGGCCGTCAGGCTGATTTGGATCAGAAGAAGAATCTGGCCAGAATAATTGCCGGAATAGTCGATGAAGAAAACAAAAGTTGAATTAAGAAGTTGAAGGAGGAAACTGTGAATATTAATAAGACGGTGCAGATGATTCACCAGGATATAATTAAATGGAGGCGTGATTTGCACCAAATACCCGAAATAGGTTTTGAGTTGGAGCAGACGTCCTGTTATCTCAGGGAATGCTTGGATCAAATGGGTATTACCTATTGCACAGCGGCCGGAACTGGAATTGTTGCTTTAATAGAGGGAGGGAAACCCGGTCCGACCCTGGCCCTGCGGGCCGACATGGATGCCCTGCCGATTACTGAAGAAACCGGTCTTTCTTTTGCATCAACAAATGGTAACATGCACGCCTGCGGCCATGATGCCCACATGGCCATGCTGCTTGGAACTGCAAAAATCATTAACGGTATTCGTGATCGATTAAGCGGAAACGTCAAACTTTTATTTCAGCCGGGAGAAGAAGGTCATGGCGGTGCTGAGCAGATGATTGCCGATGGCTGCCTGGAAAACCCTTCTGTTGATGCGATTACCGGTCTGCATGTCGGCCAGATTTTCCCTGAAGTTAAGACCGGACAGGTTGGGTATTGTGAAGGTCCAATTCTTGCCGCTGCTACAGCTTTTACTGTTACCGTCAGAGGCAAGAGCACTCACGGGGCCTTACCGCACCTTGGTGTCGATGCAATTACCGTCGCTGCGGAGATTATCCTTGCTTTACAGAAAATCATAAGCCGTGAAATGGATCCCCTTGATCCTGCTGTTTTAACCGTCGGTAAAATAAGCGGCGGCGAGGCTTTGAACATTATTACTCCCAGAGTAACCTTTAGTGGGGATTTTCGCACTCTTCACGAAGCAAACCGGCAATTTATTACTGAACGAATAGGAGAAATTTCTTATTCAGTAGCAAAGGCCAACCGGGCTGAGGCTGAAGTTGAGATCCTGGGAGGTTATCCATCCACAGTGAACGATTCGGAATTTACAAAAAAGGTTGTCGATGCAGCTTCAAACATAATCGGTTCAGAGCAGTTAATTGAAATAAAAAAGCCTAATATGGGCACAGAAGATATGGCTTTGTACCTTGAAAAAGTGCCCGGTGCTTTTTTTGTACTCGGCACCGGTAATCCCGGAAAAGGGATTACATACCCGCACCATAACTCTAAATTTGATCTGGACGAAGATACCCTCTGGATCGGCCCGGCAATTTTTTGCCAACTTGCCCTGGATTACCTGAAATTCAAGTAAAAAAGCAGTCTTGGAAAACTTAAGTTCCGGGTATCTGGAATAGCATTTCAACAAGGAGGAATGCAGCTAAAGATGAAGGATGAAGTGAAACAGATAAAAGTCATTCCTCCCCGGAGTGGTGCTTCTGTTATTCTCAACAATAAGGAGAGACTGCGAGTAGTTGATCTGGAAGGCAGACAGGTGGCTGACCTGCTGGCTTATAGCTGGTATGATCCACGTGAATATCTTTCAACAGCTGCAACAATTGATATTAACGGCTCATTAAATATTTTCCGGGAGGACTGTCTTTATTCCAACAAATATAACCCGATGCTCCTGTTACTCGAAGATACGGTAGGAAGGCACGACCTTGTGCACCCCCCCTGCAGACCGGAAATGTACCAAAAACAGTACGGGATAAATGATGATCACCCAAGTTGTTTTTATAATTTTTCCCGGGCTTTGATGGAATATGGACTTGATGATTCGCTTATCCATACCCCCTTTAATATATTCATGAATACTTATGTGCGCAACGACGGAACGTTAGAAATTAAAAAACCGGTTTCCAAGCCTAGTGACTATATTATGCTTGAAGCATTAATGGATCTGCTCGTGGTAGTTACGGCATGCTCAGTTGCCGAGAGCGATTGTAATGATTACAATCCAACTTCGATTAAAATAGAGGTTTTGGCACAATTGTAAAGGGAACCTCCATTATGAAAGGGACGTTTAATTATGTTACAAGCTGCAGATTTTTTCGACCTTAGGGATAATCGCTTTGCTCCACTTTTCAAAGACAGCGCCTATGTTTGGGAGGGTTTGAAAAATATTAAACCATTTATCAAAGAAAACCTTCAACCCAATGTAAAAAATTTGCGAAATGGAAGCACGTTAATCGATAAAACGCTGGTTCTTTACAAAGGTCAGGTGCTTGCTTCAGGCTTTAAGCTTGACACCACGGGAAAGAAAACAACAGTTTTAATGGATGGAGCTGTGCTGGAAGGAGCAAGTATTATTTATGCCGGAGCCTGCCTGATGGATGATGAGATTTATATCGGCAGGAATGCATTGATTGAGCCTGCTGCCCTGGTCAAAGGACCAACTTTTATCGGTGACGGTACTGAGATTCGACACGGGGCATATATTCGGGGCGATGTCCTGGTTGGAGATAACTGTGTCGTCGGCCACACTACGGAAATTAAATCCTCGGTGATGCTGGGAGGTAGCAAAGCAGGCCATTTTGCTTATATCGGTGACAGTATCCTGGGCAGGGTTAACCTGGGAGCAGGTACCAAGTTGGCTAACCTGAAAATGGTTGATTCCCTGGTAGTCTTAAATATTGATAATAGTGTTTATGAGACTGGTTTACGAAAATTTGGTGCAATAATCGCCGATGATGTCGAAACCGGATGTAACAGCGTGACCACTCCGGGGACTTTATTGGGGAGAAATGTTCTACTTTACCCCAACGGGACCGCACGGGGTTATTATTCTCCGGGAACAATAATAAAAGTAAGGCAGGATCAGGAGCACCGGGAAATAAGGCAGAAAAAGAGTTAATGGACAAAGTATTAAGTATTCTGGAAATAAAAGGACCTTTAACCGGTAAAGATTTCGTCCTGGAAACCGGGATGTCAATTTTAAGTTCCTGGATGCTTTGCAGTGGATCGGAAAAAATTATTACACGAATTATCGGGAAAAGATATCTGCGGCTTGATCAGAAAGTTGAGGGTTATGCCCGCCTATCTCCCTCAATAATGAGGGAATTTCTGAATTATACAATTATCGGCCTGGAAGCAGATAAACCTGCCATAGATGCCCGGGCGTGTCAGTTAGAGAAAGAGCTTGCTGAGATAAGTAAGAAAAAGATCGGTTTGGCCCGGGACACGATCGCCCGCCTGGTTGAAAACCACCAGGATCGGGATGTTATAAAAGACAAGGTTTGTTTTATTATCGCCGGTGATGTTGTTTTTGGTATGGCCCACACTGAACCGAGGCCGGAGTCTTCCACCGGTGAGTTAGTCAAAGGTTCGGATCTTGATATTATTACCATTGCTGACGGGTTATCCGATCAACTGCTAAAAAGCCTCGATACTGTCCTTTATAAAGAAAAGTATAATTTATTGATGAATCCGGTTTCCAAAGAAGAAATAGATTATATAATTAAAGATCTGGAAACCGTGCGGGAACAGCTTCAATTCAAAAACTTTAAAGCAATGGTTGCTTCGAAGATTTTAGAAGAAGGGGAGTATCTTTACGGGAGCCACAACCTGTTTGCTCAGATCAAAAAAATGATTACGCAGGTTTGCATACCGGAAAGGATACGTTTACTGGAAGAAAAAGCCCATTTAAACCGTGTATCGGCGGAACGTTCTTTACTGTCTGCTGCTGATACGGAGGACCATGATCAACTGATGGCTTTGTTTTATACCACCGAGGAAAAAGAAGAAATATTTTAGGTAATGTGAGGAGGCGATGACATAATGGATATAATTTTAGTTGATAATTACCGTGAGCTCAGTGAAAACGCCGCAGCTATTGTAGCTGATGAAGTCAATCGCAGGCAAACCCCGGTACTTGGCCTGGCTACAGGTTCTACTCCGGAAGGAATGTATGCTCAACTTATTAAAAAGTTTCAGAAAAAAAAAGTTGACTTCAGCAATTCGATTACCTTCAACCTTGATGAATATGCCGGACTCTCACCTGAACATCCACAGAGTTATCATTATTACATGTACAGAAATTTTTTTGACCACATCAATATCAAGCCTCGTAATATAAACATTCCCTATTGTGAAGATCAAGATATTGACGATGCCTGCAGGGAGTATGATCGGAAAATTATAGAAGCAGGCGGTATTGATTTGCAAATTTTAGGTATAGGAATTAACGGGCACATTGGGTTTAATGAACCGGGCGAATACCTGTACACCGGGACACATCTTGTTGATTTGACTGAAGAAACGATTGATGCCAACAGCCGTTTTTTTAACTCCCGGGAAGATGTACCTCAGCAGGCGATAACCATGGGGGTTGGCTCAATCATGCATGCAGAAAAAATCCTGGTAATGGCTTGTGGAAAAAATAAGGCCCGGGCGATTCAGCTCATGTGCTGCGGTAAGGTCACCACCAAACTTCCGGCGTCTTTGCTGCAGCTCCATCGCAGTGTAACCCTTCTCGCGGACAGGGAAGCAGCCTCGTTGCTCTAACTTTTTATTTTCTCGGGAAAGAAGCTGCCCTGATGAAATACAAGAAAAGTCTGGTTGGAGGTCTTTTGCTTTTATGATATATTATTATTGCATGGCAATGCGAACTTATTACCATGAGCTTAGTGCGCAAATCGCTTTTTATCATGCTCTGGTGGTGCGCAGCAGATTATAAGTAACCGCTGAAGAAATTGAATCCGTTTCAACATATTTAACCCGCAATATTGCTGCGATGGTCAAATTGGCGCTCTTTTAGGTAATGAAAATGTTAATATTGCTTTCATGGTAAAACATTATCTTTAATGAAGTTTAAATACTTGGAAAGAGGTGCGTATCAATGGTAAAAGTTTATTCACTGAGCACATGCCCCTGGTGCAAGAAAGTTAAGAAGTATCTTGATGATAACAATGTGCAGTATGATGTTATCGAAGTCGATCTGACCAAAGGGGAAGAACAGAAGAAAGCCCTTGAGGAAGTAGAAAAACTGACCGGCAAGCGTTCTTTTCCGGTAACTGTAATAAATGAAAAAGCGATTACCGGATTTAAGCAGGAGGAAATTGATGGAGCGCTTAAGAATGAAGAATAAAATATATTGTGAAGTTTGCCTTCTTTCATTTATTCACAAAGGTGAAATTGAGACCGGGCAGGTTGTGACCTGTACAATTTGCGGCGCTGAATTGGAAATAAAATCAGTCGAACCCGAAATAACTGCTGATCGGTTAGCCCAGGATCCGGAAACCGAGATCCGCAATCGCTCCGAGAACTTTGCCCGCCTGCGCGGGTACACCTTTAACGAGGATAAAGAACTGGTTATCGAAGGATTAATTGAGAAAAATAGACTTTTTGGTGATTTTTATTGTCCCTGCCGGTTCGAGAACATTCCAGAGAATGTTTGTCCCTGCCTGCAGACCCGCATGAATGAAGTACGCAAGCTGGGGCACTGTTACTGAAATCTCTTTCACCTGAAGGAGTGAGTTTCACTCCATCGTTGGTATCCCTGTCAGTTAAGATGAAACAAATTAGAGGGCGGAGTTCGGATATCAGAAGTTGGAAATAATAAAAACATAAGCCTTCTGAACAGGCTGGATACGAAATTCAAATTTTGCAGTTTCTGATATCTGATTCCGGCAGTGCGTCGATGAATGTAAATTTCGATAAAGGGCGTCTACTGGAAAACATGTTGCCAAGGCGGAGGAATTAACAATGAAGATTGATTTTGTCCGTGGACACATGGGTGGGAATCTGATAATCCTGCTTCGGGGCGATCAGGTTCCGATTGGCCGGGAACTGGAAACAGCTGTCCAGCTGATGGGGCCTAATTACCTTTATGCTCACGAAGCGGGCATTCTTTACCCGGCGATTAAACAGGGAGTGATTGAAGTAAAAATTGCTGAACCGACATTGCCCAGCTTTATCAGCGCCTGTGGCGGATTAACCCAGGTTCTGGGAGCCGCTCTGATCGAAACGGATCTCGGGGCAATATTTGGTGTTGATCAGACTAATTCTCCCACCAGAGTGTTGCTCCAGACAGACTGTGGCCCGATTGCCCTGAGTATAGAAAAGCATGAACGCAAAGCACTGCGTATCAAAACCGATATGGAATGTTTTGTCGATGAATGTTATGAACACGGAGTAAGCCGGGAAGTCTGCAGGGGTATCGAAGTGATGCGGGCGGGCAAATTCCTGGTGGTAAATGCAGACAACTTTAAGGTAGCTTATCCTGCGGCTGACTTTACAGCCTGGGACAGACAAACCCGCAGGGTTCTACTGGAAATTCAGCATGAGTTTCAGGAAAAAACCGGTGAGATAGAACCAAACGTCGCTGTCTATGACTGGCATCCCGAACGAGGCGGTCACCTCAGGGCAGTTTTTCCTCATTATGTCGAGAGTGACGTTATTGAGCCTTCCTGCGGAACAGGTTCAGTTGCGCTTGGATTGGCTGTCACGGCTGGTGGTGAGATAAATCACCTGATGAAAGGTAATAATGGATCAATTACGCTGAATATCGAATCGGGTGGGGGGTATGAACTGGGCGGCCCGGAAATTACTGCTCTCGAGATGAATGTTAATTCAGGGGAAGTTAAAGCTGCCGCTTTTTCACACAGCCGGGTCGAGATTACCTCAGTGGGCCAAGCTTTTCTGTGATCGACTGTATGGTAATGATTAGATAAAACCGGCTTTTCCAGGCCGGTTTTATATTTTTGATCAGACTTTTTGATTCAACCTGTGTATTTATAAGATGAAAAGCGAAAATGGCGGTGCAAATTCTATTTAAGCCATGAATTTGGCCCGGTGTGGGTGATCACGGTTTTAACAACCCTTGTTGCCATAGAGGTATTGATTTTAAACAAGATAAATGCAGTGGAGGGATAAAAATGATTAAAAAAAGAATTGTAATTTTGACAGCTTTCTTTGCACTTGTGGTAATGCTTGGTTTTATACCTTTAGCGGTTGTCGTTGCAGAAAGTGATGTCGTTATTAACGAAGACATCAGTAAAGCGGTTGGCAATCTGGAAATCCTGCGCGATACAACTGTAAATGGTGATGTTACCCTGAACATGGGTGAGCTTAATGTCCTGGGGCGAATCAACGGTAATGTGAATAGTAACATGGGTCAGGTCAATATTGACGGAGAAGTCAGCGGAGATGTAGAAACGAACATGGGTCAGGTTGTTGTCAACGGCAATGTCGGCGGCAATGTCCGGGCACGAATGGGTGAGATTATCGTTGACGGTTCTGTCGGTGCCAATCTGATTTCAGACATGGGAGCGATCAGGGTCGGAGGAGCAGTTGGCGGTGATATTGTTTCCGGCGTTGGCGATCTTCTTATCACAGGTGCTGTAGCCGGGGATGTCAATAGTAAAGCTGGAAATTTATTCATCAACGGTATCGTAGAAGGTGATGTCACTCTGGATCAAGGTGTAGTTGAACTGGGCCCGAATGCAATTGTCTCAGGGCAGGTTTATGTCGGCCGGGGCCTGGTTAAAAAGACTGATACATCTATAGCCGGTTCAATCGGCATTGGCGAAGAGTTAAGTGTATCTGAAATAGAAGAGCAGACAACTGACAATGGTTACCGATTTGACGGCCTGGACAGGGGTCTTGGAGAAAGGATTGCTGAAAGGGTAGCGCAAGCGGTTGACAGTACATTTCGCAATGTGCGTTTTATGCCGCATATGACGAGGGGGAGCGAATGGCCCTTTTTCCCATTTCCTTTCATGGGTATCTACGGCAATGTTGCCATGGGTATTATTAACATGCTGATTATGTTTGCCCTTGCTGCTCTTACTTATACTCTTTTTCCAAAGCAGGTTAAAGCAGCAGGAAACGCTATATCATTAAAAACAGGACCGGTTATCGGGTGGGGAATCCTGGCTGCGGTCCTGGCTGTTCCATTAATGGTTATTCTGGCGATAACGATAATCGGTATACCGCTTATTCTAATCGAGATAATTTTCCTGGCGGTGGCTGCAATACTAGGGTATTCCGGCATTGTCAGCCTGATTGGAGGGAAAGTTCTCAGCGCCGCTTCTTACGGTACTGCTAACCCGCTGGGAGCTATTGCCCTTGGGGTTCTAATAATTGGCCTTATTAGCATGATTCCGCTGCTGGGTTCGTTGGTTTCATTTGCTGTTTTCGTCCTGGCAGTTGGGGCAGCCCTGGTTAGCCGTTTCGGATCTATACCGAGCTAGTATGTGTCATTACTGAAGGTTAAGAAATGAGAGCAGGTGATCTCGCATTGCTGCAGGCGCGATCACCTGTTTGTGCCTGATTGGTTTTTGATTAAGATCAGCAAGGTTAACCGGAATGGGAATGCCGGTTTTACTGGATAGAATTTTAAGCAGTTCAAGTTCGGATCTATTTTTAAATCTGCCGTTACCAAAGAGGGCCCGGGCAACACTGCCTGTAAATTTGTACGGACTGGCTGTGGAAAGAAGAACAGCAAGACTGTTATCTTCTACCCGGTTACGATATTTACTCAGGACAGATTTACCAACGGCAGTGTGCGTATCAATCAGGTAGTTGTGATTCCGGTAAGTATCCTGAATAAGCTGTACTGTTTCTTCGTCATCGGCATAGTCGGCCCAGAAAAGCTCTTGCAGGTTCTTTAGGGTCTCTCCGTCAATAATGTATTCTCCGCTCTCCTTTAATTCCTGCATCCACGAATTAACTCGCATGGTATCATGGCCGGTTAACTCAAATAATAAGCGCTCGAGGTTACTTGAGATCAGAATATCCATTGACGGTGAAAGGGTTATGTGCAGTGGCCTGCGGCTATTATAATGGCCACTGTTAATAAAGTCTGATAGGACATTGTTGCGATTCGCAGAACAGATTAGGCGGTTTATGGGCAGGCCCAGCCGGCGGGCGTAGTAACCGGCCAGGATATTCCCAAAATTTCCTGTAGGAACTACAAAGTTTATTTTTTCTCCCGGAAGCAATTCTTTTCGACTGGCAAGGTCCCTGTATGCTGAGAAATAGTAGACAATTTGTGGCAGAAGGCGGCCCCAGTTGATCGAGTTTGCTGAAGAGAGTCGGTAACCCGCTTCTGCCAATTTTTCGGCAAGTACGTGGTCATTGAATATTTCCTTTACCCCGGTCTGGGTATCGTCAAAATTACCCCGGACTGCCGCCACATCAACATTGTTTCCTTCCTGGGTGATCATTTGAAGTTTTTGTACTTCGCTAACCCCTTTTTCCGGGAAATAGATAACGATTTTAGTGTTATCTATGTCACGAAATCCCTCTAAAGCTGATTTTCCTGTATCACCGGAGGTGGCTGTCAATATAACAATCTCAGATTTTTCTCCGGTAATCTGCACTGCTGTACGTAATAAAAGTGGTAATATTTGAAGGGCAACATCTTTAAAAGATGAAGTTGGCCCATGCCATAGTTCTAAAATGAACAAGTCAGTAGTGAGTTTGTGAAGGGGGGTAACATCTGGATGGTCAAAATTTTCTGCGCTATAAGCTAAGTTGACAGCACTTTCAACTTGTGCACTGCTGAAGTCAGTTAAAAAGAGTTTTAGTATTGTGTTTGCTATTTCCCGGTAATGGCCGGTGGGCAGATTATCAGCCTTAAAAGGGGTAGCCTTTTCAGCCGGAACGTAGAGGCCCCCGTCCGGAGCCAGGCCTTTTTTGATTGCCTTTGAAGCTGTCGTATATTCCGCATGATTCCTGGTGCTGTAATAATACACTTATGCTTCCTCCTTCATGTGGCTTAAAACTTTATTCTTGATTTCTCCAGGCCGGCCGGTAAATCCTTTAGCTTAAGCCTTCTCCCCTTGACAAAAAGTTTTGGACAGGGTATTTTCAGAACACGGTTTTAATCACTCCACTATTCTACCTCGCAGCCCTTTTAAGGAGCGTGATAAGCACGTGAAATATTTAGTTATTGTCGGAGACGGTATGGCCGATTATCCCATGGAACAACTTGATAATAAAACAGCACTGCAATATGCCCAAACCCCTAATTTTGACCGCCTGGCTATAGAAGGCGAACTTGGTTTGGTGCAGACAATACCGGATGGTTTGCCGCCCGGCAGCGATACGGCTAATCTTTCAGTTATCGGTTATGACCCCCTGCAGTATTACACAGGACGTTCGCCTTTCGAAGCTATCAGCCTCGGTGTTGAAATGAACCCCGGTGATATTTCGTTTCGTTGTAACCTGGTTACGCTTTCCAATGATCAACCTTATGCTGAAAAAACAATGATCGATTATTGTGCCGGAGAAATATCGACTGAAGAAGCCCGGGAATTGATTGAAGCTGTAAGTGCAAGCCTGGGCATAAAAGAAATTGACTTCCATACCGGCTTTATGTACCGCCACCTGATGGTTTGGCACAATGCCCCTAATGACTGGGAGTTGATCCCTCCCCACGACATTAGCGGGAAAAAGGTTACAGATTACTTGCCGGAAGGCAATGAAGGATTTAAAGTATCTCAGATGATGGAAAAAAGTTTCAACATTCTGGTTGATCATCCGGTCAATAAAAAGAGGATTGAAAGAGGGTTAAATCCGGCTAACTCAATCTGGATCTGGGGCGCGGGCCGTAAACCGCTCATTCCACTTTTTGTGGATAAATACGGATTAAAAGGCTCGGTTATCTCAGCCGTTGACCTGGTCAAAGGAATCGGTCTCTTTGCGGGTCTGAAACCGATTAAAGTTGCAGGTGCCACCGGTTATATCGATACAAACTACGGCGGAAAAGTCGGAGCTGCTCTGGATGCTTTGAAGCAGGGCCAGGATTTCATATATCTGCATATCGAGGCTCCTGACGAGTGCTCTCACCGGTTTGAAATTAACAACAAGGTTAAGGCCATAGAGTTAATAGACCGGTTGGTGGTTAAGGTGATCAGGGAAGAACTCGATCAGAGCGGCCTTGACTATAGCATATTACTGGTTACAGATCATGCTACACCGCTTTCTCTGGGTACTCACACCAGTGAACCGGTACCATTTGCAATTTTCCGCAGTAATGACCCAAAAAATAACTCCGGCCGATCATTTAACGAAGCTAGCGCTTCTGATACAGGCTTCTTGATAAATGAAGGCTACAGGTTAATGGACCGTTTTCTGAATCGGAGATGATTAGCAAAACCGCGGGGATAAGATGAAAAATATTGATTACAGTGAAAAAATTATTAACTCAAATTTTATGGCCCTTTTCGGAGCCATCTTTTTTCTTTTTTTTGCTCTTGATTATTATATCCCGATTCTTCCTTTTTATGTCCTTGACGTAGGGGGCAGTGAAGCTTCTGTCGGAATGCTGATGGGTTTATTCACTTTCTGTTCAGTGGTCCTGCGCCCTTTTCAGGGCAGGAATATTAACCACCGGGGACGTAAGCGGTTGCTGGTTACAGGCATATCTTTATATGCTGCGGCAGGAATGGGATTACTTTTTCTGCCATCGCTGCCCCTGTTGTTTGTTTTTCGGGCTGTGCAGGGTTTTGGCTGGGGTGCTTTTCTGCTGGCTTTCAATACCCTGACCCTTGACCTGGCTCCTCCCGGAAGACGGGGAGAAGTGGTGGGGTTAATGGGTATTGCGCCTCCTTTTTCGTTGGCCACTGCACCCATTTTGGGTGAATACCTGCGAATGACAACGGCAGAAAATTACCAGGTTCTATTCCTGGGAGCTGCAATTGCTGCATTGATTGCCCTGTTTCTTGGAGCACTTGTCCGGGAACCGATCAGGGATAGGGACGCAGACGGTCAATCTGCACTGTTTTCCCGAAAAGTTTTATTCCCATCCCTGATTATTTTTTGTATGACTTTTACCCTTGGTGCCATTCTTACATTTTTACCGCTGCTTGGAGAAGTTCGTAACATCCAGGCAGTTGGTTACTTTTTTACGGTTTTTGCCCTGACCACGGTATTTTCGCGTCCGGCGGCAGGCCGTTTGTCAGATCACTTTGGCCGGCATAAGATCTTTTTGCCGGCCCTTGTTATAGCTGCAGTTGCTTTAATAATGATCGCAACAGCCGTAACAGAACGGCAGCTTATATTAAGTGCATTTGTTCTCGGAATAGGTTTCGGTTCGGCTCACTCATCGGTTATGGCAATGGCTGCTGATCGTTTGCCGGTTATGGAAAGAGGAATTGGCATGGCGACTTTTACATCTGCTTTTGATCTCGGCATAGTAACAGGTTCTGTTACCCTTGGAATCCTGCTGATATGGTTTGATTTTACAGCGCTTTTTATTCTTTGTGCTTTAATTATGCTGATACCACTTTTGGGTAACCTGATTAAAGAAAAAATGAAAGCTGCAGCTTAAAAAATATGGGAGGAATTTTACTATGGCAGACAGTCTGGCTTATAAGCTTCTAAAAGACCACCTGTCCGAAGGCGATTTTAAAAAAGGTTCGGAAATCGGGATTCATATCGATCAAACCCTGACCCAGGATGCCACAGGAACGATGGCTTACCTGCAGCTCGAGGCGCTGGGGATAGATAAAGTCTCAACTGAACTATCCGTGAGCTATATTGATCATAATACTTTGCAGAACGGGTTTGAAAATGCCGATGATCACCGCTATCTGCAGTCGGCTGCTGCCCGTTTCGGGGTTTGGTTTTCCCGGCCCGGTAATGGGATCTGCCACCAGGTTCATTTAGAGCAATTCGGGATTCCGGGTAAAACTCTCCTTGGTTCTGACAGTCATACTCCGACTGCCGGCGGCCTCGGCATGCTTGGTATCGGAGCAGGCGGCCTTGATGTAGCTGTAGCCATGGCCGGAGGGCCATTCTTTTTGGTTGTACCCGAAGTGCTCAGTGTGAACCTGGATGGTAATATGCCCCCCTGGGTTGGAGCGAAAGATATTATTCTGGAATTGCTCCGCCGACTGACGGTAAAAGGCGGTGTGGGTAAAATTATTGAATACTGCGGTTCCGGTCTGGAAAACCTCTCTGTTCCGGAACGGGCAACAATTGCCAACATGGGTGCGGAGCTGGGAGCAACATCCTCGCTGTTTCCCAGTGATCAAGTTACAAGAAAGTTTTTAATTAGGCAGGATAGGGGCGATCTATGGAAAAGTTTGGAAGCTGACCCCGGAGCTGCTTATGATGCGCAAATAACCATAGATCTCTCCAGCCTTGAACCGATGGCCGCAGAGCCGCACAGTCCCGACAATGTCAGGGCTATCAGGGAAATTGGCCCTGTACCTGTGGATCAGGTTGCTGTTGGAAGCTGTACTAACGGTTCTTATCAAGACCTGCGCCTTGTGGCGGAAATCTTAAAGGGAAAAATTGTTCACCCGCAGGTCAGCCTGGTTGTGGCTCCCGGATCACGGCAGGCATTCATGAGCCTGGCCCGGGAAAGTGCTCTCGAGAGCCTGCTTGCTTCCGGGGCCAGGATACTCGAATCAGCCTGCGGGCCATGTATCGGTATGGGCCAGGCGCCACCGTCCGGCGGTGTTTCAGTGCGCACCTTTAACCGTAATTTTTCCGGGCGAAGCGGTACTGTTGATGCCGGGGTTTACTTGACCGGCCCTGCCGCAGCTGCTGCAGCTGCCCTGACTGGTGAGCTTAATGATCCACGTGAGCTCGGTAAATATCCCGATCTGCCTGAAGCTCCGCTGCCGGTTATTGACAACCGAATGTTAATTCCTCCCCCGGTTAACGGGACAATAACCGCTATTACCCGTGGCCCGAACATTAAACCTATACCTTTGAACGAAAAGATGCCGGAGCAAATCGAGTTCAAAGTTTTGCTGGTGGTCGGCGATAATATAACGACTGACCATATTATGCCCGGAGGTTCAAAGGTACTTCCTTTGCGATCCAACATAGAAGCGCTCAGTGAATTTGTATTTTCCGCCCTGGATCCCGGTTTTCCTGAACGGGCCCGTGAATATGGCAGCGGAATTATTGTGGCCGGAGAGAATTACGGCCAGGGTTCCAGCAGGGAACATGCCGCACTGGCTCCCATGTTCCTGGGGGTCAAAGCAGTTCTGGCTAAATCGTTTGCCCGAATTCATCATGCCAACCTGGTTAATTATGGTATTTTGCCTCTGACTTTTAGCGAGCTTTCTGACTACGAAAAGCTCTCCGTCGGGGATGAACTGTCCATTGATAATCTTCGGAAGCAGTTAGAAAATACTGAGGTTTTTGTTGACCATCTTAACGGCAATTATAAAATTTCTGCCGTTCATCAATTATCAGAGCGGCAGTTGGCTATTATCAGCGCAGGAGGTCTTTTAAACTATACCCGGTTGCAGTAATAATAAAAGATTGAATTTAAATAGCTTACCAGAATGCAGCCGGTACTGAAGTAATCCCGGTGCAGTTTGATTGGTTTAACTAAATGCTATTGCGAAGGCACAGGCAAGTGGTGGTTCGTGACTGATCGAGACTGCAATATCCTTTATATTTTTCTCATCGGCAAGTCGCAATGCCTCTCCATGCAATATGGCCCGGGGCTGCCGGCCGGGCAAAGTGATTATTTCAACTTCATTTAAAGCTGCCGGCCCAATACCACAACCGATTGCTTTTAACACCGCTTCCTTGGCAGCAAAGCGTGCGGCCAGCCCGGCCATAGGCGATCCTTTTCCAGCAAAATTTCCTTTTTCCGTATCGGAGAAAATTCTTTTTAAAAATTGATCGGGGTACTTTTCATAAATCTTCTCAATCCGATCAATAGATACCAGGTCAACGCCAACGCCGATAATCAAATTTATTCACCACCTTATTGCAGACTATAAGTTTTTATATTATAACACTTTGCCGATATTAGAACCTCTTCCGGCACCGATGTTCTCAATCTATCCAATTGCGCCGGCTTGATTTATCTTTGAAAATTCAACCAATACCTTGCTTTTTAGTAAATAATGTGGTAATATTTAGACGATATAACACCCTGTTTATCAGGGTTATTTTGGGAGGTAGTACGTTAATGCAAGGTAAGGTTAAATGGTTTAACCCTGAAAAAGGGTACGGCTTTATTGAAATCGAGGAGGGTAATGATGTTTTTGTGCATTACTCAGAGATTAAAGAGGAAGGGTTCAAAACATTAGAAGAAGGCCAGGAGGTTGAATTCGAAATTGTCGAAGGAAACCGTGGCCCACAGGCCGCAAACGTAGTTAAGATATAGGTTCAGGCTTGTTAAGTCAGGAACGATATAGGTTTGATATTATTGCCGGCGCCAATACGTCGGCTTTTTGTTATTAATAATGCCAAAAAGTCATTGACAGCAAGCGAAACAGGTGTTATTCTTTTTTTTGGGCAATACCCGAGTTGTTTAGTCGGGATTAGCAGAGGAGATGCAGCAGAAATGAGGCTTTCAGCGAGAGCAGAATACGGGGTGCGAGCTATGGCTGTGCTGGCAATTTATTATCAAAGCGGCCCTTTACCTCTACGTGAAATAGCTGAGCAGGAAGAAATATCACTTAAGTTTTTGGAACAAATATTCCCTGATCTCAGGCGATCGGGTCTAATTCAAAGTGTTCGCGGATCCCGTGGCGGTTATATGCTGTCACGCTCGCCCGATAATATTAATGTTGGTGATATTGTACGGGCAGTTGAAGGGCCGATTACCCCTGTTAACTGCCTTTCGGAAAGCGATAGTGAACCCTGCTGTCATCGCAAAGGAGATTGCCTTACCAGGCAGGTGTGGGAAAAACTGAGAGATCGGATTAACGATGTACTGGATGAAGTTTTTCTCAATGAACTGGTTGATTTTAAGCCGGCACAGGTATTAACGAGACGGGAGGAATAGATAGTGAAACATAAGCTGGTTTATATGGATCATGGAGCAACAACTCCGGTTAGGGAAGAGGTTATGGAAGCAATTATACCTTATTTTAAGGAGCATTATGGCAACCCATCCAGCCTGCATGCCCGGGGCAGAGAGGTTCGGCACGCGGTTGATCTGGCTCGTGAAAAAACAGCGGAATCTTTGGGTGCAGCTGCCGAGGAGATTTTTTTCACTTCAGGCGGGACAGAATCAAACAATATTGCCCTGCGGGGAGCAGCAAAAAAACGTGCTGCTGCCGGCCATATAATCACTTCAAGCATTGAGCATCACGCTGTGCTCGATGTCTGCAAGGATCTTGAAAAAGAAGGTCACAGGGTTACCTACTTGCCTGTTGATCATTATGGATGGGTTGACCCATCTGCAGTGGAAGCCGCTATAACTCCTGATACCTTCATTATATCAATTATGGCAGCAAATAATGAAGTAGGAACATTGCAGCCAGTTCAACAAATCGGTATTATTGCCAGGCAACACAATATTTTGTTTCACACCGATGCAGTACAGGTTGTCGGGCACTTACCGGTCGATGTCAAAAGTTTAAATGTTGATTTGTTATCGCTCTCAGCGCATAAATTTAACGGACCGAAAGGTGTTGGTGCTCTCTACAAGCGCAAAGGAGTTCGCATTGACCCTCTTTATCGTGGAGGCGGCCAGGAACGTAAGCTGCGTCCCGGTACTGAAAATGTCCCCGGAGTCATTGGCCTCAGCAAAGCTCTCGAGCTTTCAGTCAGTGAAATCCCGCAAAAAAAGCAGTTCCTGGAAGGCCTGCGAGATCAGCTAATCGGAGGTCTCTTAAAGATAGAAGATGTTATTTTAAATGGTCACCCCAAACTGCGTTTACCGGGGAATGTCAATGTGAGTTTTAAATATATTGAAGGTGAATCGGTGCTCTTAAGTCTTGATCTGCAGGGAATTGCCACGTCCAGTGGTTCGGCGTGTTCATCGGGCTCACTTGAACCTTCCCATGTCCTATCGGCAATTGGACTGGATCATCAGACTTCTCACGGTTCTATTCGCTTTAGCCTTGGCAGGGGTAACAGTGAAGAAGATGTCAATTATGTTTTAGAAAATGTACCTCGTATTGTGGATAAGCTACGCAAAATCTCCCCAATTCGCAAGTCCGGATAGCAGAGAGGAGAGCTATATGTACAACGATAAAGTAATCGATCATTTTAGCAATCCCCGCAATGTCGGCGAACTTACCGATGCTGATGGTATAGGGGAAACCGGCAGCTTTAAATGCGGAGATACCATGACACTTTATATCAAGGTCAATGAAGGCCGTATTGAAGACGTCAGGTTTCAAACTTACGGCTGTGGTGCGGCTATCGCCAGCAGCAGTATGCTAACGGAAATGGTCAAAGGTAAAACTCTTGACGAAGCTTTGCAAATTACCAATCAGGAAGTAGCTGACGAACTGGGCGGTCTGCCGCCCCTGAAATTGCATTGTTCAAACCTTGCGGCAGATGCCCTGCATAACGCTATTGAGAATTATCGGAAAAAACAGGAGTCGAGCCAGGCTGGTTAAAGGGATTCGGATAAATTATACGGATCAACTTGACAAAACCCCCGGAGGAGTGTTATTTTTTATTTAGCTTTAGCACTCTGGAGCATAGAGTGCTAAAGCGTTAGAGCGGGGGATAAATTATGGCAGCACTACTTAGTGATAGAAAGCAGCAAATTCTTCGAGCAGTTGTCGTTAATTACATCAAAACGGCAGAGCCGGTAGGTTCACGTACAGTTGCCCGCTCTTACAAGATGGGTTTAAGTTCAGCCACTATTCGAAATGAAATGGCTGATTTGGAAGATCTCGGTTACCTGGTCCAACCCCATACATCAGCCGGAAGGATCCCTTCCCAACTCGGTTACCGTTATTACGTTGATAACCTGATGGATTTAGACGATCTGAGCGCAGATGATGAACTGGCGATCAGCAGTTCTCTGAGTACCGAGAAAATGCGTGAAATTGAACAGATTATTAACAACTCGGCTCGAGTTTTATCCTCAGCCACCAATCAGACGTCACTAATCATGGGCCCGCAGTTCAGGAAAAGCGCGTTTCAACAGCTGCGTATTTTACCTCTTGATGAAAAACGCGGACTGGTTGTATTGATCACCGATACCGGTTTTATAAAGAACAAAGTCATCGACATGCAGCAGCAATTAAGTCAGGCTGAACTGCATCAGGTTGTTTCCTATCTAAATCAAAAACTGTATGGGTTGACTATCGACCAGGTTACAACCTCACTGATCAATGAATTGAAACGTGATCTTTTTAAACGCCTGGAAATTCTTGAGCAGGCTTTTATTCTGTTGGAAGAAAGCCTGAAAGAGGAGAAACAGATCCGTGTTTTTTTAGGCGGGACGACCAATATCCTGAATCAGCCTGAATTTAAAGATGTTGATAAAATCCGCAGGATGCTGAACCTGTTTGAGCAGGAACCGCTTTTATTTAAGATACTGGAAGATACTTCAAGCGAGGATAACATTGTTGTCAGTATTGGAGCGGAAAATGAGTTTGAAGATATCCAGGAGTGCACCCTGATTACAGGAACTTACAAGATTCATGATAAAACGCTTGGCACGGTTGGCGTCCTCGGCCCGACCAGGATGGACTACAGTCGCGTAATCAGTGTAATGCGCCGCCTGGTTGATTATCTGAACCAGAGCCTGAGCTCTTGATTAAATGAATTTATAAAAAATTTTTGTGAGCAGGTGAGACTATTTATGGCCGGTAAAAAGAGGAAGAAAGAAGAGACGGCTGGCAAGAAAGAAGAACAAACCATAGAAATAGAAACTGAAGCAGTAAAGGAGGAAGAATCTGTCAAACCGGAAAAACTTACAGATCTTGAAATAGCCCGACAAGATTGGGAACAGGAAAAAGAAGAATTGTTAGATAAACTCAAACGCAAGCAGGCTGATATTGACAATCTGCGGCGAATCAGTAAGATGGAACAGGCCGAAGCCAGGGAGTATGCCCTGCATCAATTTCTCTGCCGCCTACTGCCGGTGTTGGATAACCTGGAGCGAGCCCTCGAATCTGCTCTTTCGGATGAAGAAGTCCCGGATAGTTATGTTGAAGGGCTGAAGATGATTCACAAGCAACTGATGCAATTAATCGAACAGGAAGGTGTTACTGAAATCGAGGCAGCCGGCTGTCCTTTCGACCCGAACTGCCATCATGCCGTGATACAGGAAGATAATAACGGCAGTGAGCCGGGAACCGTTTTGGAAGAGCTACAGAAAGGCTACCGTCACCATAAGCGGATTCTTCGCCCTTCAATGGTAAAGGTTTGTAAGGAATAATCTTCCGGAGGATTTCATAGCCAATATTATTAAGTCTGAATCAAGCAGTCAGTGCCGGAGAACGGCTTCATAAAACTATAATATATGTATTAATGACAAGCTAGGAGGAAATTAAATGGGTAAAGTAGTAGGTATTGATTTAGGGACAACCAACTCAGTAGTTGCAGCATTAATCGGCAGTGAACCTGAAATTATTGCCAATGCCGAGGGCAGCAGGCTTACCCCTTCCGTGGTTGCTTTTACCAAGGATGGAGAACGCCTGGTCGGCCAGGTGGCAAAGCGGCAATCAATTACCAATCCAGATCGCACTATAACATCGATTAAGCGCGAGATGGGCACAGAGCATAGGGAAAAAATCGATGATAAAGAATATACCCCGCAGGAAATCTCGGCAATGATCCTGCAGAAGCTTAAAGCTGATGCAGAAAGTTATCTCGGCGATAAAATTACGCAGGCGGTAATTACCGTTCCTGCTTACTTTACCGACAGCCAGCGCCAGGCAACAAAAGATGCCGGAACCATTGCAGGCCTTGAAGTTCTGCGCATCATCAATGAGCCTACAGCGGCAGCCCTTGCATACGGGTTGGATAAAAAGGGTGAACATAAAATACTGGTTTTCGATCTTGGCGGGGGGACCTTTGATGTTTCAGTCCTAGAATTGGGCGATGATGTTGTTGAAGTAAAAGCCACCAGCGGTAACAACCGCCTCGGTGGCGATGATTTCGATCAGAGAGTAGTCGACTACGTTGCTGAAGAATTTAAAAAAGATCAGGGGATTGACCTGCGCGGCGACCGCATGGCTCTGCAACGATTGAGCGAAGCAGCTGAAAAAGCAAAGGTTGAGCTTTCATCGGTGACTTCTACCGATATCAACCTGCCTTTTATTACCGCTACACAGGACGGACCTAAACACCTTAATGTTTCCCTGACCAGGGCTAAGTTCGACGAACTTACCGCAGACCTGGTAGAGAAAACCATGGGTCCGACCAAACAGGCGCTTTCTGATGCAGGCTTAACTTCTAAAGAGATCGATCGGATTATATTAGTAGGTGGCTCAACCCGTATTCCGGCTGTGCAGGAAGCGATCCGCAAGCTGTTGGGCCAGGATCCGCACAAGGGTGTTAATCCCGACGAGGTTGTAGCCCTGGGGGCTGCCTATCAGGCTGCAGTGCTGGGTGGGGAAGCAAAGGATGTCCTGCTTCTTGATGTGACACCGCTTTCACTGGGGATTGAAACTTTAGGCGGAGTATACACTAAGATTATTGAACGCAACACTACTATCCCTACTGAGAAGAAACAAATATTTTCGACTGCAGCAGATAACCAGACCAGCGTTGATATTCATGTGCTGCAGGGAGAAAGGGCTATGGCAGCCGATAACAAAACCATGGGTCGTTTTATGCTTGATGGCATTCCCCCTGCTCCACGTGGAGTACCGCAAATTGAAGTAAGCTTTAATATTGATGCGAACGGTATTGTCAATGTTTCGGCCAAAGATCTTGCCACCAGCCGGGAGCAGAACATTACTATTACTGCTTCCAGCGGTTTAGAAAAAGATAAGATCGATGAAATGGTTAACGATGCGGAAAAACATGCCGAAGAAGACCGTAAACGCAAGGAAATGGCTGAAGCCCGCAACCAGGCCGACAGCCTGGCCTACAGTGCAGAAAAATCACTGAAAGATCTTGGTGACAAGGTAGAAGCTGATAAAACTGAAGAAATTAATAAGGCTATAGCAGAGTTGCGTGAAGCTGCCAAAGGCGAAGACCTCGAGCGGATTAAAGAAGCTACTGAAAAAATGAACACTTTTATGCACGAGCTTTCAGCCAAGCTTTATGAACAGGCCAAAGCCCAGGAAGGCGAAGCGCCAGGCGGCGACACAGGCAAAGGCGATGCTGCGTCAGATGCTGATAATGTGGTTGATGCTGATTTTGACGTACAGGACGAAGAAGAGGAAGTTAAAGAAGAAGATAAAAAAGAAGACAAGAATGATAGTTAGCGACTGCTTTTAAATCTGCAGCCGTAAATTGTTTTGATGAGGATGATTTTTCGATATGAGCAAACGGGATTATTATGAAGCGCTGGGCATAGAGCGCGGTGCTTCAGCGGAAGAGATAAAAAAAGCATACCGACGCCTGGCTAAACAATACCACCCTGACTTCAATAAGGATGATAATGAAACAGAAAAGAAGTTCAGAGAAATCAAAGAAGCCTATGATGTTTTAAGCGATCCTCAAAAGCGGGAACAGTATGACCGTTTTGGTCACCAGGCCGGGTACTCCGGTGGTGCCGGCGGGTTTGAGGGTTTCGGGGGCGGCGGTTTTGGATTTGGCGGTATCGATGATATATTTGAACAGTTTTTTGGCGGCATGAGCGGCAGGCGTCGTCCGCGAGGTCCCGAATAGGGCAACCATTTGCGTTATGATCTGGACATCACCCTGGAAGATGCTTATAGCGGTGTCGATAAAGTAATCGCTATCCCCCGTACTGAGACCTGTT